>Ga0335074_10001823_pt1 | contig 28889 bp, 28 predicted proteins | sample Lox_Sample_23_FD_206715 | JGI IMG/M metagenome (GOLD analysis project Ga0335074, IMG submission 206715) | Soil microbial communities from Loxahatchee National Wildlife Refuge, Florida, United States - Lox_Sample_2.3 | ecosystem: Environmental > Terrestrial > Soil > Wetlands | place: USA... | reverse complement strand
CCGCCGACGACCGCCAGGTTGTTGACCGTCGCCTGCTCGGGCACGTACATGAACAGGAAGAACTCGGCGTCGAAGAGCCGCCGCCAGTGCTCGACGGCCGCGTTGTGGTCGGGGACGACGATGTTGAGGTGGCCCAGCCGGGTCACTCCGGCCGCGTTGATCATGCGCAGGCTCCTGTCGGGATGAGGCGGAAGACCGGCATCCGGCCGCCGCCCTCGGGCTTGTCGGTGAATTCCGCCCGGACCCGGGCACCGGATCGAACCAGCTCGAAGCGCGGCCCGGTTTCGTCGTCGGCGATGATGGTGGACAGCAGCGACCAGCCGCCGTCCATGTCGATCACGGCCAGCGCGTACGGGACCGGGTAGGCGGGGCCGGGCGACCGGTGCACGACGCTGAACGAGTAGACCGTGCCGGTCAGGCCGCCCGGCGCCCACCCCAGTTCCGGGCTGAGGCACCCCGGGCAGACCGGCTCGGGCGGGAAGATCCGCTGGTCGCAGCGTTCGCACTGCTGCACCAGAAGCTCGCCCCTGTCGCACCCCGCCCAGAAGGGCGCCCCGTAGGCGGAGACGGCCGTGTCGGCGGTGTTCATGATTGGCTCCCTTCGGTTGCCGGGGGGCCCGCGATCAGCCGGGTCGGCGAGTACTCCATGACGATCCGGCCGCCGCAGCGGACCAGGTTGCGGGTGGTGACGATCCCGCGGTTGCCGGCCGCGGCCGCCCGCGCCTGCGTGACCTCCCAGGACACGCAGATCGTGTCGCCGACCAGCACCGGCGCGAGCACGGTCATCGTGGTGCCGAGGAACGCCAGGCCGGTCCCGTGGATGACGTTGGTCTGCATGAGCAGGCCCTCGGCGAGGGCGAAGGTGAGGGCGCCGGGCACCAGCCGTCCCCGGTAGCCGGCCGCCTCGGCCCCGGCCGCGTCGGTGAACAGCGGCTCGGTGAAGCCCAGGGCGACGAACCGCATGAGGTCCACCTCGGTGACCGTCCTTGAGGCGGTGGAGAACGCCGACCCGACGGCCATCTCGGTCCAGTAGCGGCCGCGGGCGAAGGGCGGCGGCCACGCCGCCGCCAGGCCGTCGACCGCGGCGGCCTCGAGCGCGGCGGCCTCGAGCGCGGCGGCCTCGACCGCGGCGGCGGGGGTCACAGCCGGCCAAGCACGGCGGCCTCGAAGTGCTGGGCGGCCGAGCCGGAGTTGGTGGCCAGCGCGACCTCGACGCCGTCGAGCTGCCGGCCGCCGGCGTCGCCGCGCAGCTGGATGACCGACTCGACGATCTTGAGCGTCATCTGCTGGACCAGGTTCCAGGTGTAGGAGAGCAGGCCGCCGTCCAGGTTGGTCGGGCAGGCCCCGGTTCGCTCGAGGGCGCCGCCCTCGACGAACGCGCCGCCCTCCCCCTCGCCGCACAGGCCGAGCAGCTCGAACTGCCTGATCACCTCGAATGAGGTGGGGTCGTAGAGGTTGAACAGGTCGACGTCGGACGGCTTCACCCCGGCCATGCCGAAGGCGCGCTCGACCGCGTCCGCCCCGACGTCCCTGACGTCCTCGTAGCGGGCCAGGCCGGACCACTGCCCCTGCCGCATCTCGCTGCTCGCGCCCAGGATGCCGATTGGCCGGCGGCGCAGGTCCCGCGCCCGCTCGGCGGTGGTGATCACGACCGCCGCGCCGCCCTGCGCGATCAGGCAGACGTCGAGCAGGTGCAACGGGGAGGCGACCATCCGGCTGGCGAGGACGTCATCGACGGTGTACGGCCCCCTGCCGTGCATCACCGCGGCCGGGTTGGCCGACCCGTGGTTGCGGATCGTCGCGGCGACGGTCGCCAGCTGCTCGGGCTTGGTGCCGAACTCGGCCATGTGCCGCTGCGCGACGTTGGCGAACAGCGGCACCGTGTAGGCGCCGTACGGCGTATGAAACTCCGACGGCCGGCCGATCATGCCGGCCGGCCGCGGTCCGGCCGTGCCGCCGCCGACGACGGCGACGTCGCAGAGCCCGGCCGCCACCGCCGCGGCCGCCTTGGTCACCCCGCGGACGCCCGCGGTGTCCTGGACGCCCTCGGCCACGTACCGCAGCGGGCCGCCGAGCAGCCTGGCCCAGTGCTGGGCGTCGCCCCACTGCGCCCCGGCCAAGGGCCAGTCCAGGCCAGCGCCGTCGACGTCCGCGGGCGAGAGCCCGGCGTCGTCGAGCGCGCCGAGGACGGCCTCGAGGGTGACGTCGAAGTCGGTCCGGCCCGGGATCGACCACGCCTGGCGGGTCGCGTAGACGCCCGCGATAACCGCGCGCCGCTGTTTCAATGCTCCCTCTTTCCTGCCTGCCCTCGTCCTGCGCCGCCGATCGGCGGGACGGTCCAGCCGTCGACAATCACGAATCTTACGCTGTATAAATAGAAGGGACAAGGACCAGCTTTTCTAGGAACGGACCTGCGCATGACTGCCGCCTCCCTGACACCGGCGCCGCCGATGGCGCCGGCCCCGCGCGCTCCCGTCGATCTCGGCCTGCTCCGGCGCGAGGTGCGGGACTTCCTGGCCGACGCCCGCGCCCGGGGCGCGTTCACGCCCGCCGTCGACTGCTGGCTGCGCGGTTTCGACCTGGGCTTCAGCCGGGAGCTCGCGGCCCGCGGCTGGCTCGGGGTGAGCTGGCCGCAGCGGTACGGCGGCCGCAACTGGCCGAGTGCGGCCCGCTTCGTCATCACCGAGGAGCTGCTCCGGTTCGGCGCCCCGATCACCGCTCACTGGATGGGCGACCGGCAGATCGGGCCGTCCCTGCTGCGGCACGGGAGCGACCAGCTCAAGGACGAGTTCCTGACCCGGATCGCCGCCTCGGAGGTGACGTTCTGCATCTGCATGAGCGAACCGGGGGCCGGATCGGACCTGGCGTCGCTGACCACCCGGGCCGACCAGGTGCCGGGCGGGTGGCTGGTCAACGGGGCGAAGATCTGGACCAGCCACGCGCAGCACGCCTCGCACGGCTACCTGCTCGCCCGCACCTCGCGCGAGGGCCGGCGGCACGAGGGCCTGACCGAGTTCATCATCGACATGGACTGGCCCGGGATAACGGTGACCCCGATCGCCGACATGTCCGGAGCGCGGCATTTCAACGAGGTCGCGTTCCACGACCTCTTCATCCCGGCCGGCCGGGTGCTCGGGACGGCCGGCGCGGGCTGGCGGCAGGTCACCGAGCAGCTGTCGTTCGAGCGCGGCGGCCCCGAGCGCGTGCTGACGGCCTACCCGCTGCTCGAGCACCTGGTCGCCGCCGCCGACGGCAGGCCGGAGCTGCACGCGGACCTCGGCCGCGCCTTCGCCCGGCTGCGGACGCTGCGCCGGATGGCGCTGGCCCTGACCGACGCGCTTGACCGGGGCGAGGCGCCGGTGCGGCAGGCGGCCGCGCTGAAGATCGTCGGGACCGAGTTCGAGCAGCACCTGGTCGACCTCGCCGCCCGCGCGCTCGACGTCGAGGCCGACCCCTCCGGCGGCGGCGTGGCCGGCCTGCTGGCGAGCGCGATCACCGCCTCGCCCGGTTTCACCATCCGCGGCGGCGCCACCGCCGTCCTGCTGTCGATCCTCGCCCGGGATCCGTCGTGAGCAGCCCCCTCCGCGACGAGCGGACGCCCGAGCCGATGACCGCCGACGACACCGCGCTGCTGCGATCGGTGGCCGATGAGGTGCTCAGCCCGCTGGCCGCGCGCACCCGGCGCCGCCCGGCCGCCCTCGGCGAGCCGTGGGAGGCGCTGCGCGACCTGGGATGGCCCGCGGCCGCGGTCCCGGAGGCGCTCGGCGGCGGCGGCGGCGACCTCGGGGACGCGCTCGCCCTGGCCGAGGGCCTCGGACGCCACGCGGTGCCGCTGCCCCTGATCGAGGCCCAGTCGGCCTGCGCGGCCGCCGCCGCGGGCGGCCGCCGCGATCTGGTCGGCCTGCCGCTGGTCGTCGAGACGCGGCCGCGCTGGTCGGCCCTGAGCGTCACGGCCGGCCACGGGCGACTGCGGATCAGCGGCACGGCCCGCCGCACCCCCTGGGCCCGGCACGCCGACGCCCTCCTCATCCGGGTGATCGAGGCGGGCGGGCAGCGGTGGATCGCCTGCGAGCTGCCGAACGAGGCGGTGCGGATCAGCCCCGGGGTCAACCTGGCGGGCGAGCCTCGCGACGACGTCTGCCTCGACGACCTCAGCGTCCCCGCCAGCAGCGGCTGGGACGGCCGGGATGAGTCGCTGCCCAGCCTGCACATCCTGCTCCGGTGCGCCGCGCTGGTCGGGGCGATCGACGCGACGGTCGCGCTCACCGGCAGGTACGTCCGCGACCGGGAGCAGTTCGGGCGGCCGCTGCACGCGCTCGCGCCGGTCGCCCAGGCCGTCGCGCGGATGCGCGCCCAGCTCTGCGCCGCCCGGGCGGCGGTCGACGCGGCCGCGCAGTCGCCGGCCCTGTCGAACGTCCTGGCGGCGCACGTCGACCTGGCCGGGTACGCCGGCCGGATCGCGCGCACCGCGCACGACCTGCACGGGGCGATGGGCGTGACCGAGGAGTACGGCCTGCACCCGCTCACCGAGCGGCTGTGGGCGTGGCCCGAGGAGGGCGTCCGGCAGCTGGACGCCCGGATCGAGCTGGGACGCCGCGCCGCCGCGGGCGGCGTCGCCGGGCTGTGGGACAGCGTCATCGCCTGACCGCCCCCGAGCGCCGGAGCCCCGGGCGCCGGAGCCCCGGAACCCGGAGCCCCGGTGCGGACACGACAAAAGGAGATAACCAGATGCCCGACACCATGGCCGAGCCGACGATGCTCGACGAGGACGAGGAGGCTCTCGGCGAGCCGAGCTTCCAGATGTGGGTCCGCGACGGCGTGCCCGTGGTCAGCGGCTGCTACTTCATGCACCCGCCGCTGCGGGCCAGGACCGCCGAGTGGGACCCGGAGGTGGCGGGGCGGCTGATCGTGCGGGCGTCGGACGGCACCCTGTGGTCGGCCGAGGACGTGCCGCTGGCCGGCGGCGTCACCGCCCTCCTGCACCCGGCTGACGTCTGAGGCCGGCGTCCGGGGCCGACGCCTGGGGCCGACCCCTGACGTCGGCCAGGGACAAGGCGAACGGCCCCCCGGCCGCAGCGGCCGGGGGACCGTTCGCGTTCGCCGGCCGCCCGCGGCCGCGGGCGGCCGGCGTCGGCCTAGAAGAACTCCTCCTCGCCCTTGGGCGGCTCGCCGATGTGCGGGAAGAGGTCGAGGAACGCCCCGACCGTGATCCGGTGCCGCACGCTCTCGTCCACGCCGTCGAACAGCTCGTGGAGCGTCTTCTGGGTGTGGCCGTAGGTGCCTTCCAGGTGCGGGTAGTCGCTGCCCCAGAGGACGTTCTGGTAGCCCATCCCGGTCACCGTCGCGACCGCGGTCACGTCGTGCTGGAACGAGACGTAGACCTGCCGGTAGATGTACTCCTTGGGCGGCAGCGAGAGCGTCGGCCGGACGAACATCCCGTGCTGCCGGTAGCCCTCGTTCATCCGGTCGCCCATGAACGGCGCCCAGGCGGCGCCGCCCTCGGCGATGAGCACCTTCAGGTTCGGGTGCCGGTCCAGCGCCCCGCCGCTGATCAGCTGCACGGTCGCGCGCTGGCCGCCGTAGGTCGTCTCGACGTAGTTCATCACCGCGCCGCCGGGGCCGCGGTAGACGACATTCTCCCCGTCGGTGCCGATGTGGATGGCGAGCACCAGGCCGGCCTCCTCGATCGCCGCCCACAGCGGCTCCCAGGAGCCGTCGTTGTACAGCGGCTTCCCGGCCGGCGGCACCGTCGGCAGGTAGACAGCGTAAAAACCCTTGTCCTTGGCCCGGTACGTCTCCGCGACCGCGTCCTGCACGTCCAGCAGCGGCAGCATCGCGGTCGCGATCAGCCGGTCAGGAGCGGCCAGCTGGATCTCGTCCATCGCCCAGTCGTTGAGCGCGGCCGATCCCGCCGCGACCAGGGCGGGGTCCCTGATGAGGTTGCCCCACATCCCCAGCGACGGGAAAACGACCTCGCCCCAGACGCCCTCGGAGTCCAGGTCCCGCAGGCGGAGCCGCACGTCCCCCGCTCCCGGGGGACGATTCGCCAGCGTGGCGATGGTCTCGCCCTTGAACTCGCCGTCCTTGATCGGCCGTGGCAGCGGCCGCACGATGACCTCGCCGTCGATGTAGACCGTCTCCCTGCTGCCGTCCGGGTCCTTCACCGCCCGGGGCATGCGGTCGGCCAGGGCCTTGGGCAGGATCCGCTGGAACAGGTCCGCGGGCTCAAGGAAATGCGAGTCACCCGAGTTCACCCAGATCTTCTTCGCCATACGGCTTCCTCCTTTCGGGTACGCATTGATTTTTACAGTGTAAGAATCGAAAGTCAAGAAGACGACGATGGCCCCGCGCCCGGGCCGGGCAGGCGGGGCCACCGCAGGGTCGCGACGAGCGGGGGTCAGCGCCCCAGCACGGCGCCGTCCGGGCGGGCGCCGCCCGAGGCCGCCTGCCGGCCGTGCCGCATGAGGAGCGCGAGGGCGAGCGCCACCGCCGACCCGATCAGGCCGAGGGCGAAGACCCAGTCGATGCCGGCGTTCGACGGGACGGAGACCCCGGTCTTGGGGTCGTTGAGGAAGACGTTCCTGCTGTAGATGAGCGTGATCAGCACCGGCACCACGCCGGCCCCCATGTTCTGCGCGAACGCCAGCAGGCTGGCGCCCGCGCCCTGCTCGTCGACCGCGACCGCCTCGACGACGAGGTTGGGGGTCGAGGCGAAGTTGCAGCCGTAGCCGACGCCGAAGATCGTCGCGAACAGCGCCATCTGCCAGACCTGCGCGTGCCACAGCAGCAGGCCGGTGCTGGAGATGAGCGCCAGGGTCATCGCGACGATCATCGGCATCCGCGGACCGAGCCGGCCGGCCAGGTGCCCGCCGACCGGGCCGAAGATCGTGCCGAGGATGCCGAAGCCGACCGTGATCACCGCGTAGTGAGTCGCCGACGCGCCCAGGCCGTAGTGCAGGCCGGGGATCGCGGGGGTCTCGGCGATCTGCGGCATGACGTAGGTGAACGCCATGAACGGCACCAGGCCGAGGAACGCGATCGCGAACGTCATCGCCATCGCCGGGCTGCGGAGCATCCGGACGCTGAACATCGGCTCGCTCGCGCGCGACTCGACCAGGACGAACGCGACCGCCGCCCCGATACCCACCAGCAGGGACACGAGCGTGGCGGCGGACCCCCACCCCCAGGTCTGCCCCTTGGACAGCGCGACCAGGATGAGCCCGGCGGCGGCGCCGAGCAGCACCACCCCGCCCAGGTCGAACCGCCGCCGGACGCGGACGGACGACTCCGGCACGAGGAAGGCGAGCAGCGGGATGACGACCACGCTGTAGGCCGCCAGGAACCAGAACAGTCCCTGGTAGCCCGTGGTGCCCGGCCCGTCCACGAACGCGCCGGCGATGAACGGCGCCGCGATCAGCCCCGCTCCGAGCCCGGTGCCGAGCGCGCCGAGCGATACCGACACGAACTTGCGCGGTAGGACGTCCCTGATGAGGCCGTAGGAGATCGTGGCCGCCGTGATCGACAGGCCCTCCATGCCGCGCCCGAGGATGAACAGCGCGAAGCTGCTCGTCACCGCGCACAGGACGCTGCCGAGCAGGGCCGCGACCATGACCAGGATCGCGACCTTCTTCTTGCCGAACAGGTCGCCGAACTTGGCCACCAGCGGCGTCAGGCAGGCCGCGGTGAGCGTCACGATCGTGGCGCCCCAGGCGACCTGCGTGGTCCGGAAATGGGCCGCGATCTCCGGAGTGGCCGGGTAGAAGACGGTGGCCGCCATCGGCCCGCATTCCATGGCGAGCGTGAGCGCCACCATGATGCCGATGATCTTCGCCTTGGAGGCGCCCTCGTCGAGACGGCTCACGTCCGGATCGACGAGGGGCGGGACGACCGGGCCCTGCGTACCGAGGGTCTCTGCTGCCATGGAGTCTGCGCTCCTCACGCCTGGTGCCACGAGGGGTGACCTATGTCACCTTTGGCACGCTTGGCCAGAATGTACGCTGTAAAAAACAGGCAGGTCGAGAGTCGACGCAGCTTCGTTATGTAATGGTTACATATGCTGATCAGCGGTGAGTTTACCCAGCTAACGGAGCACGTCCTTCGTACCTGACACAGCCGTACGCCGTCAGAAAGCATCGACGTCGGTCCCAGCGAGACCCTCGACGAGGCAGCGATCGCCCCGCACCATGACGCGCGGCCAGCACGGTCGGCTACTCGACCGGATTCCCGCTCGCCGGGGGCGTCTGCTTCGGGTGACCGGTGCGCGGGGCGGGATGAGAGTCGGCCGGGACCGTTCGAAAGTCAAAAGACTTTGAATTCAAATGCCTTTGATTTCGAACGGACCTCGGCCCCAACTGGCGTCGTCGGGCTAAGCCTTTTTTCTCGCCACGACCGCATAGACGGGAACCGGCCGTTCGCGGCCCGCCTGGCCCGGCGCCGGGCGCCATTCGTTGACCGGGACCAGGCCTGGCTCAACCACGTCGAGGCCGATCGTGAGGGCGGAAACCTCGGCCCGCGAGCGCAGCGTGAAATGCGGCGCGGAAATTCTGTTCCAGTATTCGACGCCCGCCTCGAGGGCCGGGTCGAGGTCGCTCGCCACGTGGCAGAGGGCGAGATAGCTTCCGGCCGCGAGCGGCGTCATCAGCGCCGACACGATCGCGGCGGCCCGCTCGGCGCCGGCGATGAACGGGAGCGAGGAGGGCAGCAGGACCGCCGCCGGCTGCCGGAAGTCGAGCGTCTCGGCCGCCCCCGCCAGCAGCGCGGCCGGGTCGGTGAGCTTCGCGTCGAGCGCGGTGAAGGCCCCCTGCGCCGCCGATCGCGAGAACGCCCGCAGATGCGTCAGCACCATCGGGTCGTTGTCCACGTGCACCACCAGGCAGCCCGGGTCGACCGACTGGACCAGGTCGCGGCCGGTCTCGGCCCCGGCCAGGCCGGTGCCGACGTCGATGAACTGCCTGACCCCGGCCTCGAGGACGAGAAAGCGCACCGCGCGCTGATGGAAATCGAGAACAAAGGGCACGATGCTGGCGATGGCGGGCGCGATCGCGAGCATCGTCTGCGCGGTTCTTCGATCGGCTTCAAAGTTATCGCGACCGCCATTGAGGAAATCCGCGACCCGGGCGGGGTTGGGCACGGCGGTATCGATCCACTCGACCTTCGGCCGGGAAGCGTCGAATTGCCCGTCCTCAATCATTCGTTTCCCCCCGTGCAGCAGCTTTGCAGTGACGGTGCGGCGCCGTCAATGGTGAGGGGCGGTATTCCTCAGTGATATCACACGACACGGTCGGCACTGTGACGCCCATTCGGGTGTCATGGGCGACGGGAAAATGCGGTCGGTTACCTCCGCGATTTCGGCGATCAGGGGCCGGGGCGGGCGGCGACCTCGGCCGCCAGGGCCAGCGCCGCCGCCAGCCCGGGGGCGCTGGCGGTCCCGCCGATGCCCTGGGTCGACGCCGCGCCGGCGGCGCGGCCGAGGGCGAGCGCGTCCGGCGGCTCGAGGCCGGTCAGCAGGCCGGCGGCCCGGCGCCCGCCAGCGTGACCTTCACGCCGCTGTCGGTCAGCGCGCGGACCGCGTCCGGGTCGGCCCCGGCGTCGGTGATGAGCTCGCTGATCTCGCTCACCTCGCAGATCCGGGCGAACGCGACCTTGCCGATCTTGGAGCTGTCGGCCACCACCACCACCCGCCGGGCGCAGCCGATCATGACCGCGTTCGTGTGCGCCTCGACCTCGTGGTGGGTGGTGCAGCCGGCCTGCGCGTCGATGCCGTCGACGCCGATGAAGGCGACGTTGAGGTTGAGCCCGGTCAGGCTGGCCTCGGCGATCGGCCCGGACAGCTCGTAGGACTGGCTCCGGGCGACCCCGCCGGTGGTGATCAGCTTGATGCCGGGCCGGACGGCCAGTTCCGACGCGATGTTGAGCGCGTTGGTCACGATCGTCAGCCTCTGGCGCCCCGCCAGCGCCCGGCCGACCTCGGTCGCAGTCGTGCCGCCGGTCAGGCCGACCGCCATCCCCTCGGTCACCAGCGCCGCCGCCTCGCGGGCGATGCCGCGCTTCTCCTCGGCGTAGCGGACGCCCTTGTAGCGCAGCGGCAGCTCGTAGGAGACGGCGTGCGCGGTCGCGCCGCCGTGGGTGCGCGCGAGCAGCCGCTGCTGCTCAAGGATGACCAGGTCCCGGCGGATCGTGCCCGCCGAAGTCTCCAGGTCATCGGCGAGATCGGCGACCGCGACCGATCCACCATCGGCGAGCCGTTCGAGGATCGCGCTCAACCGCGCAGCTCTGTGCATAGCAAAAGAGCATATACGTGCAGGTCGGACCGTTACCGCGGCTGGACGGTCAGCGGGCCGGGACGGCGGCCAGGTAGTCGCCGGCCAGCTCCAGGTAGCGGGCGGCGATCGCGCGGACGGCCGCGTCCCGGTCGCCGTCGTCGAGGTAGCGCCGGAGCGCGTCCCACCAGATCGTCCGGCCGACGGCGAACCCGGCGAAGCCCCTCGTCGCGGCCGCGATGGCGAGCCAGCGGCGGACGGCGGCGTAGTCCGCGCCGCGGCCGAGGACGAGGCAGGCGGCGCCCGGGTCGGCCGACCGCACCGCGGCGGCCACCAGCGCCGCGTCCTGGGGTGACTCGGGTCCCTCGATCTTCCACAGCGCGGGGCGGACGCCGTCCGCGGCGATCTCGCGGACGGCGGTCGCGGTCAGCGCCGCCCGCAGCTCGCGGTCGAACCGGCCGCGGTCGCCGCCCACCGCGGCGAGCTGAGCGTCCTCCGGCGGCACCAGCAGCTCGAGCATGAGCTGCTGTTCCGGCCATCCGTCGAGCAGCGCGGCGAGATCGCGCAGCCGCGCCCGCTGCCTGGTGTTCATCGCGGTGTCACCGCCCGGGTTGTAGCGGATCAGGACCTTGGCGTAGTCCGGGTGGTAGGCGGCGATGACCCGCTCGGGGCGGCCGTCGCCGAGATAGCGCAGCTCCGCCCGGCCGCTCTCCTCGACCGGCAGCGCGACCAGGACCCCGCCCGCCTGGGCCTTGGGCGCCAGGTCGCCGCCGTACTCGTGGTCGATGAGCAGCACCGGGGAGCCGGCCTCGATCTCCGGCCCGGCCGCCAGCAGCGCGTCGACCACGACCGCCTTGGCCGCGACCATCGCCGCGTGCTGGGCGGGGGTCGGCACCCCGGCCAGCCGCATGAAGTCGCGCCGGAACGAGTTGCGATGGTCAAACGCGAGCGCGAAGACCGGGGTCATAGTTCGCTCACCACGGTTTGGGCCTCCAGTTCGGCGACGTCGGTCGGGTCCACTTCTCCGGCCACCGGCTGCCGGACCGCCGCGGCCGACATCGCCGCCGCCCGGCGCAGCCGATCGGGCCACGGCCGGCCGGCGAGCTCACCGTCGACCAGCGCGGCGACGGCGGCGTCGCCCGCGCCGACCGGGTTGCCGCGCTGCTCGGGCGGCACCGCCCGCAGCGTGCCGCCCGGCCCGACCGCGAGCAGGCCGCGGCGGCCGAGCGAGACGACGACGGCCCGGGCACCGTCGGTCAGCAGCGCCCGGGCGCCCCGCACCGCGTCCGGCAGCGCGATCGGCACCGTCAGCCCGGCCGCCTCCGCCAGCTCGTGCTCGTTGGGCTTGACCAGGGCCGGCCGCGCGGCCAGGGCGGCCCGCAGCGGCCCGGCCTGGGCGTCGACGAACACCTCGGCCCCGGCCCCGGCCGCGATCGCGGCCAGCGTGCGGTAGGCGTCGGCCGGGAGGCCGGCCGGCAGGCTGCCGGACAGCACCACCGCCGCGGCCGGGCCGGCCCCGGCGATCAGCGCGGCAAAGCCGGCCGTGAACAGCGCCCACTCCGCCGCCGTGATCGGCGGCCCGCCCTCGTTGTAGCCGGTGGCGGCCGCGTCCTCGACGCTGAAGGCGCTGACGGTTCTGCGGCTGACCGCCGCGCAGACGGTGAAGGAGTGCGGGACCGACCGCTCGGCCAGCTCGCGGGCGATCTCGTCGCCCGCCGGGCCGCCCGCGAACCCGGTCACGAGCACGTCGTGCCCGGCCTGCCCGAGCAGCCGGGCGACGTTGACGGCCTTGCCACCGGGCCGGGTGTGGACCCGGTCGACCCGGTTGGCCTCGCCGGCGACGAAGCGCTGGCTGACGTAGGTGACGTCGAGGGCCGGGTTCAGCGCGACGCAGACAACCGGCCCGCGCCCGCCCGCGGTCACTGGCCGGTGTAGAGGACGGAGCGGGACAGGTGCCGGGGCTGGTCGGGGTCAAGGCCGCGCCGCCGGGCGGTGGCGACCGCCACCCGCTGGGCCAGCACCAGCTCGGCCTGCGGGTCGCCCGCGGTGACGACGACCGTCGCCCCGGTCCGGCCGATGTCCTGCACCAGCACGTCGTCGTCGACGCCGAGCAGCCAGACCACGGTGTCCTCGTCGGCGGTGGAGAGCGGCCCGTGCCGGTACTCGAGCGACGGGTACGCCTCGCTCCACGACGCGGACGCCTCCTGGACCTTGAGCGCCGCCTCCCGCGCGACCCCGATCGACCAGCCGCGACCGAGGAAGACGTAGTGCCGCCGGTCGATCAGCTCCGGATCGAGGTCGGCCGCCACCGCCGCCCGGGCCTGCTCCACCACCGGGCCGAGGTCGTGCCCGACGTGGGCCCGGGCGACGGTGAGCACGGTGGTCGCGAACCGGGTCTGCACGACCGACTGCTCGTCGGCGTAGTCGAGCACCAGCAGCTGGTCGGTGACCTCGCAGATCGGCGTGGCGGCGTCGGCCGTGATGCCGATCCGGCGGGCCCGGCCGCGCAGGTTTCGCAGCGCGTCGAGTACCTCCGCGGTCGTGCCCGAGCGGGTGACCGCCAGCACCGCGTCGTAGTCGCGGGCCGGCAGCTCCGAGGCGGTCCAGGCGTCGGTCTCCCCGTGCCCGGCCGCCTCGCGGGCGGTCGCGATCGCGCTCGCTATGTGCCAGGAGGTGCCGCAGCCGATGACCGCCACCCGCTCACCCCGCGCGGGCAGAACCCTCGTCGCCTGCCCGGCCGACTGCAGCGCTCTCGCCCAGCAGTCCGGCTGACTTGCGATCTCCCGCTGCACGTGCGTCTCCGGTCGTTGCACCCGTTGGTCCCCTCCGCCATTCAGGTCCTGACCGCTCGGCGCGGTCGGCCTGCGCCGTACGCTGTCTCACAAACGTGCATATGTTGCCCATAAAAAGTGCGCACTATTGCCCGTTTGATCCGACTCTACGACATGTGCGATCACGCCACAAGGCGAGATCACCCCCGGTACTGGCCCGAAGTACGGTGCAGGACCTCTGGGGCAGCCAGTCGACGGTCGTCGGCGGCCAGACCACGTTCGACGTCTCCTCGGCGGGCACGATCAGCGCGGTCGTCCCGCCTGGGGGCGTGGCCCTCTACCGCGTCACTCCGCTCCCGTGAGCAACTGAGGCCGCTGAATCAGGCGAGGCGTTTGTCGTGTGCGTCACGCTGGCGACGGAGACGACAAACGCCCGTTTGGGTGGATGACGCCGCGTGGGCGTCCCACCCGCCGCGGCGACTCCGACCAGACGTTGCCGGGGCCGTGATGGTGTTCCGTTTGGGCCCTCGGTTTCGATCGTTGGGCGTCATTGTGTGCCAACGGGGGCGCTATACGACCCGAAGTCCCCACGCTGATCCTTTGTCCGGTTCTGCCTGGTGTCCGTGGTGCCGGTGAGGACGGTGTTCCGATGCTTGGTCGGATGCGGGCGCCCTCGCGCCGGGTGGACGCCATCCGTCAAAACTTTGCAGAGCAAAGCTTGACTTTGCAGCGCAAAGCTAGTTAGCTTTGCAATGCAAAGTACGGCGCTCCGGAGAAGCCAGGAGGGCGTCCCGGAGGAGCCCCAGGAGGTCGAGATGAACGATGGCACTGGCACTGACCAGGAAATGAACATGAACGCGGCCGCCGCGGCGGCCATCATCGCCGAGGCCGACGCCCGGGCCAGGCACGTCCTGCGGCCCGATCACCGAGTCACCCTGCTCGTCTGGGGGGCGATCTGGTTCCTCGGTGACGGCCTGACCTGGCTGGCGGTCCGCGGCCAGCATCCGTATCAAGGCCCCAATCCCGGCGGGTACGCCGCCGTGGTCCTGCTCACGGTCCTGGTCGCGCTCGCCTCGGTCAGCCAGTCCCGGGCGGAGTCCGGCGTCCGCGGGCTCTCGGTCCTGCGCCAGTGGACCTTCTTCCTGTCGGCGCTGGCCGGGCTCGGCGGCGCGTTCCTGGTCGAGGGAGCGCTGGTGCGCGCCGGCGCGAGCCGGCCGGCGGTGGGCGTCTTCGAGGCGGTCGCGCCGCTGCTGGTGCTCGGCCTGAACTACCTCGCGCGGTTCTCCGCCGAGCGGGACTGGGTGGTGGCCGGCCTCGGCCTGTGGCTCGTCCTGGTGGCGGCGGGGGGCGCCTACGCTGGCCCGGCGAACGTCTGGGCGGTCGCGGCGCTCGCCGTCGGCCCGGCCTTCGTGCTGGTGGCGGCCCTCGATCACCGGCGGCAGCGGGCATGAGCCTGGAAGAACTCGACCCGGTCATCCACACTCCCGCCCGGCTGCGGATCATGGTGACGCTGGCGGCGCTGCGCGACGGCGACGACCTGTCCTTCACCGGCCTGCAGGACCTGACCGAGCTGACCCCCGGCAACCTGATCACCCACCTGCGCAAGCTTGAGGAGGCCGGGTACGTGGCCACCCAGAAGAACGGCAGCGGGGTGACCGCCAGGACCTCGGTCGCCCTCACCGACAGCGGCCGGAAGGCCCTGGAAAACTACACGACCGTGCTGCGACAGCTGCTCGACTCGGCTTCGCCGAACTGAGCCGTTGCCCGTGCGGCGGATGCCGCACCCTGCGCCTGGAGCAGGGACGACCGCTCAGCGGCCGCCCCTGCTCCAGGCGTCGGTGCTCTGGCTGCAGCCCGCGAACCGCGCGACGGCGGGCGCGACGGCCTGGTCGGATGACAGCCCCGGGCAGTCGCCGCTGGTGGAGCGGATGCCGACGACGAGCACGCCGAGCAGGCAGACGACCACCATCATGAAGATCGCCAGCGTCCGCCGCGAGGGCCGGCCGGAGATGACCTCGACTGCCGGGCCGACCCGCGCGCGAGCCGGGCGCCCGAACGACGCGAACATCGATTTCAGCCGGGGATCGGCCGCAAGCAGCGCGTGCTCGATCTGGTTGAGTATCCGTTGCTGACGGCGGGGCAGGCTCATCTCAGTCCCAGTGGGCGCGCTGACGGGAAGGCCTAATCGCGGAGGCTAGCCGATGACTTCCCGCTGGGGGACCGCACAAACGCACCCGGCTGCGGGCGGGGGCCGGCCCGGGGCGGCTCCGACGGCTCTTACCCGGGGACTCGGCCGGCGCCTAGGATCGAGTCCGCGACGGGGCAGTCGCTGACGGACGCGCTGACGGAGGCGAGCTCGTGAAGCTGGGAACGGTGCGGGTTGACGGCGCGGAACGGGTCGCGGTCGCGATCGGGGACGAACGAGCGGCGCTGCTCGACCCGGGGCTGACGATGAGCGGCCTGATCGCGGACTGGGCGGACGCGCAGCCGGCCGTGCAGCGGTCGGTCGGGCAGTCGGTCGAGCGGTCGGCGACGGTCGGCGTCGGCGACCTGGAGTGGCTGCCCCCGGTGCCCCGCCCGGGCAAGGTCATCTGCATCGCGCTCAACAACAGCGCCAACGCCGACCGGATCATGAGCGGCCCGGGCCACCCGGCCGCCTTCACCAAGCCCGCCAGCTCGCTGCTCGGCCACGGGCGGCCGATCCGGCTCAGGAAGGAGTACGGCCGGGTCCACCCCGAGCCGGAGCTGGCGGTGGTCATCGGCGCCGGCGGCCGCGACATCGCCCGCGACGCCGCGCTCGGGCACGTCTTCGGCTACACGATCATCAACGACCTGACCTCGCCCACCATGCGGGCCGAGGACACCTTCCACTACCGCGCGATCCACCCGCGGCCGGACGGCTCGGAGGGGGTCGAGTACGTCGACACCTGGGTCTCGTACCCGGCCCGGTACAAGGGAACGGACGGGTTCGGGCCGATCGGCCCGTGGATCGCGACCGCCGACAGCGTGCCCGAACCGCACGCGCTCACCGTCTCCTGCGTTCACCAGGGGCGCCTGGTCACCTCGGACAGCACCGCCAACCTGACGCACCAGGTCGACGGCGTCATCTCCTTCATGTCGTCGTACCTGACGCTGGACTCCGGCGACATCATCGCGATGGGAACAGCGCTCCAGCCCTCCGCGGCCGGCGGCTCGGCCATCCAGAACGTCAACCTGGTCGCCCTCGGCGGCCCGATCGAGGTCACCATCTCCGGCATCGGCACCCTCAGCAACCCGGTCGAGCTGCGATGACGACGGCGGCCGAGGCGGCGGCCCTGCTCCGGGCCGAGATCGACGCCGTCCTGGCGGACTGGGCGTATCACCTCGACCACGGCCAGCTCGACGAGCTGGCCGGGCTGTTCACCGAGGATGCGCTGTTCGTCACCGGCGGTCTTGAACTGCAGGGCAGAGCCAAGATCAAAAACCGGTATCTCGAACGGACCGTGGTTCGAACCACCCGGCACACCTACAGCGGACTGCGGATAAGCGCCGTCGAGGGTGACTCGCCGACCGTTTCCGCCGCTGCCGACGACGGCGTGGCCCGCCCGGTCCGCGTGCGCGCCTGGTCCACCTGGGTCAACTACGCGGCCAACGCGGCGCCGCCGGTCAACGACGTCGGCGTCTACCTCGTGGCCGACTTCGACGACGTGCTGACCTGGTGCGCGGACGGGCGCTGGCGGATCAGCGAGCGCCGCATCATCCCGGTCTTCCGCGATATCGCCCGGGCCCCGATCGCCGGGTGAGGACCGCTCCCTTTGCCGCCGTCGCAGCGGTGACCCGGCCGTAACCAAATAGGAAGTCGGCCGCGACCCGTAGCAGTGCGTCACACGATGTTTCTATGAGTAGCCCCATGGTAACTATAGGTAACGGCTGAGCTGCATGCGTTTCCCCCCAAGGCGGCCAGGCACTGATCGCAACGGGAACTAGAGGAACCGCTGGGGGCGATAATGCCGAGACCTGTTCGGAGCGACCAAAAGTACCTACCGGGGCTTGACGGGCTGCGCGCGCTCGCGGTGACGGCCGTCATCGCCTACCACCTCGGCTACGGCTGGGCGCAGGGCGGACTGCTCGGCGTCGGCGTGTTCTTCACGCTGAGCGGCTACCTCATCACCGACATCCTGGTAGGGCAGTTCGCCGCTTCGGGGCGGGTCAAGCTGGGCGACTTCTGGATGCGACGGGCGCGGCGGCTGCTGCCGGCCCTGTTCGTGATGCTCGCGGTGGTGACGGTGTGGGTGAACGCGTTCAACCGCGCGTTCGTGCCCGGGTACCGGGGCGACGTCATCGCGTCCGGGCTCTACGTCAACAACTGGTGGTACATCTTCCAGCACGACTCCTACTACTCGCGGTTCGCACCCCCGGCGCCGCTCGACCACCTGTGGTCGCTGGCGGTGGAGGAGCAGTTCTACCTGGTCTGGCCGTGGGTGGTGCTGGCGATGGTGCTGATCGCGGGGTGGCTGATGAAGCGGCGGCGGGTCCGCCTGCTCGGGCCCGGCGCGCACGTCGGCGGTAGCGCCGACGGCGGCGCCGCCGCCGCTGCGGCCCCGGCCGCCGCGGGCGGCAAGGCGGGCGGGAACGACTTCCTGAGCGCGCGGGCGCGGTGGGCGATGGCGGGCGTCGCGCTGGTGCTGGCGGCGGCGTCCGCGATCGAGATGGCCATGCTCTACCACCCCGGCTACGACCCGACCCGGGTCTACGAGGGGACCGACACCCGGGCGTTCGGGCTGCTGATCGGCGCGGCGGTGGCGATGGTGTACCCGACCAGGCAGGGCGGCCGGACGCTCTCGGCCGGAGCGCGGCGGTTGCTCGACGTGGCCGGGCTGGCCGGCCTGGTGGTGGTCGTGCTGCTGGTGTGGCGGACGAACGAGTACTCCGACTTCATGTTCCGCGGCGGCCTCGAGCTTCTGTCGGTGGCGACGGCGCTGGTCGTCGCGGCCGTCGCGACGCCGGGCGGGCTGCTCGGGCGGGCGCTCGGGTGGACCCCGATGCGCTGGGTCGGCGTCCGCTCCTACGGCATCTACCTGTGGCATTACCCGATCATCGTGCTGACCGCGGCGGCCGGCACGGTCGGCACGCCGGTGAGCGCCGTGCGGGCGGTGGTGCTGGTCGCGGTGACCGTCGCCATCGCGGCGCTGTCCTGGCAGTTCATCGAGGAGCCGATCCGCCGCGGCAGCTACCGGCGGACCGCGCCGGCCGCCGTTCCCGGCGCGACCGCCGCAGGCGGCGCAACGGCAGCCGGCGCGACGTCAGGCAGCGGCGGCGGCGCAGTGGCCGCCGGCGGGGGCACGGGCGGGGGCACCGGCGGCCGCCGCAGTGCCCGTGACGTCGCGGGCGGCGGCGGCCGGCGGCGGCTCAGCGTGCTCACCTCGCCGCTGGCCATCGGCGGGCTCTGCCTGCTGGCCACGGCGGGCATCACCGCCGGGGTGACCTCGGCCGACTCCGGGCAGCCGAGCAACGCGGCCGACACCTCGGCCGCGGGGGCGGCGGGCACGGCGGGCACGGCCGGGGCAGGCGGCGCGGCGCTGGCGCAGTCGGCGGCGGCGGGCGCGGCGACGGCCAGCCAGAGCGGCGCTTCGGGCTCGACCGGGACGGCCTCGATGACGTCGGCCGGGCAGAGCAAGGGCAAGAACGGCTCCGCGTCCAAGGTCTCCGTCACCAACTCGAACTCCGGCTCCGGCTCCGGCGGCTCGTCAGACCCGCAGCCGACCGGGGGCTACCAGATCCAGCCGGTCATCGGCGGGCCGCCCACCACCCTCGCCACCGGCGCGGCGACGGTGGCGGCGCTGCCGACGCCGCCGCCGCGGACCTCCTGCACCTCGGTCGTGCACATCGGGGACTCCACCTCGGACGGGCTGTTCTCCAACGACTACCTGCCCGACAAGACGCAGCAGATCCCGGCCCAGTACGCCGACGTCGGGGTCAAGACCACGATCGACAAGGTCGTCGGGGCCACCTCGGTGGTCGAGTCGCTGCCGGGCACCCCGAACGCCCAGACGATGGCGACCGGCGAGATCAAGAGCGGCTACCACGGCTGCTGGGTGATCGCGCTCGGCACCAACGACACCGCCGACGTCGCCGTCGGCTCCGAGGTCAGCCGGGCCCAGCGGATCAAGATGATGATGGCGATCATCGGCAGCCAGCCGGTCATGTGGGTGGAGGTGAAGTCGATCCTGTCGTCCGGCCCGTACGCGGAGTCGAACATGGAGCAGTGGAACCAGGCCCTGCAGCAGGCGCTGCCGAACTACCCGAACATGCGGCTGTACAACTGGCCCGCCGTGGTGCAGAACTCCTGGTTCATCAACGACGGGATCCACTACACCTCGGACGGCTACGCCCACCGGGGCCAGGACATCGCCGAGGCGCTGGCCGAGGCCTTCCCGGCCAACTGAGGCCGGCGCTCAGCCGCGGCCGGCTGACCCCCTGCCCGGGACGCCAGAACGGGGGGTCGCCCGTCTGTCACTCGTCGGTCCGGGGCGCCAGGATGTCGACCGGCTCCAGGCGCATGAGCTCGTCCCTGGTCCACTCCCGGTGCAGGTCGGACGAGACCCGGTGCGCGTGCCGCAGCCGCGCCAGCTCGAGCGAGTTGCGCACGGTGCGGGCGTTGGCGAAGTGCGGCTCGGTCATCATCCGCCCGACCTCGGCCCGGAGCGCCTGCTCGGCGGCCGGCGACAGGTAGTAGGCGGACCGCTCGAGCATCATCGCGCCGATCGCGCTCAGCTCGCCGATGTCGTAGGAGGCGAAGTCGAGGTGGTGCGCGATGCGGGAGCGCATCCCCGGGTTCGACTCGAAGAACACGTCCATCCGGTCCTTGTAGCCGGCCAGGATGACGACGAGGTCGCCGCGGTTGTTCTCCATCACCTGGAGGAGGATGTCGATGGCCTCCTGGCCGTAGTCCTTGGAGTCCGTCGTCCGGTAGAGGTAGTACGCCTCGTCGATGAAGAGCACCCCGCCCATCGCCCGGTCGAGGACCCGGTGGGTCTTGGGCGCGGTCTGGCCGATGTACTCCCCCACCAGGTCGTCGCGCATCGCGTGGACCAGCGTGGCCGACTCCAGGTAGCCGAGCCGGTGCAGCAGCTCGGCCATCCGCAGCGCGACCGTGGTCTTGCCGGTGCCGGGCGCGCCGGTGAAGCACATGTGCAGGTTGGGCCTCGGGGCGGTCAGCCCGTACCGCTGCCGCGCCTGGTCGACCAGGAGCAGGGCGGCGATCTCCTCCACCCGCTTCTTGATCGGCGCGAGGCCGACGAGCTGGCGGTTGAGCTGCTCGATGATGTCATCGATGCCGGCCAGCTCGCGCTCGGCCGCGAACGTGACCGTGGCGTCCTCGCGCAGCGGGCCGGTGCGCCCGGCGTCGCCCCGGCGCAGCCGCGACGTCTTGCCATTCCCCGACTGAAACCGGCCGACCGCGCTCAACGCACTCCCTTATCGATGCCCGTCTCCAGTCTGCCACCGGCCGAGAGCGGCCCGGCCCGCGCGGGCCGGCCCGCGCGGGCCGGCCTCAGCCGGGGAGCACGGTGAAGTCGGCGAAGTCGAAGCCGGGGGCGACCACGCAGCTCACGAGGACCTCGGACGCGGCCGCCGGGCGGGCCGACTGCCAGTGGCCGGCCGGTATGACGTGCTGCGGCCGCTGGCCGCCGGCCAGGTCCGGCCCGAGGGCGGCGACGGCCGGGGCGCCCGACGGCGCGTCGCCGTCGCCGCCGTCGAGCAGGGTGAGCGGGCCGCCGGAGTGCCACAGCCAGACCTCGTCCGACCTGACCCGGTGCCAGGCGGACTCCTCACCGGGCATCAGCAGGAAGTAGATGCCGGTGGCGGCGGCCCGCGGGCCCGGGTAGCCGTCGGGGACGGATTCCGGGGCGGCCCGCCAGGTCTCCCTGAACCAGCCCCCCTCGGGGTGCGGGGAGAGGTCGAGCAGTTCGGCCGTCGGCGGCCTCGGTGGCTGATCCATGGGGCAACTATGCCGGTCGCCCCGCTAGCGCAGCGCGCCGGGGGCGGACCGGCCGAGGATCGCGATCACGAGGCAGAGCAGCGCGACCGCGACGATCGAGACCGTGATCAGAAACAGCCTCGTCGCGCTGACCTCGGCCATGGCCGGCGGTCCTCCGGCGGCACCAGGAATGGCGCGCCGCGACACCCGGCCGAGCTGCCAGATGACCGGGGCGATGACCAGGATGACCAGGCCGGTGGCCAGGTTCACCTTGAGCACGGTGCCGCCGAGGGCGGCGAACGCGATCGCGGTCCTGGTCCACGACAGCGACGTGCGCTCCCGGGCCAGGCCCGAGTCGCGCTCCTCGGGGTCGTCGCCCGCCCGGTCGGGGTCGGGGACGGTCATCGCAGCGCCGATACGAGCAGCACGACGGCGGCGATGACCGCGATCCCGGTGATGGTCGCGGCCAGGATCCACGGCATGACCGACACCGGCATCGGGTCGCCGCGGCGCAGCGCCCGCTGGTTGCGCACCCACTCGATGTAGGCGGCGACCGCGAGCACCGCGCCGAGCGCGATCAGCGGCACGCCGAGCAGGTGACGTCCGGCCGGGACGCCGGGGAACGGCGGCAGCAGCTGGACGATGCCGAGCCCGGCCACCACCAGCGCCAGCGCCGTCCGGCTCCAGGCCAGGAACGTGCGCTCGTTGGCGAAGGTGAACCTCGGATCGGGCTCGGTGCCGCCCGTATCCCGATCGACCGTCGCCGGCAGCAACGCGGCCAGGCGGCTTGACCATGACATCCGACGTGGCCCCCTTCGGTCCGGCTGCGCCTCGGTCCCGTTCGCCATTCTGCCGGTAACCGATGTAACGGCTCAGTCCGGGTCAGCGTGGGCGGCGGGCCTGTCGGGCGAGTCGGACGGCTCGGCGTTGTCGGCGTTGCCGGCGTTGTCAGCCAGCCGGTCGATCGCGCGCGCGAGCGCGTCGAGGGCGGGGACGGCGGCGGCGAGGGCGCGGCGCTGCCTGGCCGGCAGCGTCGACAGCGCCAGGTTGAGCACGGCCGCGTTGGTGGCCTGCCAGGCGAGCACCGCCGTCTGGCCCGCCTCGGTCACGGTCAGCTCGACCGCGCGCCGGTCGCCCGCGGCCGTGACCCGGTCCAGCATGCCGCGCGAGCTGAGCGCGTTGACGATCGTGGTGACGGTGTTCGGCCGCATGTTGAGCAGCCGCGCGAGCTGTCCTGGACGTGCCCCGGGATGTTCGGCCAGCGCCGCCAGCAGCTCGAACTGCGCCACCGCGAGGGTGTTGCCGGGGTCGGCGACGCGGGCGCCGCGGCGCAGCGCGCGGCGGAGCCGGGCGATCCCCTCGGCCAGTCCGTCCGGCGGCGGCGCGGCTTCGCCCGCCGGGCCCCGGGAACCGCCGCTGGTCACCGCGGGCCGGCCGCCTGCCGCGGGCCGGCCGTCTGCCGCGGGCCGGCCGTCTGCCGCGGGCCGGCTGCCTGCCGCTGGCCAGTCGCCTGCCGCGGGCGGGCGGGGTCGCCAGCCGGGCTGAGGCGGGCCCGCCCGCCGCGCTGACCGCACCAGATGCCGACCATTGCCACCGCCGCGAGCGCGGCCATGGACAGCGTCAGGCCCGCGTCCGGCTGGCGCAGGAACGTGCCGACGTGCAGGCCGAGCGACACGACGGCCACGCCGAGCGCGGTGCCGATGCCTCGGGTCATGTTCACCATCCCGCCTGCCGCCGCCGCGTCTCGCGCGGGGACGGACGCCATGATCTCGGCGTTGTTGGCCGGAGTGTATATGCCAAGGCCGACGCCGAGCAGGCCGAGCAGCGCGACCGACACCGCGTCGGGAGCCGGCACCGCCAGCGCGGCGGCGCCGAGGGCGGCGAGCGCGCCGCCGAGGACGCACCGGCGGCGGTTCCGCCAGCCGGCCGGGATCAGCCGGTCCGCGAACACCGCGGCGAGGCCGAACCCGGCCGGCAACGCCGTCAGCAGCAGGCCGGCCGAGGCCGCGCTGCCGCCCCGAGCGGACACCACCTGCGGGAAGAGCACCAGCGGTCCGAACAGGACCAGGTAGGCGCAGAGCGCGCCGCCGAGGGCCGGGCCGGTGCCGGCCGCCGCCAGCGCCCGCAGGTCAAGCAGCGGCGCCGCCGCCCGCCAGGAGTGGCGCACGAGGGCCGCGCCCGCCGTCGCCGCCGCCGCCACGCACGTCGCCACCGCCCACAGCGGGAGGCCGAGACCGGACAGCGAGGAGATGGCGAGCATGCCGGTCGACGTCGACACCGCCAGCAGGCCCATCCCGCCCAGGTCGGCGCCGCCGCCCGGGGCTGCCCCGGGCTGGCCGACGCGGAGAGGGCCGGCGCGGCCGGGACCTGCGCGGAGCGGGCCGGCGCCGACAGGGCCGGCCGTCGGCTCGCCCGGCCGCCTGGTGCGCGGCAGCAGGTACCAGCCGGCCACGACCGCGAGCAGCCCCACCGGCACGTTGATGAGAAACACCCAGCGCCAGCCCACCGTCGCCACCAGCACCCCCCCGACGACCGGACCGCACGCGAGGCCGACGGCCTGGGCCGCCGCCTGGACGCCGAGCGCCGCCCGGCGGGTCCGCGCGGGGACGCTGGTGACCACCAGCGCCACGCTGTTCGCCTGCAGCAGCGCCGCCCCGCCGGCCTGGACCACCCGCAGCGCGATGAGGACGCCCAGCGTGGGCGCGAGCCCGCAGGCGGCCGACGCGGCCGAGAACACCGCGAACCCGTACAGGTACAGCAGCTTGCGCCCGGCCCGATCCGACCAGCGGCCGGCTGGCACCAGCAGCGCCGTCAGCACCAGCAGGTACGCGAGCGAGACCCACTGCGTGGCCGCCAGCCCGGTGCCGAACTGTCGCTGCAGGGCGGGGAAGGCGACCGTCACGACGCTCGCGTCGAGCTGGCCCATGAACGCGCCGAAGCACACGGTGGCGACCGCGAACCACGGCGCCAGCGGGTGCTCGCGGATCGCGGTCGGCCGCGCAGGCTCGCGCAGCAACGTCACCATGACCAGGCGCCCGCCGTCATCGTTGTCCTCGTTTCTATCTGTAACAGAACTATTATTAGTTCTAACACAGAACTTAATAGACGCCAAAACGAGTGGGCTGCGGATCCCTATCATGGGCTCATGACACTGGATCGGTCGTGGTATGCGAGAGACGCGCGTGGCTGGACGTGCGAGGCGCCGGACGATGGCGCCGCGACGTTCCATCGCTGCCTGCCCGGCTACGCGCCGACGCCGCTGGTCGAGGCGCCCGCGCTGGCGGCCGAACTCGGCGTCGGGCGGCTGTTCGTCAAGGACGAGTCCGCCCGGTTCGACCTGCGCGCGTTCAAGTACCTCGGGGCGTCGTGGGCCGGGTTCCGCGCGGTGGCCGCGCGGACCGGGTACACCGGGCCGGCCACGCTCGAGGGGCTGCGCTCCTTTCTGGCGCCGACCGCCTCCGGGGCCGTCGGCGCCGACGTCGCCGGCGGGCTGACGCTGATCACCGCCACCGACGGCAACCACGGACGGGCGGTCGCGCGGACCGCGCGGCTGCTCGGGCTGCCGGCCCGGGTATACGTGCCCAAGGGGGTGCCCGACGTGGTGATCGACCGGATCAACGCCGAGGGCGCGCTGCTGACGGCGGTCGACGCCGACTACGACGGCGCGGTGATGGCGGCGCGCGCCGACGCCGAGGCGGAGGGCGACGCGGTGGCGGGCGCGGCGGCAGGCGACCCGGCGACGTCCGGCGGCGGGATGCTGATCCAGGACACCGCCTGGGACGGGTACGAGCAGGTGCCGTCCTGGATCGTGGCCGGCTACGAGACGCTCTTCGCCGAGATCGACGCGCAGCTCGCGGCGGCGGGCGCGGCCCCGTTCGGCCGCGCCCGGGCCGGGCTGATCAGCGTCCCGGTCGGGGTGGGCAGCCTTGCCCAGGCGGCGGTGGCGCACTACCGGCGTTCCGGCCTCCCGCGTGAGGACCGGCCGCTGCTGCTGTCGGTCGAGCCGGACACGGCCGCGTGCGTGCTGCGCAGCCTGGCCGAGGGCGGGCTCGCCTCGGTGCCGACGGCGGCCACGGTGATGAACGGGCTCAACTGCGGCACCCCGTCCTCGATCGCCTGGCCGTACCTGCGCGACGGGCTCGACGCGGCGATCGCCGTCACCGACGCCGACGCGGGGGAGGCGGTGGCCGCGCTCTCGTCGGCGGGCGTCAGCGCCGGGCCGTCAGGCGCGGCCGGGTTCGCCGGGCTGCGGGCGGCGCTCACCGGGCCGGGCGCGTCCGCGCGCCGCCGCGACCTCGGCCTGGACGCCGGGGGCCCGCCGGTCATCGTCTGCCTCAGCACGGAAGGGCCGCTTGGCATCTCCCACTGAATGCCCGAAATGCGACGATTTCATCGCCGTAACCGTCCCATTCCTGACCAGACCGAGGCGATGGATCTATTCTTCGAGTTAACCGACGAAACTGATCAAAAGTCGCACAGAAGGTTTTCTGAAACCTAAGATTTCCGCATGGCGGCGCACGACGGCAGCGAGCTTGAGCAGGGCGAGATTGACGTCGCCGGCGTGCGCCGGTCGTACTGGCTGGCGCGGGCGCCGCGCCGGCCCGGACTGCCCGCGCCGCCATTGCTCATCGCGCTGCACGGCTCCGGCATGGGCGGGAAGGGCATGGCCGCGTTCACCGGGCTGGCCGAGCGCGGGCCCGCCGCCGGGATCACCGTTGTCTTCCCTGACGGCTGGCGGGAGGGCTGGCATCCGGTTCGGCCGCCCGACGCCGAGCCCAAGCTTGACGACGCGCGGTTCCTGCTCGAGCTCACCACTCACCTGGAGGGTCTTGGCGCCGCCAGTTCGTGGCCGGTCTTCCTGACCGGCCTGTCGCAGGGCGCCCGTTACGCCGAGCACGTCGCGCGGCACGGCCAGCTCCCGGTGACCGGCCTGTTCCTGGTGGCCGGGACGGCGCTCGAGTGCAGTCGCCGCCTGTCCCCGACCCCCCAGCTCCGAGTCGGGATGACGCTCGTCATCGGAACCGGGGATCGCACCGCGCCCTACGAGGGCGGGCCGCTGACGAGGCGGGGGCTGTCCGGTCGGACGCTCAAGCGGCGCGCGGTTAAGCACGGCGAACTGCCGGGCGAGGACATCGTGGTCGGCGCGGAGGCGCTGATGATCAACTGGGCGGGCGCGAACGGCATCACCACCGCCCCGGCGATCCACCAGCTTGACATGCCGCCGGGCGACCTGCCGGTGACGCGGAAGACGTGGTCGAAGCCCGGTGCCCAGCCGGTCACGCTCTACCGCGTCAACGGCGGCGGGCACGGCTGGCCCGGCGGTCCCCAGTTTCCGCCGGCCCGCGTCATCGGCCCGGTCAGCAGGCACCTGGACGCGACCGCCCTCCTCCTCGACATGGCCGAGCGCGAGACCGCCCGCGCCACCGGCCGCCCCATGCTCAACCAGGGCGACCCCGCCTAGGCGAGCCCAGCCGCGAGCAGAGGCAGGGTGGGGCTAGGAGCGGACGGGGCCGGTTGCGGTGTGGTGGTTGGTGAAGGCGAACATGACCGCGGCCGGGTCCAGGGGCTCGGGCGGGGCGATGCGGCGGTGCGCGCCGGTGCACTGGGTGTAGTCCGGGGATGACAGCCACGCCCGCTCGAAACCGCGTTCCTCGAACCAGGCGCAGATCCGCGGGACCAGGTCCGGGGCCCAGCGGGCGCGGGTCCAGATGACCGTACCGTTCTCGGCGCAGAGCTGGGCGCAGTAGCCGATCGTCGCTTCCACGTGGGCGTCGGTCATGTTGCCGAACAGCCCGCACGCGACCACCAGGTCGGCCGGCCCGAGGTCCGCGTACTGGCTGGTCAGCGACGCGTCGCCGGTGACGATCTCGACCCGGGTCAGCCCCGCTTCCGCGGCCAGGCGGGCGGCGACCTCGGTGTTGCGCGGGTCGAGCTCGACCAGCCGGGCGGTCACGTCCGCGCGGCGGGGGTGCTCGGCGAGCACGCCGATCAGGTCGAGGCCCTGCCCGGCGCACAGGCTGATCGCCACGACCGGGCCGGGCGGGGCGTGGTCGAGCGCGGCCCTGATCTGGTCCTGCACCCACGACAGCCGTCGCGACAGCCCGCTGCCCGGGTCGTCGTAGAAGGCGTGCCAGTCATACCAGTCGCGTTCGGCCATGGGGTCAATTATTGACCGGGACCTGCCCGTCCTCGGTCGGGACCTCGCCCGCGGCGTCCTGCCTGTTCACCCGGGCGAGGAGCACGAACTGCTGCACGGTGAGGGAGATCACCAGGTAGAGCAGCACGGTCGCGTTGCCGACGTTCGAGCCGTTCTTGCCGGTGATGTGCCCCGCCACCAGGTCGTCGTAGCCGTAGTGGGCGGCGACCGCGATGACCCACAGGCTGGCGGTGACCCAGGTGCCCTTGCGCATCAGCTGGCCGCCCTGCCGCCAGACCCGGACGGTGATCGCGCGGGCCACGCCGAAGACGGCCGCCAGCACCAGGCTGCCGGCGACGGCCGCGGTGATGCCGCCGGGGTTGCCCGGGTGGCCCTTGAGGAAGTCGACGAACTGCACAGCGCCGATCACGGCGAGGATGACCGACAGCCGGTAGTTTTCGCTCAGCCGCCGGGTCGACAGCTGCCTGACCAAGACCAACGCAAGGACGGCGAGGCCGATAACCAGGCTGATGACGTCAGAGCCGGACATAACGCGCTTATTCCTGACATGGGTACAGCCTGCTACAGAGCGGACGCGGTTGTCACGTGAATTCCGTCCGGCGGTGGCGGGCGATCAGGGGTGCGCCGCGGCGGCCTTCTCGAGCGCGGCGACCGGCACCCAGCCGTCGTGCTGCCAGGTGATCTTGCCCGCCGCGTTCACCAGGACGAGCCAGGGCTGGTCCTGCACGCCGTAGCCGTCCGCGACCCGGCCGGACTTGTCCAGCGCGACCGGGTAGTCGAGCGGGGCCAGCGTGTGCAGGTAGTTCGTCACCGTCGCCGCGGACGGCTCGGTCACGGTCTCGTCGACCGCGGTCAGCGCGGGCAGGTGGCTCTTCGCCGCCGCCTTGACGTAGCCGTTGAGTCCGGTCATCTCCGCTGACAGGTCCGAGGTCTCGGTCAGCCAGGTGGCGAAGAAGACCACCAGCCGCGGCTTGCCCGGCCCCAGGGTCACCGTGCCCGACGTGCCGTCGGCGGCCGGCAGCGACACCGTGGCCGTGGGGTCCTCCGGCGCGATTGTGGCCAGCGACTCGATGCTGGACAGTTTCGGGTGGCTGGGCAGCAGGCTGGCTACCTCGGTCGCGAGGACCTGGGCGGACTGGGTGACGCTGGAGTACGCCATCGTGGTCAGGTAGAGCTTCTCGAGGATGCCCTGGGAGTTGATCACGTAGAGCGCGGGGGTGTGGTCGATCTGCCCGGCTTCGATCTGGACCTCGATGTTGTAGGCCTTCCAGACCGCCTTGAGCTGAGCGGACGATCCGGTCAGGAAGTCCCACTGGTTGACCATGCCGTGCGCGCGGGAGTAGGCCATCACGTCGGACACCTTGGTCGCGTCCGGGTTGGCGTCCACGCCGAGCAACTGGACCGACTCGCCCGCCTTGCCGAGCAGTTCCTTCGCCAGCACCATCGACTGGGTGGTCAGCGGGCAGACCGTGGTGCACTCGGAGTCGCTGAACGCGAGGATGACGACCCGGCCGCGGAACTGGCTGAGCGACATCGGCTGACCGAACTGGTTGACCAGCTTGATGTCCGGCGCGTGCTCGCCGTAGAGCGAGGTGCCGAGGTCGAGGTTCGGGTTCTGCATGGCGGCCTCGTTGGCCGCGCTCATGGCCGATGACGCCGACGAGGAGGACGAGGACGAGGCGCAGCCGACCACCGCCAGCGCGGCGGCAACCGCCAGGCAGCACGCCAGGGCCGCCCTGGACCGA
>Ga0335074_10001822_pt1 | contig 28890 bp, 33 predicted proteins | sample Lox_Sample_23_FD_206715 | JGI IMG/M metagenome (GOLD analysis project Ga0335074, IMG submission 206715) | Soil microbial communities from Loxahatchee National Wildlife Refuge, Florida, United States - Lox_Sample_2.3 | ecosystem: Environmental > Terrestrial > Soil > Wetlands | place: USA... | reverse complement strand
CCTGGTGGCTGGCGTGTTCAGCTTCATCTGGCTCGGCCAGCGGCGCCAGCGTGGCGCCGTCAGGACGGCCGCGATACCCGACCCGCCCGGCTAGGCACGGTGCCGGACAACGTCAGCCAGATCGCCGATTGCGTGTCGCGCTACGCGGCGCGGCTGCACGGTGCCATCGGCGCTCAGCATGACGTCGCGTCGCCGCTGGGGGCCTGGCTGCTGCTGGCGCTAGCCGGCCCGGCCAGCTCCGGGGCGAGCAAGGAGACCCTGATCGACGTGCTCGGCTGCGATGTGGACGCCGCGGCGCGGGCGGCCGCAGACCTGCTGGCTCATCCGCACCCGCTGGTGGCGGGCGCGGCCGCCGTCTGGACCGGCCGCGACGCACCGCTCAGCCCGGAGTTCAGCGAGTGGCGAGCCCAGCTCCCGTCCGAGGTGACCACCGGCGAGCTGCCCAGCCAGCCTGACCTGGACGCCTGGGCGAGGGAGCACACGCTCGGCCTGATCGGCGGCTTCCCCGTCCCGGACCGCGATGTGTACCTGCTGCTGGCTTCCGCGCTGGCCACCAAGGTCTCATGGCAGCGGCCGTTCGAGCTGGCACCCGCTGCCAGCCTCGGTCCGGCCAGTCCGTGGGCCAGTGAGCTCCGGCAGGTGCTGCGCACCCCGTCGGGTCCGACCGGGGCTGGCCACACTCAGTTCATCGCCCGCTCGCCCGAGGCCGGCGACGTGATCGTGCACATGGCCAGCGCCGTCGGCGGGCTAGCCGTGGTCTCGGTCGCAGCCGCACCCGACGTGGCCTACGACCGGGTCCTGGCGGCGGCGTACCGGATCGGCGTGCGGCTCGCCGCCGGCCTGAATGCCGACCGGCTCGCTCTCGCGGACGTGCCGCTCGGCGAAGGGCCGCTCTGGCTGGTGCGTGAGGTGACCGCCACCGCCGACTCTGCTGTGGCGATACTGCCCGCCTGGTCGGCGACGTCCGACCACGATCTGTCCGCTCCGGCCCTGGGCTTCGGCGCCGCTAAGGACGCGCTGGTACCCGCCCCCGACCCGTGGCAGGCCAGGCAGACCGCCATGGCTCGGTATACAAGGACGGGTTTCGAGGCCGCGGCTGTCAGCGCGATGGCGGTGTTCGCCGCGATGCGCCAGCCAGGCAGGCACCGCGAGGCCGAACTACGATTCGGTCACCCGTATGCGGTCGTCGCGCTGACGACAGGCGGCAGCGAGGTCGGCAGCCCGTGGCACGGGCTGCCGGTGTTCTCCGCCTGGGTCAGCGAGCCAGACGATGCCACGCAGGACGGTTAGGCGGCACAGCCCGGCGGGCTCGCTGGTACAGCAAGCTGCGCTATTTGCACTTGACGACCTTCGCCACCTTGAACCCGGAGACGCCGTTTCCGTTGACGCTGGTGCCGCTGTCGTCAACGAAGGTGTACAGCCGGTGCTTGTCGTAGGTCACCTGGAGCTTGTGGTTACCGAACACGAGCCATGCGGCAGGTAGTACAGCGCGCGGCCGTGGACGGTCACCAGAATCTTCCCGAACGGCTTGCGGGTCGCCTCCTTGACGACAGTCGCCGACTTGGAGGCGGTCGCGGAGGAGGCGGCGGCCGACCGGAGAACGGCAGCGACGGCCCACCGGTTCAGCGGCACGCCGTAAGCTCTCGTGACTGAGAAGACATCGGGGAGGCGGCGATCAGCAGCGAAGAGGCCGGGATCACCACCGAGCAGCAGCGCTTCGAAGGCGAGGTTGCCGACCACGCCGAGGTAGCGGCCCGTTCGATCGGCATGCCGAACGCGGCCAGGCACGCGTTCGACTTCTGGGACGACAGCTATGAGTGGCGCCGGCTGTTCAGCGAGCTGTTCGGCACGTTCCTGCTGGTCTTCGTCGCGGTTGGCGGCGGCATGGTGAACGCAAGGTTCGGCGGCTCAGCGGTTCCCGCGGCGGCCAGGGTGGTCAGCCCAGCCCTCATGGTGATGGCGATCATCCTGTTCATGGGAGCAGTGTCTGGTGCGCATCTCAACCCGGTCGTGAGCATCGCCTTCGCCCTGCGCGGTGATTTCCCGTGGCGCCGGGTGCCGCCCTACATCGCGGCGCAGGCCATCGGGGCAGTGCTCGCGTCGCTGCTGCTGCTCGCCTTCGTCGGCAATCAGGGCAGCGCGGGCCTGACACTTCCAGGCCCGGGGATTTCCACCTGGACCGCGCTCGGCTGGGAGGCGGTGCTGACCACCGGTCTGGTCAGCGTCGTGCTCGGCACCGCATCGGGCGCTCAGCAGCTCGGCCCGGTCGCGGCCTTCGGAGTGGGCAGCTACATCGCGCTAGCGGGCCTGGTCGGCGCACCGATCAGCGGCGCCTCGATGAACCCGGTCCGCTCGCTCGGCCCAGCGCTCGTGCTCGGCGACTGGAACTCCTGGTGGGCGTACCTGCTCGGGCCAGTGATCGGCGCACTTCTCGCGGTCGGGATCGCGTTCATCCTGCGCGGCCCGGGCGGCGGCACGGCCGGTACTCGCGCCGCCCAGGGCACGCTAGGCACCCTGTGGCTGCCGATCAGGATCGCCTCCTCCGCGAGCGCGCACGGTCGGGAGCTGCCCGGTCAGCAGGCTCACAGCCAGCAGCCGCCCGGCCAGCAGCCGCCCGGTCAGCAGGCACCCGGCCAGCAGCCGCCCGGCGCTGGTGATGACCGGGCGCCCGGCTCGGCATAACCGCCTGCGGCGGCCAGCGCAGGTGACGCAGGTGGTCGCAGTCGGACGGGCGGCGAGCCGGGCGGCGGGAACTGGCTTCCCGCAGTGCTCGCACAGTCCGTACCGACCGGCCGCCAGCCTGCTCTTTGCCGCGTCCACCTCGCGCAGATAGTCGCGCGCCTGGCTGAGGAGCGCGGCGACGTGCTGCCGCTCGAAGGCAAGGGTCGCGCCCTCAGGATCGTGCTCGTCGTCGGTGTTGGCCTGCCCTGCCGACTCGACGATGCCGGCGAAGTCACGTTCCAGCGCGGCCAGGCGAAGCAGCGTCGCCTGCCGTTCGGATTCGAGCAGAATCTCCGCGTCCCGGGCCGTCACCGTTCCTGCCTACCATGCCCGGCCTGCGGTCGGGTCGCCGCCAGCAAGGCAGCACCAGCGGGGTGGGCCCGAGATGCGCTGGCAGCATGGATACGGCAGGCTGGATCCATGGCAGCTGACAACCTGACGCTCATGGCCGTGCACGCGCATCCCGATGACGAGGCGTCGAGCACCGGTGGCGTCCTCGCGCTCTACTCCGATCAGGGCGTGCGCACGGTAGTGGTGACCTGCACGAACGGGGAGTTCGGCGATGCTCCCGGCCAGGTGAAGCCGGGTCAGGAAGGGCACGACGAGCAGGCGGTGGCCCAGCTCCGGCTCGCCGAGCTGCGGCAGTCCTGCAAGATCCTCGGGGTGAGCAGCCTGGAGCTGCTCGGCTACCACGATTCCGGCATGCCGGACTGGGAGTACAAGGACCGGCCGGACGCCTTCGCCAACGTCCCGCTTGCCGATGTCGCCGAGCGGATCGGTGCGCTGATCGAGACCTACCGGCCGCAGGTTGTCATCTCGTACGACGACAAGGGCCTGTACCAGCACCCGGATCATGTCCACGCCGCCAGGGCCGCCGCCGCGGCAGCGGCGGCGTCGACGATCCCGGCCAAGTTCTACCAGACCGCGATGCGCCCGAGTGACTGGCGAAAGATGTGGGAGGCGCTACGCGACCTGGGCATGGACGTGCCTGATCCGCGGGAGTTCACGCCGGAGCAGCTTCGCCAGGCGGCGGAGGCGGAGGAGCGCATCACGACCACGGTCGACATCCGGCGAGTGCTGGAACGCAAGCGGGAGGCCCTGTTCGCGCACGCCAGCCAGATCCAGGAGTCCTGGTTCGCCAAGCTGCCACCCGAGATCGCGGAGCAGACGTTCGGACGGGAGAGCTTCGTCCGGGCCACCGACACGACGGGCGCGGCGCTGCCGGAGGACGATCTGTTCGTCGGCCTGCGGTAGCGACCAGGTCCGGGCGGCCCCGCTGGCTGCCACGGGCGAGCGACCCGGTCCTGCGCTTGCGGTAGCGACCAGGTCCGGGCGGCTCCGCTGGCTGCCGCGGGCGAGCGGCCCGGTCCTGCGATTGCGGCCGGCCTAGCCGAGCCGCCGGCGTCATGAACAGTTTTTTCGGCGCTGACCTCGGCAGTGTGGCCGCAGCACAGGCGGACATACGGCAGCATTAAGGCGTGATTGCGCTTCTGCTCAAGCTGATCGGGCCGAACCACCGCAAGCACATCGCGATCCTGCTCGTAGCGGCAGCCGCGTGCCTGCTAGGTGGTAGTGCGGCATTTGCCGCGACCCAGGGCCGGCCTTTCAGTACCAGCCTGTACTGGGCGATCACGACCGCGACCACGGTCGGCTACGGCGACGTCCTGCCGGTGAACGGCATCGGCAGGCTCATCGCCTCCCTGGTGATGCTCACCACCATCCCGATGCTTGCCGCGGTGTTCGCGCTGGCGACCGGCGACGCGGCCGCGGCCGGCCTACGGAGGATCCTCGATATGCGCAGTAAGTTTCCCGAGGGGTCATACCGGCTCGTGGTCGGGATGAGCGACACGGTTCCGGCCATCCTCACCGAGCTCGCCGCGGCCGGCGTGAAGGTAGTGCTGGTGGCCGACGTTGATCCAGACAGCGTGCCGCACGACGTGCACCTGGTGCGCGGCGATCCCACCGACGAGGCCGTAATCAAGTCGGCCAACCCGGCTGGCGCCGAGCAGGCGCTCATCACCGGCGCGTCCGACGGCGACGTCCTGGTGAGCACGGTGATGGTCCGCAAGCTGGCGCCTAACCTGAACATCGCAGCGGTGGTCAGCTCACCGTCGGTACGCGAGGCGCTCGCCGACCTTGGCGTCCGCCAGACGATGTCGGCCCATACGCTGATCGCCTCAGCGCTGGCCAAGAGCCTGGAGACGCCACATGCCGCGGACATGCTCGGCCAGCTCGTCGAGTCGAACGCGCACCGGCTGACCGAGATCGCCGCCGACCCCGCCGCAGTCGGGAAGCCGCTCAGCGCCGTCCGGGACGAGCGCTCCGGGCTGGTGCTCGGGCTGGTGCACGGCGGCAAGTTCAGCCTCGGCCTTGCAGACGACCCGGTCATCCAGGCCGGTGACTGCCTGCTCATCGCTGAGGGCGCGAAGACCCGGGTAGCCAGCAACGACGCCCGCCCGGCGCCAGCCGGGTCCACACTGGAGCTGTGACCGACCGGATCAGGACTGCCGTCCGGGTGGAGGGCGTGGTACAGGGCGTCGGCTTCCGGCCGTACGTTTACTCCCTCGCCAGCGGGCTTGGTCTGGCCGGCCTGGTTGGCAATGACGTGGACGGCGTGTTCGCCGAGGTCGAAGGTGACGCAGCCGCGGTGGGCAAGTTCCTGCTGCTGCTCGAACCGCAGGCGCCGCCGCTTGCCAGGATCGAGCGCGTCACGACCCGGCGCCTTGCCCCGACAGGCGCGACCGAGTTCGTCATCGCGCCTAGCCAGCCCGGCGGGCAGCGTCGGACGCTGGTCCCGGCCGATTCCGCGACTTGCGGAGACTGCCTGCGTGAGCTGTCCGACCCGGCGGACCGCCGGTACCGGTACCCGTTCATCAACTGCACCAACTGCGGGCCTCGCTTCACGATCGTGCAAGACGTCCCCTACGACAGGCCGCTGACCACCATGAGCGACTTCACCATGTGCACGGCCTGTGCCGCCGAGTATCACGACCCAGCTGACCGGCGGTTCCATGCACAGCCTGTGTGCTGCCCGGCCTGCGGCCCCACGCTCCTGCTGACCGGCCCGGCCGGCCTGCCACTGGCTGATCGCCCCCCGCTGGTCGCTGCGGCCGAGCTGCTGCGCCGTGGCCAGATACTGGCCGTCAAGGGGGTCGGCGGCTACCACCTGGTGGTTCATGCCGGGAATGAGGCCGCCGCAGCCGCGCTGCGCGCGCGTAAGCACCGGGAGGACAAGCCGTTCGCGCTGATGGTGCCGGACCTGGCGACAGCCCGGCTGCTGTGCGAGGTCGACGAGACGGCAGGGCGGCTGCTCGTCAGCAGCCGACGGCCGATCGTCTTGCTGCCCCGGCGGGCGGCTGCGGACGACATGGTCGCCTCGGCGGTCGCGCCAGGCAACCGGCAGCTTGGGCTGATGCTGCCGTACACGCCGCTGCATCACCTGCTGCTTGAGGGCGTAGCAGCGCCGGTGGTCGCGACCAGCGGCAACGTCTCGGACGAGCCGATCGCCTACACCGACGCCGACGCGCTCCGGCGGCTCGCCCCGATTGCCGACGCGTTCCTGCTGCATGACCGCGCGATCTACATCAGGACCGACGACTCAGTGGTGCGCGCATCCAGTGGCCGCGAGTCAGTGCTCCGGCGTTCCCGTGGTTATGCGCCGGAGGCGCTGAAGATAAGCCCGGCGGTGCCGCGTCCAGTGCTGGCCTGCGGTGCCGAGCTCAAGAACACCTTCTGCCTGGCCGAGGGCAGCCGTGCGGTCCTGTCGCACCACATCGGCGATCTGGAGAACGCGGAGACGCTGCGGTCGTTCACTGACGGCATCGAGCACTTCGAGCGGCTGCTCGACATCGTGCCCGAGCTTGTGGCCCATGATCTGCATCCGGAGTACCTGTCCGCCAAGTTCGCGTCCGGGCTGACCGGCGTCGACCTAGTCGGCGTGCAGCACCATCACGCACACGTCGCCTCCTGCCTGGCCGATAACGGCGAGGAGGGGCCAGTGATCGGGGTGGCATTCGACGGCACCGGGTACGGCACCGACGGGACGATCTGGGGCGGCGAGTTCCTGGTCGCGGACCTGGCCGGGTTCGAGCGGGCGGGCTGGCTTGCGGCCGTGCCGATGCCAGGCGGGGCGGCCGCGATCCGGCAGCCGTGGCGGATGGCGGCGGCGTACCTGGCTGCGGGCGACCGCGCAGCGGGAGATCCCGGCCGGGGGTCGGCTGCGCTGGCCGTCCGGCAGCGGAACGAGCGCCAGTGGGGGGCCGTGGTCACCATGGCAGACCGCGGCGTGAACTCGCCATTGACATCGAGCGCTGGCCGGCTGTTCGACGCCGTAGCCGCGCTGCTTGGCGTCCAGGACTCGATCAACTACGAGGGCCAGGCTGCAATCGAGCTCGAGCAATGTGCCGACGTCAGCGAACGCGGAGCCTACCGCGCTTCCGTCACCGACACCTCAGCGGTTAAGCCGAGCAGCCTCGGCGAGGCAGCGGGTCAGCGACCGTCGCGCGGGCCGGCGCTCGTCGTCGGTGGTGCTGACCTGGTACAGGCGGCCGCCGAAGATCTGGTCGCGGGAATACCTGCACCGCTCATCGCGACGATCGTCACGGTCTGCGGCAAGCTGCGCGACCGCACTGGTCTTCATGCGGTCGCACTGTCCGGCGGGGTGTTCCAGAACCTGCTGCTGACCGACCAGGTCGTGACCGGCCTGTCGGACGCCGGGTTCCGGGTGCTCCTGCACAGTCGGGTGCCGTGTAACGATGGCGGCATCAGCCTCGGCCAGGCCGTGATCGCTGGCGCCCGCGACCGCGAGGCGCGCTCCGGCTGAAATCGGCCCGCAGCGGGCCATCGGCGACCCCGTAGTGGTTTGCGCCGGTCTAGCGATCGCTTTGTCCTGATTCGCTGCTGCAAACCGCTACGGCGTTAGATCTGCGCACGCAGCCACTCGTACCAGTGCCGCAGTCCGTCACCGGTGGTCGCGGAGAGTTGCATCAGCGCCGCCTTAGGCGCGAGCTGGCGCAGGTCGGCGGCGTACCGCTGCACGTCGAACTCGACGTACGGCAGCAGGTCGGTCTTGTTCAGCACCACGAGGTCAGCCAGCCGGAACATGTGCGGGTACTTGCGCGGCTTGTCTGCGCCCTCGGTTACCGATGCCAGCACGACGCGGGCCGTCTCGCCGAGGTCAAACAGCGCCGGGCAGACCAGGTTGCCGACGTTCTCGATGACGACGATGGATCCAGCGGGCGGATTCAGTTCCGCCAGGCTCCGGGCGACCATGTCCGCGTCGAGGTGACATCCCGCGCCGGTGTTGATCTGCACCACCCGGCTGCCCGCCGCCTGGATCCGCTCGGCATCGAGCGCAGTCTCCTGGTCGCCCTCGATGACAGTGATCGGCACAACATCCGCCAGGTCTCTTGCCGTCCGCTCCAGCAGCGTGGTCTTGCCCGAGCCGGGCGAGCTCATCAGGTTGATGGCGAGGATCCCGCGCTCAGCCAGCCAGTGCCGGTTCGCGCTGGCGAGATCGTCGTTCTTGGCGAGCACCTTCTGCTGGAGCATGACGGTGCGTCCGCCGCCTGCGCTGACGTGCTGACGGTGATCGTGTTCGGTGGGCTCGTCGTGACTGTGCTGCTCGTCGTGACTGTGCTGCTCGTCGTGACTGTGCCCAGGGGCCTCGCCGGGTACCAGCACGGTCAGTACCGCATCGGACGAACAGCCGCATGTTCCGCACATCGCTACGCCACCTGAACCGAGGTGATTCGCAGATCCTGGCCGGCCACGACGGTGGCCTCGGCACTGCCGCAGGGGCAAAGCACGATCGGCCAGTCTGGCTCGAAGTCGGTGCCGCAGGCCCGGCAGTGGCACAGCCCGGCTGGCTCATCGATTTCGAGGCTCGCTCCTTCCAGGCTGGTGCCCTCGGTCACCAGGTCGAAGCAGAATCTGAGCGAGTCCGCCACGACGCCGGATAGCGCGCCGATCTCCAGCCGGACGCAGCTGATCCGCTGGTCTGGCAGCCGTTCGGCGACCGCCGCTACCAGGCTCTCGGTGATGGCCAGTTCGTGCACCCGTCCGTTCCTTGCGCTGCTGCAGGCTGCGATGCCGGCCGGCACTCAGCAGATCCGCGGCAGCGGGTCGCCGACGAGCAGGTCGACGATCCGGGTACCGCCGAATGCCGTCTTGAGCTGAACGATGCCGGATGGCTGCTCGGTGACTCGCCCGATGACGGCTGCCTGCGTGCCCAGCGGATGAGCCCGAAGCGCTGTCAGCGCGGCATCAGCCTGATCCGGGCTTACGACCGCCACGAGCCGGCCCTCGCAGGCGACGTACATCGGGTCGATGCCGAGCAGCTCGGCGGCGCCGCGCACCTCGGCCCTGACCGGAATGTCGTCCTCGGCCACCAGCACGCCGACGCCCGCAGCTGTGGCAATCTCGTTCAGTATCGTGGCCACGCCGCCCCTGGTTGCGTCGCGCAGCGCTCGCACTCCAGGCGCGGCTGCGAGCAGGTCCGCGACCAGGCCGTTCAGCGGCGCGGTATCGGAGCAGACGTCGGCCTCGATGTCGAGCTCGCCCCTGGCCAGCATGATCGTGACGCCGTGATCGCCGATCGGGCCGGACACCAGGATCGCGTCACCAGGCTGCGCGTGTGCCACACCCAGGCTGACGTCACCCGTCAGCAGGCCCACGCCGGCGGTGTTGATATAGCAGCCGTCGGCCTTGCCCTTCTGCACGACCTTGGTGTCGCCGGTAACGATCTGCACCCCAGCTTGCGTGGCCGCGGCCTGCATGGAGCCGGCGATCGTGGTCAGGTCGGCGACTGGGAAGCCTTCCTCGAGGATGAAGCCGGCCGAGAGGAACAGGGGCACCGCGCCCGCCATCGACAGGTCGTTGACGGTGCCGTTGACGGCCAGGTCGCCGATGTTGCCGCCAGCGAAGAACAGCGGCGAGACCACGTAGGAGTCGGTCGTGAACGCGAGGGTGGCATCGCCGGCCTGCAGCCGGGCGGCGTCCTCTAGCGGCTCGAGCACCGGATTGCGGAAGGCGTCCAGGAACACGGCCTCGATCAGCGTCTGCGTTGCCTTGCCGCCGGCGCCGTGCGACATGGTGATGCGCTCTTCCCTGACCCTCGGCCGCGCCCGCCGGGCCCGGTCGATGCGCTCCAGCACGAGTTCCTCGCGGACGGTGCCGGGCAGCGGCTGCGGCGACCCGCGATGCTCGAACCCCTCGTGCCGGGCTAGCTCGTCATGCTCACGAAGGGCTTCCTGCACCCACCCGGCGGCGACTCGCTCGTCCGGCGTGGTCATGACGCAGTCGCCTCCCTGACACGCTGGCGGGTGAGACGGCCATAGTTGTAGTAGGCAGCGCAGGCCCCTTCCGGCGAGACCATGCAGGTGCCAATCGGCGTCTCCGGTGTGCAGGCCGTGCCGAAGACCTTGCACTCCCACGGTTTCAGCACCCCCTTGAGCACCTCGCCGCACTGGCAGGCCTTTGGATCGGCGACACGCACGCCGGGGACGGAGAAGAGCGTCTCGGCGTCGAACTGCTCGTACTCTGCCCGGACCTTCAGCGCCGAGTGCGAGATGAACCCGAGGCCACGCCACTCGAAGTAAGGCCGCAGCTCCATGGTCTGGCCGATTGCTCCGAGGGCCACCACGTTCCCGTCCCAGGGAACAACGCGCGAATACTGGTTTTCCACTGCAGCCTCGCCGTTGCTGAGCTGGAGCATCAGCATGTAGATCGACTGCAGGATGTCGAGTGGCTCGAAGCCCGCAACCACCACCGGCTTGCTGTAGTCACGGGCGATGAACTCGTAAGGCCGGCAGCCGATAACAGTCGACACGTGGCCAGGGCCGATGAAGCCGTCCAGTCGCAGGTCGGGCGAATCGAGGATGGCCTTGATCGCCGGAATGATCGTCACGTGGTTGCAGAAGATGGAGAAGTTGGTCAGCCCCTCGGCGGCCGCGCGAAGCACCGTCATGGCGGTCGACGGCGCGGTGGTCTCGAAGCCGATCGCCATGAAGACGATCCGCTTGTCCGGGTTCTGCCTGGCGATCTTCAGCGAGTCCAGCGGGGAGTACACCATCCTGATGTCGGTGCCGCGAGCCTTGGCGTCGAAGAAGGAGCCATGGCTGCCCGGAACCCGCATCATGTCGCCGAACGAGGTCATGATCACGTCGGGTTCGCTCGCCAGCGCCATTGCGTCATCGACGCGGCCCATCGGGATCACGCACACCGGGCAGCCTGGCCCGTGCACGAGCGTGATCTGCTCGGGCAGATAGTCCTCAAGTCCGTGCTTGTAGATGGTGTGCGTATGACCCCCGCACACTTCCATCAGCTTGTACTGGCGGCCTGGCTCGCAGAGCGCCGTAATCCGCGCGGAGAGCGCTCTGGCCTTCTCGGCATCGCGGAACTCGTCGACGAACTTCATCGCAACCTGCCTCTTCCGGTGGCCTGGCTACTCGATCCGGGATTCGGCGAGCGCGGCCAGCTCGTCCTCGTAGGCCTGGCCGATGCCCTCGAGGAACTCCAGTGCCGCAGCCGCCTCGGCCTCGTCGATCTTGGATAGGGCGAACCCGACGTGGATGAGCACCCAGTCGCCCGGTTCGAGCGGCTCGCCTGCCAGCAGACCGACGTTGATCACCCGCTTGACGCCGCTGACGTTGACCCTGGCCAGGTCGGGCTGGTCAGGGACGAACTCGATCACCTCACCGGGGATGCCCAGGCACATGGGTCCGCTCCTTCGTGACTAGTGCGTGCTGGTCGGATGCCGCCGCGCCGGAGATGAGGTCGAGGACTACCCGGACCGCGTCGTCGATGGCAGCGGCAACGGGAGCGCTGAGCTCCATGCCGTAGCTGACTCGGGCTGGTTCGCAGCCGACGACCAGCACCTCGCGCTCACCTGCTCCGAGTGTCGCCAGCATGTGCAGCACCGCGTCGGGCTGCATGCCATGAGCGTCGAGCATCGGGCCGCTGACCATCGTCGCAGCGGCTTCGGTGGCGCGGCCGGGATCAGTGCCCGACCCCGGAATGTCCGCCGGCTCCGGCTCGACGACGTAGACGGTGCCCGGCGCGCCGCCACGCGGCATCGCGTCCACCAGGATCGCAGAGTCGTACCGGTCGGCCAGGTCGTAGGCGAGGTGCATGCCGCGGATGCCGTAGTCGGCCACGTGCACCCACTCGGGCAGATCCACGCTGGCGAGCCGCTTCGCCACGTGCACGCCGAAGCCATCGTCGCCGAGGAAGATGTTTCCGACGCCCGCAACGAGCAACTGTCGCTGGCTGGCCCGATCCGCCCCCGGCAGCGTGGTCATCTCGCGGCCGCCTCGGACTCGCCCAGGCTGGCCTGGCAGAGCTCCCAGAGCACGTTGTACATGGTTGTCTGGGCTTCCTGAATCCGGTGCACCGAAGTCGACGGGGCCACGAACAGGTGATCGATCGTGTCAAGCTCGGCCATCTTGCCGCCCGCGTAACCGGCCAGGCCGACGGTCAGCATGCCACGCCTGCTGGCCTCGTCGAATGCACGCAGCAGATTCTCGGAGTTCCCGCTGGTGGACAGGCCGATCGCAATGTCTGAGCCAGTCCCGAAGGCGGCGATCTGCCGGGCGAACACCACGTCCACGCCGATGTCGTTGCTGAGCGCAGTCAGCACCGCCGGATCGCTGGCCAGGCTGAGCGCCGGCAGCGGGCGGGCGGCAGGGCCGGGGTTGAGGAAGAGCGTGACGATGTGCTGCGCGTCGGTGGCGCTGCCGCCGTTGCCGAACGCGAACAGCCGCCCGCCGGCCTCGAACCTCGCCGCCATCTCCTGCGCGCAGGCAGCCAGCCGGCCTGCAGCAGTGTCGCGGATCTCGCGCCGGAGCGCGAGGATTTCCTCGGCCTTGGCGACGGTCGACTGCCTGACCTGTTCCAGTACGGCGGAGAGGTCCGTACTGCCGGAGTACAGGAACGGGTAGAGCGACTCGACTGAGCCGGCGGGCGGCCTGGTGCGACCGGACTCCCGGGTCATTGCGCGACCATCGCGATCGCTTCCTTGGCGTGCACGAGGATTGTGTCGCCCACTCTGGCCGGCACGAGCGCAACGCTGACTTCCTCGGTACCCAGCCCGGTGTCGACAAGGGCGAGTCCGTCGCCCAGAAGCTGTACAACGGTGACCTCGACGGCCATGTCAGAGCAGGTGATACAGACGTTGTCGTGGCACTCGGGTACGTTCACGAGACGACCCCCGGCGCCAGCACGCCTGGCTGTTCGAAGAACACGTGCACAAGTTCCCAGAGCACGTGATACGCGGTGACGTGCAGTTCTTTGACTACGCGGGGGTCAGTGGACCTGGCGACCAGCAGGTGACTGACTGCCGGACAGGCGGCGAGAGCGCCACCATCCCCGCCGACCAGGCCGATGGTCAGCATGCCGAGGTCGCGGGCGGCGCAGATGCCAGAAAGGACGGCGGGGCAGTTTCCGTCGGCAGAGATCCCGAGGGCGATGTCGGCTGGCCGGGCGAGATACCGGAGCTGATGCGCGAAGATCGCCGCCATATCGCCGCGTGCGGCGACGCCGGTCACGGTTGCGACGTCCGAGGTCAGCGAGATAGCCGGAAGCGCCCGCTTGCCGACGATCACCGGGTGGACGAACTCCACTCCCACATGCTGTGCATCGGTGCTCGCGCTGCCGGTACCGAACACGACCAGCTTGCCACCGGCGTGGAACCTGAGGGCCATGTCGTGACAGGCGGAGGCAACGGCCGCCGCCTGGGCAGCGAAGTCGCGCACAGGCTCGTCTCGCAGATCGAACAGCTCGCGCGCCAGCGCATCCGCGATCCCCGGCGGCGAGCTGGTGGCAGGCCTCGCCGCTGTTGTCATCCGGCCGCCTCCTGCTGTGTTCCGCCCGACAGATCCACCTCGACCTCGACGCGGACGGCGTCCGAGACCTTCAGCGAGCCCAGGAAAGCCGAGTAGGGCTTAATGCCGAAGTCGGTCTGGTGAACCGTGGCCGTGGCGCGGTAGCGATCCGGCCCGGTCTGACCGATCTGGAGCCGCTCGGACCGGGCCTGGCCGGCCAGCGTCAGCATCCCTTCGATGATGCCGCCGCCATCCGCGCCGGGCTCGAAACTTGTCGCGGTAAAGGTGGCTTCAGGGTAACGGTCTGCTCTCAGCCTGTTGCGGGCGGTCACCGCGATCTCGCGCTTGTCTCTGTCGGTCAGAGGTTTGAGGCCGCCCGAACCCTCGCGCACGACGAACGAGCCAAGCTCAGCCGTGACCCGCAGTTCGGTGGGAGAGCTGTCATCTGCCACGGCCAGCTGGCCTGACCAGCGGCCGATGTCGATGGTGAGGTCATGACCAGCCTGGGCAGCGAGCCCGTCGCGCGAGGTGCGTAACGTGATCCGGCCCTGGGCCGGACCGAAGAGGTGGCGTCCTGCTTGAATCGCCATGGCAGCACCGTAGGACACATGTGGGGGGACGTCCAGTGGCCAAGCTGAGACAGGTTTGACCCTTTCTTGACGTCCTACCTCTAGGTGTGCGCCTACGGCAGCGGGATCTCGCCGAAGACTTCCTGGATGCGGCGCAGGTCACGCATCCGTGGTTCGGTGGCACCGCCGACCCAGCGGCTCACGGTCTTCACAGAGACCCCGAGCTGTCGCGCTGCCGCTTCCTGTGTTAGCCCTTCCCGCCGCAGCGCGCTCGACATCCACTCCGCGAAGGTGGTCGGCTGCTCTTCCTCGGCGGCCGCGGTGTCGCCCGCGCGCACCGCGCCGCCGACATCCGCGGCACCGCCCAGTCCGCCCAGCCCGCCGAGTCCGCTGAGTCCGCTGAGTCCGCCCGGCCCGCCGGGAGCACGGGCGCGGCCAGACGCCGCCGGGGTCTGGCTCGATGGCACCGGGCGCAGATACCCGGCCTGCTGAGTAGCGGTCACCGGCTGACTGCCGGCTCCGCGCCCGCCGCTGCCCGGCTGGCTGTAGGCGACCGGCGCGCCGGGCATGATCGGGGATGGCAGCGCAGTGTCGGAATGCAGCACGTCGACCTCGACGTGCTCAGGAAAGATGCGGAACGCGACCTGGATCGACCCGGTCGGGCCAGCGGCGTCCAGCAACGCGCGGAAGACGGTCTCGCCGACTTCGCGAGTGCCCTCCTCGGTCAGCGGTGACTCGGCCAGGCACCGCCGCACGAAGTCCCTGATATCCGGGATGGAGGACGGCCTGGCCGGGAAGACCTGGGAGAGCACGACGACCGGGACGACCTCAATGGAGCTGTCTGCGGGTCCGTAACTGGGCTCCGCCACCGTGAGTCTCCTCTGGCCGTCACCCCACGTACAGCGCGGTGGGGTTGGAGGCAAATGTACGTGCGAACGGGTTGCCGGGGAACGCTTCACTAGGCATCGGTGGCCGGCGAGCCGGGCACCGGTGAACCTCTTCCGGGTGACGACCGGCCACCAGTGCCCGTACCCCAGGACAAGTTTATCGTGGCTTTGCCGAAGTCCCCATTCTTGTCAGGCGGACATTTCTGTCCGGTCAAATGACGCTTCCGTCTTGTCGGCGGGAAACAGCGGGTCTAGCATGACGGACACGTCTGCGCATCAGTCGATGGCGAGGTGCGTCGTGATTACTGGCCTGAGCACACTGGCGCTGTGCGCCGCGCCGTTACCGGCCAGCCAGCAAATTCCTCAGACAGCACGGGTTCCTCAGGCAGCACCGGTTCCTCAGGCCTTACTGGTTCCTGAGACAGCACCCGTTCCTCAGGCAGCACGGGCCCTCGCCGGGTCAGTCCGCGTTATATCGCGCCGCAAGGCGGGCACTACGTGCTTGCCGGACAGCCTCCTGCTGCACCGCAACTCGCGGCACCGCAACTCGCGGCACCGCAACTCGCTGAACCGCAACTCGCGGCACCGCAACTCGCGGCACCGCCGCTTGCCGTACGGCCACCTGTCCCACCGCCACGGGCCAGCCCGGAACCCATCGGTCTGACCGCCAGCATTCAGCCGTCCCTACAGCCGAGGAGGTGGCCCGGTCATGGCCACTGCTACAGAGAGCGAAGCATCGCAGGCCGGGCAGGCCGAGCCTGTGGTCCACATCCTCTGGATGAATGGCGGTCTCGGCTGCGACGGGGACTCCGTCGCGCTGACCGCCGCGACGCAGCCGAGCATCGAGGAGATCGCGCTCGGCGCCCTGCCAGGGCTGCCGAAGATCGCCGTGCACTGGCCGCTCATCGACTTCGAATGTGGTCCGGAGCAGGGCGCGGACAACTTCATCGAGTGGTGGCACAAGGCCGACCGCGGTGAGCTGGAGCCGTTCGTGCTCGTGGTCGAGGGCTCGATCCCGAACGAGGCCATCAAGTCGGAAGGCTACTGGTGCGGCTTCGGGAACAACCCGGCGACCGGGCAGCCGATGACGACGAACGAGTGGCTCGACCGGCTGGCACCCAAGGCGACCGCGATCCTCGCGGTGGGCACCTGTGCGACCTATGGCGGCATCCACGCGATGGCCGGAAACCCGACTGGCGCGATGGGCGTGCCGGACTATCTCGGCTGGGACTGGCGGTCCAAGGCCGGGCTGCCAATCGTCTGCGTGCCCGGCTGTCCGATCCACCCGGACAACCTGTCGGAGACAATCCTGTACCTGCTGTACCAGCTGACTGGCGCGGCGCCGATGATCCCGCTGGACGAGGCACTGCGCCCGACCTGGCTGTTCGGCGCCACCGTGCACGAGGGCTGCGACCGGGCGGGCTACTACGAGCAGGGCGACTTCGCGAACGAATACGGATCGCCCAAGTGCCTGGTCAAGCTCGGATGCTGGGGCCCGGTGGTCAAGTGCAACGTGCCCAAGCGCGGCTGGATCAATGGCGTGGGCGGCTGCCCGAACGTCGGCGGGATCTGCATCGCCTGCACCATGCCCGGCTTCCCGGACAAGTTCATGCCGTTCATGGACGAGCCGCCGGGCGCCCGGGTGTCGACCACAGCCAGCAGCCTGTACGGGACGGTCATCCGTACGCTGCGCGGCTTCACCCAGCGGACCGCCGATGAGGAGCCGAAGTGGCGCAAGAAGGGCGACGAGCTCCTGACCGGCTACAAGCAGCCCTGGTGATCGGCGACACCGAAGCGGAGTGAAAGGACCGGACATGACAGCTGTTGCAAACACCGGGGCGCAGGACAGTACCGGCCTCGTCGAGATGAACTGGGACCCGATTACCAGGATCGTCGGCAGCCTGGGCATCTACACCAAGATCGACTTCAGCCAGAAGAAGGTGGTGGAGTGCCATAGCACCTCGTCCATCTTCCGTGGCTACAGCATCTTCATGAAGGGCAAGGACCCGCGGGACGCGCACTTCATTACCAGCAGAATCTGCGGAATCTGCGGCGATAACCATGCCACCTGCTCGGTCTACAACCAGAACATGGCCTACGGTGTGCGGCCGCCGCACCTGGGTGAGTGGATCATCAACCTCGGTGAGTCCGCCGAGTACATGTTCGACCACAACATCTTCCAGGAGAACCTGGTCGGCGTTGACTTCTGCGAGCGGATGGTCGGCGAGACCAACCCCGGCGTTCTCGAGCTGGCGAATCGCACCGAGGCGCCGCACGCGGCCGAGCACGGCTACAAGTACATCGGCGACATCATGCGCTCGCTCAATCCGCTCGAGGGCGAGTTCTACCGTGAGGCGCTGCAGGTATCCCGGTCTACCCGGGAGATGTTCTGCCTGATGGAGGGGCGCCACGTGCACCCGTCCACGCTCTACCCTGGCGGCGTCGGGACGACCGCGACAGTACAGCTGTTCACCGACTACCTGACCCGGCTGATGCGGTACGTGGAGTTCATGAAGCGCGTCGTGCCGATGCACGACGACCTCTTCGACTTCTTCTACCAGGCCCTGCCCGGCTACGAGGAGGTCGGCCGCCGACGCGCCGACATGGTGTGCTGGGGCAGCCTGAACGACCCTGAGCACTGTGACTTCCGATACGACCACATGACGGACTGGGGCCGGAAGATGTTCGTCAGCCCCGGCGTCATCCGGGACGGCCAGCTGCTCACAAACGACCTGGTGGAGATCAACCTCGGCATCCGCATCCTGCTCGGCAGCTCGTATTACGAGGACTGGGAAGACCAGGAGATGTTCGTGACCCGCGACCCGCTGGGCAACCCGGTCGATCGCAGGCACCCGTGGAATCAGCACACGATCCCGCGCCCGGCCAAGCGTGACTTCGACAGCAAGTACAGCTGGGTCATGTCGCCGCGGTGGTTCGACGGCCAGAACTACCTGGCGGCCGACACCGGTGGCGGTCCGATCGCCCGGCTCTGGGCGACTGCCCTAGGCGGCCTGGTCGACTTCGGCTACGTCAAGTCGACTGGCAGCAGCGTGCAGATCAACCTGCCGCGCACGGTCACCAAGCCCGAGGTGACGTTCGAGTGGAAGATCCCGCGGGACGCGAGCGGAGCGCCGCTGTCGAACGCGATCGAGCGGGACCGGGCCAGGACGTACTTCCAGGCCTACGCCGCCGCATGCGCGCTGTACTTCACCGAGAAGGCGCTCGCCGAACTGCGCGCCGGCAACACCAGGACCTGGGAGCCGTTCACCGTCCCGGACGAGGCCAACAGCTGTGGCTTCACCGAGGCCGTCCGCGGTGTGCTGTCGCACCACATGGTTATCAGGGGCGGGAAGATCGCCAACTACCACCCGTACCCGCCGACGCCGTGGAACGCCAGCGTCAGGGACAGCTACGGCACACCCGGTCCATACGAGGATGCGGTGCAGAACACGCCTATCTTCGAGGAGAACCCGCCCGACCAGTTCAAGGGCATCGACATCATGCGGGCGGTGCGTAGCTTCGATCCGTGCCTGCCCTGCGGCGTGCACATGTACCTCGGCAACGGCAAAGAGCTGCAGAAGGTGCACACGCCGATGACGGCACTGCTGGCGACGTGATGGGGCTGACTCCGTGCTGGGCCTGGCTGCCTGATGGGCCTGGCTGCGTGCTGGGCCCGGCGACCCGATGACCAGCGTCCAGCAGGTCAGCGCGCGTGTCGATGAGCTGCTCGGCACGCTCAAGTCGGGCGGCTTCGGAGCGGCCGCCCCGGCTGCGGAGGAGCTCGTCGCGCTGCTGGTCAGCCTCTACGGCGACGGCCTGAGCCAGATCGTCACGATACTGGCTGAGGCGGGTCCGGACAGTGTTTGCGAGCACGGGCCAGCGATGCTCTCGAAGCTGGCCGAGGATCCGCTGGTGGAAGGTCTGCTGCTGCTGCATGACCTGCACCCGCTCGGCATCGACGCGCGCATCCAGCGTGCACTCGACGAGGTCCGGCCCTATCTCGGTTCGCATGCGGGCGGCGTGCAGTATCTCGGCGTTACCGACGGCGTGGCCAGGCTCCGCCTGGAGGGCAGCTGCCACGGCTGCCCGTCCTCGACCGTGACTGTCCAGCTGGCCATCACCAGCGCAGTCCGCGACGCCGCCCCCGAGGTCACGGACGTCGTCGTGGAGGGGATGACGACATCAGCCGAGCCGGCGCTGCTGCAGATCGGCAGGCGCCCGGACGGCCACCTCCCCGCGGGGCAAACCCGCAATCAGGGCGACCAAACGCACAACCAGAACGGGAACGCGGTGAGCTGGGTGCTGCTGCCGGACGTCGGGCCGCCGAGCTCCCGGCCGGTCGCGGCGTCGGCTGGCGGCATCCCGGTGCTCCTCTGCGCGGTGCGCGGCACGCTGTATGCCTACCGCGACCGCTGTGCGCAGTGCGGCGCATCGATGGCGGAGGGAAGCCTCGACAGGGAGATCCTCAGGTGCCCCGGTTGCGGGTCGCAGTACAACGTGCGCCTCGCCGGCAAAGGCGCGGACGGCACGCCCGTCGGCACCGGGGCGGCCGCCACTCCGGCGGGCGGCGAGGGCGGACTGCATCTGGACCCGCTGCCGCTGCTAGCCGACAGCCAGGGCGTCCGCGTCGCCGTCCCCGAGGCTGTACCGGCATGACGAAGGGGGCCGGCGTGACAAGGCGGCTGGCGTGACAAGGCGGCTGGCGTGACAAGGCGGCTGGCGTGACCGGCTCAGCGGGGCCTGCCGCCAGCGGGTTGCGGCGATTCGCCCGTCCCGCAACGACGCCCGCGCCGGACCCGGCCGCGCCGCCGTCAGCGCCGGAGGGCAGCGCTGCCAGGGAGCGCTGCGAGCTATGCGCGACCGACATCCCGGCCGAGCACGGTCACATCGCCGATATCGATGCCGCGTCGTTGCTGTGTGCCTGCCGGGCCTGCTACCTGCTCTTCACGCAGGGCAGCAGAACGGCTAAGTACGTGGCCGTGCCGGACCGGTACCTGGCCGATCCGGCGCGGCCGATGCCGCCCGCGATCCTGGACGAGCTTGAGATCCCGGTCGGCCTGGCGTTTTTCCTGCGCACTGCGCGATCCGGCGGCGAGCTGACCGGCTTCTACCCGAGCCCGGCTGGCGTCACAGAATGCCAGCTCGACCTGCGCGTGTGGGAGCGGCTCGAAGCTGACTTCCCGCTGCTGCGAGAACCAGCCGGGGATGTCGAGGCGGTACTGATCAGCCGGGTCGGCGACCGTGGCTTCCGCGGTGGCGCTGATGGTGCGGCTAGCGGGGTGGAGTACTTCCTCGTTCCCGTCGATGCTTGCTATGAACTGGCCGGGCGCATGCGCATGGACTGGCGCGGGTTCGACGGCGGCTCGGAGGCCAGGCAGAACATCGCCACGTTCCTGGCGACTGTGCGGGAGCGCGCACGGCCGTTCGCCGCTACGGGGGAGCAGCGTGGCTGAGCTGGCATTCGATTGCACCGGCGCGCGCGCCGACCGGTTCGCGCTGGTGCCGTCGATGTTCTTCTCGCTGCGCATCAGCGAAACCACGGGCGAGCGGATCGAGGCGATCGCGCTGCGCTGTCAGATGCGGATCGAGCCCGCCCGGCGGCGCTACTCAGACGAGGAGGCCGACCGGCTCAACGACCTCTTCGGCGAGACGCAGCGGTGGGCGGAGACGCTGAAGCCGATGCAGTTCACTAACGTGTCGGTCATGGTGCCCGGATTCACCGGCAGCACCGAGATCGACGTGCCGGTGCCGCTCAGCTACGACATGGAGATCGGCTCGACTCGCTACTTCGCCGGTCTGGACGGCGGCGAGATCCCGCTGCTGCTGCTGTTCAGCGGAACCGTGTTCGGTACCGCAGCCGGCAGGCTGTCGGTCAGCCAGGTGCCGTGGAGTAAGGAGGCGACCTGCCGGCTGCCGGTCAAGGTCTGGCGCGAGGCAATCGACGCGCACTTCCCGAATAGCGCCTGGATCCGGCTTAGCACGCTGACCTTCGACGACCTGCTCGCCTACAAGACCGCTCGGAGCCTGCCCACCTGGGAGGCGACGATCCTGCACCTGCTGTCGGAAGCGGCCGACCGGGCCGAGCCCGAGGAGCCGGCATGACGCCCCCAGCAGCCAGCACGGCGCTGGCCGCCGAGCATCTCGCGCATGCCCGACGGGTCGCCGACGCGATCCTGTACGAGGGCTACCTGCTGTATCCCTACCGGCAGTCGGCGCAGAAGAACCAGGCGAGATTTCAGTTCGGTGTGCTGATGCCGCCAGGTTATGCAGCCGTCGACCCGAGCGAGGCGACCGCCTGCCAGACCGAGTGCCTGCTCGAGTGCCCGGACTCGGCCGAGATCACCGTGCTGGTGCGGTTCCTGCACCTGGTGCGCCGGCGCGTGCGTGCCGCAGACGCCGCCACCGGCGTGCTGCACGATGTCACCGAGGTGATCGCAGACGGCGTTCAGTACACCAGCTTTGACGAGGCCGCCGAGCGCGAGCGGCAAGTCACCGCGGTGGTGTCGGAGCTGCTGGCCGCCGACGTCAGCACGGACGTCACGGTCGAAGCCGGAGAGCAGGCCGAGGACCTGAGCGAAAACGGTGGCCGCGAGGTAGGTCGGGTGGTCCGGCAGTGGGGTGCGCTGGCAGCGGTCATCCGGCTGCACGCGGACCGGGTGGCCGGCCCCTATCAGGCGCTGCGCCTGCGCGTCAGGGTGGAGAACGCGGCGGCTGCTGCAGAGCCATCCGGGCCGCGCAGCCGGGACGAGGCGCTGGGCAACGCCCTCATCGCCGTGCACTGCCTGATCGAAGCGCGCGGCGGCGTGTTCCTGTCCATGACCGACCCGCCGGAGTGGGCCGCCGCCGAGGTTGCCGCCTGCCAGAACACCGGCACCTGGCCGGTGCTGGCCGGCCCGCCTGAGTGCACGAGCCTGATGCTGTCGTCTCCGGTGATCCTCTATGACCATCCGGAGGTGGCGGCCGAGAGCGCCGGCGACCTGTTCGACGCAACCGAGATCGACGAGATCCTGACGCTGCGCACGCTGGCGCTGACCGACGAGGAGAAGCGGCAGGCCCGCGCAACGGACAGCCGGGCCGCAGAGCTGCTCGACCGGCTCGACGACATGCCGGCGGAGATGCTCGAGCGAATGCACGGCGCGATCCGGTACCTGCGAGCGGCGCCGGGCACAGCGGCCCGGCCCGACGATGCGGTCGCGAGGCCGGACATCACCGCTCGGCCATCGGTGCCCTGGTGGGACCCGGGTGCGGACGCCTCAGTCTCGCCAGAGACCGATCAGGTCCTGATCGACGGCGTCATCGTGGCGCGGAACTCGCGCGTGCTGATGCGGCCAGGCCGTCGTCGCGCCGACGCCCAGGACCTGTTCCTGGCTGGCCGCGAGGCGGTGGTCGAGGCCGTCTTGCTCGACGTCGACGGCGAGGTGCACCTGGCTGTGACGCCGGTCGATGATCCAGCCGCTGACCTGCAGCGCAACCATGGCAGGTTCCTGTATTTCGCGCCAGACGAGGTTCAGCCGCTGCCGCCGGGTAGCAGGTAAGAAGGAAGGAGGGGGAGGACAATGCTCGGAAAACTGATCAAAGCGGCGCTGCTGGCGGCAGCGATCGCGCTGGTCGTGCAGTCGCTGCCGGACGTGAAGCGCTACCTGGAACTGCGGGATATGTAAGCGCTGGATACCCAGCACATGATCCTGAGGAAAACGCGTCTCCGGCGAGACATTTTCGTCAGGATCATGGCCCTTCGGCCCCCCAAGCCCCTCGCTGTAAAGGCAGGCATGAGCATGGAAACCCTCATTGGCTTCGTGGCCGGCTATCTGGTCGGCTGTCAGGACGGCAAGGACGGAGTCCGGAAGCTGCGCGACACGGCCCAGTCGATCGTCACGTCGGCCGAGTTCCGGCGGCTGACCGCTGACGCCGCCAGCTTCGCTGGCGCGATGACGCGACGGGCCGCGACCGGGCGGAACCTCGGCAGCCTGACCGGAACAGTCACCGACATCCTGGCGCATCGCGGAGCCCCGTCCGGCCGGGACCCGCGCGCCGCCTGACTACTCCGCCTCAGCTGATCACGTCGATAGGCGTACCCGGCGGGACTGGGCGCAGCGCGAGCAGCGCCTTGTTCTGGAGCCGGATGCAGCCGTGCGACACGCGCGCTCCGGTGGTGCCGATCTGACGGCTCGCGCCGAGCGGGCCGTGGATGCCGATGACAGCGTCGCCGGAGTCCTCCCAGTCGGCGATTGACTTGGAGTGGTCCGACGTCACGATGATGAAGGCTCCGTAGCCCGGGTTGGGCTGGGGCGGCGGCTCGATGAAGGCAACAAAGAAATCCCCCGTGGGAGTCGGGTCGTCGGCGGTGCCGACTCCCGCCGGGGCATTCAGGATCTGGCGGCCGCCGTCGTAGAGCAGCAGATGAGTGTCAGCGAGATCGATGACGATCCGGTACGGGGTGCTGCCGAGCCTGACGTCGGCGGTCGGCAGCCACGCGGTGGAGCCGTCGGGTCGCTGGGCTAGCCGGATCCTGACCCAGCCGGGGCGGGTAGCGATGACGGGCAGGACCGACGGCCGGCCGAACCAGGTGGCTGGCACGGTGCCGGGCTCGCGGCGGCCGGGGCTGGCATACTTAGGCGCCGCCTTCCTGACCGTGGCCAGCTCGGTGACAGCGGCCGACGTCCGCGTACCGGCTGGTCCCGCTGCCGTGCTAGCGCGCCCCGCTGACATCGGCGCCCGGTCAGCCGACAGAGCGAAACCTGCGCCCGCGCCGCCGGCGGCGACGGCAACGGCCGCGGTGGCCGCGGCCACCCGCCACCGCAGCGGTGCGTTCTTCCGGTGCCGCCCGTTCGCACGGCCCGGCCGGGGCGGCCACACGACCGCCAGCGCGACGTCAAGGGCGGCAGCCAGCAATCGCACTCGCTGACGTAACCGGAGGACCGGCCGCGTTCTGCCCGCTCGACGTAGCGCCACCGCGCTCTGCCAGATGGCCCGGCGCTCCGCCCCTTCGGCCATACCTGCCCCCGATCGCGCGCATCCGCGCGCTCCTCACACCCCCGGCCGCGCATTAACCCTAGCCGCTCTTCAATTCCTGAGCCGTCAACATCAGCTGGTTAATCCGCCCACCTGCTGCCCGCCGTAATGCGACGCTACGAAATTCACCGCTAATAACCTGACAATGCGCTATCACCGGCGAACATAGTGACCACGGATGTTCAGTCCACAATGGGCCGCGCCGCTGCGTTGGCCGGGGCCGGAATGGCCACGTTTCCGCCCCGCTGGTAGAACGCGCCGAGGTTGAGCCGGCCGTACCGTCCGGCGATGGATGTCGCGTCTGGTCCCCGGACTTGGCACTATGGGTCCGTGCAAGGGAATCTGCTCCTGCTCGACGGCTCGGCGACGCCGGCCACCCCGGAGAACGTCAAAAGTGCGCTGGCCGACGGCAAGCTGCTCTGGCTTGACATCAAACCTGCCGATCCAGACGGGATCGCGCTGCTGCAGGACGTGTTCGGCCTGCACCCGCTGGCGATTAAGGGTGTCAGCGACTTCGGCCAGCGTCCCAAGGTCGAGGACATCGGCAACTGCGTCTACCTGGTGAGCTACGGCGTGGTCGGCCAGGGCCAGGACACAGTCGAGGTGCACATCTTCGTCGGCGACAATTTCCTCGTGACCGTGCGCATGGACCACTGCCACGCCCTGGACAGCATGATGGACCGGCTCGGCCAGCCGGGGGGCAAGCTCCCGGCCAACCGGCCGCCGCGCCTCGTCCTGACGCATAACATCCTGGCCGCGCTGATCGACAGCTTCTTCGGCCCGCTCTCCGAGTTCGACGACAAGATCGACACCCTGCAGGAGCAGATCTTCTCCAACCCCACCAATGACCAGCTCCAGACACTGTTCGAGATGCAGCGCTGGCTGGTCAACATCCGCAAGGTCGTCACCCCGCAGCGTGACATGGTCGGCACGCTGGTCGCCGGCATGATCAACATCCCCGGTGTGACCCCGGAAAGCGATCCCTACCTGCGCGATCTCTACGACCACACGATCCGGGTCAGCGACACCATCGACAGCTACCGGGATTTGCTGAGTAATGCGATGAGCGCGTACCTGTCGATGGTGTCGAACAATCTCAATGTGGTCATGAAACAGCTGGCCATCATTGCTACGGTTTTTCTGCCCTTGTCCTTCCTGACGGGCTTTTTCGGGCAGAACTTCGCCTGGCTGGTCGGCCAGCTCGGCGGGCTGCCGACATTCCTGATCGTTGGCATTGGCACCGAGCTAGTGGCAGTAATAGGACTGTACTGGCTATTCCGCCGTCGCCGCTGGATCGGGCCTGGCGCCTAGCGCTCTGACGCAGGCTGGCCGGCTGCGCCGACCGGGCACTGGGACCGTCTGATCGCCGCCGAGGCCCTACGCTGACGCTATGGTCACGAAGACGGCTGGGACAAAGGCGGCTCCGAAGACCGCTGTGAAGACGGCTGCGCCCGCGGGCCCTCGCCGGCGCCGCGCACCGGAGACCCGGCTCGGCCTGGTCCGCCGCGCGCGGCAGATGAACCGGATCCTGGCCGAGACCTACCCGGACGCCCACATTGAGCTGGACTTCGCCAATCCGTATCAGCTGCTCATCGCCACCGTGCTGTCGGCCCAGACCACCGATGTCGGGGTGAACAAGGTGACGCCCATCCTGTTCGCCCGGTACCCGACCCCGGACGACCTGGCCGGCGCCAACCCGGAGGAGGTCGAGGCCATCCTCAAGCCGACTGGCTTCTTCCGGGCCAAGACGAAATCCGTGATCGGCCTGTCCGCCGCCATCAGGGACCAGTTCCGCGGGGAGGTGCCCGGAAAGATGAAGGACCTGGTCACGCTGCCGGGCGTGGGCCGCAAGACCGCCAACGTCGTTCTCGGCAACGCGTTCGGGGTGCCGGGCATCACCGTGGATACGCACGTCGCCCGGTTGTCCCGGCGCTTCGGCTGGACCACGAACGACGACCCGGTGAAGATCGAGCAGGACATCGGCGAGCTGATCCCGAAGTCGGAGTGGACGATGATGTCGCACCGGCTGATCTGGCACGGCCGCCGGGTCTGCCACGCGCGCCGGCCCGCCTGCGGCGCCTGCGTCCTCGCCGCGCTGTGCCCGTCGTACGGGCTCGGTCCGACAGAGGAGGCCATCGCGGCCAAGCTGCTCAAGGCAGGTCCATTCTCTTGACCTCAGACGGCTCGCGCATGGCTGAGGGGGAGCCGGTAACGGTGCATGAGGACGGGACCGGAGCCGCCGCCGGTGTCGTCACCGCGAGCACGGCCGCCGGGGCACCTGCGGGCGTTGCTCAGGGCGACGGGGTGCCCGCGTGGCTTGCCCGGCTGGCGGCTGCTGCCGCGAGGATGCCGGTCCCGGCGCCGCTGCGCCCGCCCGCTGGACGAGGTCGTGCGGCGGCTGTCCTGATTTTGTTCGGCGATGGTCCGGACGGCCCCGACCTGCTGCTCATCGAGCGATCCGCCGGACTTCGCAAGCATCCCGGCCAGCCCGCCTTCCCCGGTGGCGCGATCGACGAAGCGGATGGCGGGCCAGTGCAGGCAGCGCTGCGCGAAGCACAGGAGGAGACCGGAGTCGATCCGGTCGGGGTTCGCGTGCTCGCCGTGATGCCCGAGCTGTACATCTGGCGGAGCGACTTCCGGGTGACACCGGTGCTGGGCTGGTGGCAGTCGCCGGTACCCGTGGCGCCGGGTGACCCGGCCGAGATCGCCGCCGTGCTCCGGGTCCCGGTCGCGGATCTGGTCAGCCCGCCGAACCGGCTCATGATCAGGTACCCGGACGGCCGCGCTCAGCCCGCTTTCCGGGTGGCTGGCCTGGTGGTCTGGGGGTTCACCGCGATGGTGCTGGACCGTGTCCTGGCGCTGGCTGGGTGGGAGCGGCCCTGGGACCGGGATCGGCTGACCGACCTGCCGGCCGGTGACCGGCCGCCCGGCTGGCCGCGGCTGGCCACCTGACGTCTCGCCCGCACCACAGACGTCTCGACGAGTCCATCCGCCCGATAAGTTGTTGCTGTGTCCGGTGACCTGCTCGACGTAGTCCTCCTCGTGCTGGTCGCCGCCTTCGCGGTGGCCGGCTACCGGCAGGGCTTCATCATCGGCGTCCTGAGCCTGGCCGGGTTTCTCGCGGGTGTCATCGGCGGTGCGTACATCGCGCCCGGGATTTCCCAGACCCTTGCCCACAGCCAGACGATGCAGGCCTTCCTCGCGATCCTGGTGGTGTTCGCGGCCGCCGTGATCGGCATGCTGATTGCCTCGGCGATCGGAGTAGCGGTCAGGTCGAGGCTGGTCAACCGGCCTGCAACCGTGGTGGACTCACTGGGCGGTGCGGTCGTCAACGTGATCGCAGTCCTGACCGTCGCCTGGCTGATCGCCTCCCTGGTCGGGAATGCGGCGAGGTTCCCGGGGATCGCCAGGCAGGTCCACAACTCGGCGGTGCTGCGCGCCGTCGACGCGGTGATGCCGCACACCATGGAGTTCCTGCCGGTGTTCCCCGGGCTGCGCACCATGCTGTCGAACGGACTGACTGAGACCGTATTCAGCGACTTCGGCGATGAGACCGACCCGAATCTGCCGGTGACGAGTCGTGCCGTGCTCAGGTGGCCGGCCCTGCGCCGGGACGAGGCCAGCATCGTCAAGGTCACCGGGATTGCCCCATCGTGCTCGCTCAGGATCGAGGGGTCAGGCTTCGTCATCTCGCCTCAGCACGTGCTGACGAACGCGCACGTAGTGGCCGGCGTCACCGACGGGCCGACGGTCCTCACGATCGAGGGCCAGACCCTGTCCGCGACCGTGGTGCTGTACGACCCGGAGCGAGACATCGCGGTGCTGTACGTCCCCGGTCTCACCGCCCGCCCGCTGCAGTTCGCCGGCCCGGCCAAACAGGGGACCTCCGCCGTGGCGGCCGGCTACCCGCTCAACCACGGCCTCACGATGGTGCCCGCCACGATCGCGCAGAGCGAGACAGCCGACGGCACGAATATCTACGGCGGCCAGGGCGTCCCCCGCGAGATCTACCCGATGAAGGCGGTCATCCGGCCAGGCAACTCCGGCGGACCGCTGCTCTCGAAGAACGGTCGCGTCTACGGGGTTGTGTTCGCGGCGTCCACCGACTTCCAGAACGTCGGCTACGCGCTGACCGCAAGCGAGGTGGCCTCCGACGCACAGCGCGGCAGCACTGAGCAGGGCCGGACATCCACGCAGGCCTGCCAGACGGGCTGAGCGCTAACGGGCTGGCCGCCGCCGCCCGGATCTCAGCCGGGTGTGCGGGGACTCCGCTCGGCTGGCCGATCCGGCTGGGGAATCGTCAGCCGGGGTTGCAGGCGCGCCGGGTCGAGGCCGGCCAGCCCGCTGGATTCGATCTGCGCGACCATGCTCGCGCTCGCCGCGCGGAGGCCTGCCACATCGATGTGGTGCGGTCCGGCGGCCGGGTAAGAGCCAAGCCGGTCGGCGCCGCGCTGCAAGAGCGCGGCTGCGCCGCGGGCGTTGCCGCGCAGCGCGTGGGTCAGCCCGACCGCAAGCTGTGCGAGGCCGCGCCAGAGGTCGCGCTCGGCGTCCGGCGCGGCCTTCCAGACCGCCTCGAGTACCTCATGCGCGTGAAAGGGCCGGCCGGAGTCGATGAGCTGTTGCGCCGCCTCGAGAGCGACGGCTGGCTGCAGCACCTCGTCGCTGGTCAGCGGCTCCCCGGTCGCATCTCTGGCCAGTGGCCTGCCGAGGGCGTCCCGCGGCCGGGCGTTCCTGGCCCGGCCCACCTCATCCCGGTCCCGCGGCACGGCTAGCGTTCAGGCTCGGGGTCCGCCAGCCATGAGCGCAGCTCGAGGTCAAAGCGATCGGGCACTTCCTCATGCGGGAAGTGGCCAGCGCCGTCGAGCAGCCGCCAGCGGTACG
>Ga0335074_10001821_pt1 | contig 28895 bp, 30 predicted proteins | sample Lox_Sample_23_FD_206715 | JGI IMG/M metagenome (GOLD analysis project Ga0335074, IMG submission 206715) | Soil microbial communities from Loxahatchee National Wildlife Refuge, Florida, United States - Lox_Sample_2.3 | ecosystem: Environmental > Terrestrial > Soil > Wetlands | place: USA... | reverse complement strand
AGAGTAGGAATCATTAGCCGTAAAGGCGGTTAAAGGTGGAGTTCCATCACCCTATCCGAAATGTGCTGCTAGTATACTGAACCTCCACGCTTTGCCTGTCAAGGAGCTCAGTCAGAGACAATTCCGATTTGGGCAACAAAGCGCAGTTGAACGTCGGGCCGCTGCCATCATGTCAAATTGACTGCCATTCTTGACTGCGGGTTTTGCCAGCGAATTCGCAGACCTGTATATCGCTTAAGATTGACACGGCCGCAATTTAGCAGGAATACTGGCTAAGAGCGGGTGTTGGAGTCCACTCTGAACAGCCCTTTCCCGGAGGGCAGATGACTCCTACGAGTCTTGAACTCGAAGGAGTCGCTTGTGCCTGCTCAATCCGCGAACCACCCCTCTCACCTTTCTGAGGCGTCGAGCCAAAGCAAATCAAGGCCAAATCTTGCTCTGAAGCAAGAGCTTGGAGCGTGTTTCCGCAGCATTTTGTTTGATGAATGCGAGGCGTGGACGGAGGGAGACGAGCAGAACGTCCCCGAGTTCTTCGGCGATTTGAATCTCGACCAGGTCGTCAATTCCATAACCAACGGCCGCGAGGAATATAGGCTCAAGCGTTTCTTCTACCTGCCCCTGAGGCGCGTCGAGGCTGTGCGGTATCGTCAGGACGTTTTTCGCGATCTCGAGAAGCCCAGGCTGTTGCAACTTGTGCGGTTGTTCGCCGAAGACATGAGGAGCATGCGTGCTCATCTCGCGCGTTCCGAGAAGCGCTACTACAAGCTCCAAAAGCAAGCCGCCTTCCTCGATGCCGTTGAGGCATACTGCAATGCGACGGTGACATTTACGCGGGGGTTGGTCTCCGCCGGTCCGAGTTCGAGCGGCTTTCAGCGGCTCAGCGACTTTCTGAATCGCTATTCCACCTCGGAAAATTTCACAGCTCTGAAGGGAGAAACGGCGAAAATCAGAGCGGCTCTCAGGCAGGTTCGATACTCATTGCACATCCGATCGGCACGTGTGACCGTCGATCGAAACGATATAGGAGAGGACTACAGCCAGGAGGTTCTACATACATTCGAGAAGTTCCGGCAAACCGATCCCCGAGGCCACCGCTTCAAGCTGCCTCAGTCAATCGAAATGAACCACATCGAAGCGCGAATCCTCGATCTGGTTGCTAGGCTTCACGAAGGACTCTTCGCCCACCTCGATGACTACTGCAGCCGTCATCGCAGCTACTGCCACGAAGTCATCGCAAGGTTCGATCGGGAGGTGCAGTTTTACATTGCTTATCTTGAGCAGATGGAACAAGTAGAAAAGGTTGGACTCTCGTTCTGCTTCCCCGAGGTGACAAGCGAATCGAAGGAAGTTCAGGCGCTTGATACCTACGACCTCGCTCTCGCCAATCAATTGATTAGTGCACACAAGGATGTGGTCACGAACAGCTTCTATCTGAAGGACCCGGAGCGCATCTTTGTCGTTTCCGGGCCGAACCAGGGAGGGAAGACCACCTTCGCTCGGACCTTTGGGCAGATTCATTACTTGGCTGCGCTTGGTTGCCCCGTGCCCGGCGCTTCAGCGAAATTGCTTCTGTTTGACAAGATCTTTACTCACTTTGAGAAAGAGGAGAATATCCAGAATCTGCGAGGAAAGCTCGAGGATGAGCTGATCCGCATCAACGACATCCTTGAGAAGGCATCAGCACACAGCATCCTCATCATGAACGAGAGCTTCCTGTCGACGACGATGAACGACGCACTCTTTCTCAGTCGCGAAGTGATGAAGCAGATCCTGGCTCTGAACTTTCTCTGTGTCACCGTCACTTTTCTCGACGAATTGGCCTCTTTTAGCGAGATGACGGTGAGCATGGTCAGCACGGTAAATCCTGACGACCCACAGCAGCGGACATTCAAAGTGATCCGGAGGCCGGCCGATGGGCTGGCCTATGCTGCCGCAATCGCCGAAAAATATCGGCTCACCTACGATGCGGTGAAGATGCGAGTCGACGCCAAGCAGAGTGAGGTGCGCCGGCCATGAAGGTCTTTCTTATGTTCCGTGATCGAGAATTTTTGCTCGAAGAGTGTATGCCAACGAACGCGCAAGAGCTAATCCAGGACCTCGAGTTGGATACTCTGTTCCGCGCCATGGCCGCCGACGATAACTTTCTGTTCGGAGTGGCTAAGAGCGCCGTACTTGCAAGCCTCAGGAATCGAGACGCGATCCTGTATCGGCAGGAGATTCTCACAGATTGCCTGGAATTCCCCGAAGTCTTGAGAGAGCTCTACGCTCTATCGGTGGACGCAATTGAGCGCGAGAACAAAATCTGGGGCTGGTTTTCATTGTCCTCTCCTGATTCTCTCCTCCACCGATCAATCGAGTCTCTCGGATTGTTTCTTGGTTCGCTTGAGCGGTTAAGAAAGCTCGCTGACGAGCACAGATCGACATTCCGCTCCGAAGGATTTAAGCGCTTCTTCGACATGATCGTGCAGGAACTGAACGACGCCTACCTGCAGGCGATGAAGAGTCATCTCGAACGACTTGAGCTCCCCAATGGCATTCTGATGAGCGTCGCTCTCGGACCGGATTGTCGCGGGAGCAATTACATTCTGCATAGCTTGGACGCAAAAAAGTTCACCTGGTTCGAGCAGGTCCAGGAATGGGTCGGCCAGATTGCGCATAAGAATGGCCCGGGGCTCACCTTCGAGGTTGATCCTCGCGACGATGCCGGTTTCCATGCATTGGAGGCATTGAGGACAGAGGGAATCGCTCATGTCGCAATCGCGTTGGCGCAATCAAGCGATCACATCCTGAGTTTCTTCAAGGCGCTGCGGCTGGAACTCGGGTTCTACATCGGCTGCCTGAACTTGCGGGAAAAGCTCATTGCAAAAGAGGAGCCTATCTGCCGGCCGACTCCTCTGCCGGAAAAAGAGGAGGCGCTCCAATGCCAGGGACTTTACGAAGTCTGTCTGAGCATGACTACAGCGGATCCGATCGTGGGAAATGCCATAGCTGGTGACAAGAAAGGGTTGGTAGTGATCACCGGGGCCAATCGCGGCGGTAAGTCGACCCTGTTGCGCAGCATTGGCCTCGCTCAACTCATGATGCAGTGCGGCATGTTCGTGCCGGCTCAGGAATTTCAGGCGAACATCTGCGGCGGCGTCTTCACCCATTTCAAGCGCGAAGAAGACGCCGGCATGAAGAGTGGCAAGCTCGACGAAGAACTCAGCAGAATGAGCACCATTGTAGAGCGAATTAGGCCACGCTCAATGCTTCTCCTGAATGAGTCGTTCGCTTCTACCAATGAACGGGAGGGCTCGGAAATCGCCAGACAAATTGTTCGTGCCCTTCTGGAGATGAAGGTCAAGGTGTTTTACGTGACCCATATGTTTGACCTGGCAGGAAGTTTCTTTCGGGAACGTAGGGACTGCTTCCTGTTTCTCCGGGCAGAGCGGCTCGAAGATGGCACACGCACTTTTCGCCTCGTGGAAGGCGAGCCACTGCCCACGAGTTTTGGGAAGGATTTGTACGAGCGGATTTTCCAGCATGATCGCGCTGTCACTGTCGGGGCAGTTCATTCGCGATGATCGATTCCATCGAAGTGCGCCTGTATCATAATCTTTCGTCTCAGACTGGTCCACAATCCGGGTTTCACCTGGATTTGCTAGTTCTTTTCATCAAGCCTCGAGCCGTCGAATTCTCGCAACAAACTCCTGATTGTCCTCGTGTTGATCCTTCGACGGGAGTGAGTAGCTGAAGTATCGATCGAAGTATTCTGCTGACGTGAGCCTCCGCGCCTTTGCCCATCCCGCCAACTCGTCTGGTTCGAATTTCGCACGTCCCACAATGCGCGGGAATAGCGCTAGCAGTAATCGGTGCGGCGCAGACGCTTCGGCCGTTGTCAGTCCTTTCACTGCGGCGGAGAAAAACCGCTGCACCCGTTCGTCCGGATCGATTTCGACGCCATTATCAATGCCCGAAGTCGCGAGAATGTCTCTGCTTCTTTTGATCGCTACGTATGCATTGGGATGAAAGATCCGGATTCCCCCGACCAGCATCATTTCAACTGCATTCACTTCGCCCTTGTTGATGGCGAGCGTAAACGCAAGTGCGTTTTCAAAGCGCTTGGCCGTCCGCGGCGTCTTCAATCGGATTTCCAATCCATCATTAAACAGCCGGATGAACTCTTTCGCGTCCGAGTCGATGATCTTCACCATGGCGACATTCAATACTTCCGTCTCCGATTCAAAGGTCAGTTTCCGAAGGGCGGCAGCGGGAACCGCTGGCAATTCCGCAATTCCAGCGATACTTGAACGATTTTTTCCTCTAAATCCCCTCCGGTCGGAGGCCTTTTGCCGATGGAAGCAGTGAAGCGCTCGCCAATAACGCGCGCGACCATTTCCGCATCGAACGCCAGTACGTAGATAGTATTCTCGAGGTCAGCCGTTAGCTTCGCCAGTCTGAAAGCCGCTTGCATTGCACTCGCATCGAGCCGGTCAATAGCGTCGATAAGAATGACGACTTTCTTTTGATCTTGAGCCAGGATTTCGGCAATCCCCCGCTTCTGATCTTCAATATCGGTGGCGGCGATCCCTTCATTCTCCGTGTTCCGCGCATCGCCTGCTCCCGAGCAGAAGGGCTGGACAAGTTCGCCGTACTGCGTCACCTTCTTTGCGGCCTCTTCAGCACTTGTCGAGAGCGTCGATTCCAGCGATGTTGCCAATAAAGTAAAGAAATAGTGCAGCAGTGATCTCTCAACTGACCCACTACCCATTCTTCCGCTTTTGCTCAGCGGTTTCGTATGTTCGCGGGCCACTCGACTTTATCCGCGCGGAAATCCGCCGGTTCGCCGTGCTGATCCGGGTTGCCGACGTGCTGATCGCTCAGAGGTTCCGACGGCAGAACGATCAGGCCGGGATCTGAAGTGGGGCGCACGGTGGCTTCTGGCACATGGGGCGCGGGCGCAGCTTCCGGGCGCCCGTTTGCTCGCTCAGTCTCGGTGATTGCCGCTCCCGAGCCGTTGCTGAGCAACTTGTTCACTATCGGGATTTTTGCGTGCTGTGTCTCTACAAAATCCACGCCATCTGCGGTGAGGGTGCATTTTGCATTGTCCGCCTTGGCGATATATCCCTTCGCCGACAAATACCACAGCGTAAAATCCAGGTAGTCACGGGGAAACCCCATGCGCTCTTCGACCTCAACTAGCGCAACCTCCGGATAGGCTGGGTTCGTGCGCCGCCGGTGGTAAAGAAGCGCCAGCACTGCCAGTCGCCGGTTCAACTCTCCATCCAGGGCGTCCATGAAATCAGCCGACGCGGAAGGTGGTTGCAGTGAAACCGGCCCTCGGTTCGCATCGTAATCAGCGCGCTGCTTCGGATCGGATAACACATCATAGGCTCTCTTCAGCAGGCGAAAGTTCTCTGCATCGCCTGATCCGCTGTGATCCGGGTGCAGGCGCGCGGCTAGGAATCGATAGACACGATGGATTGTATCGGCATCGGCGTGAGGGCTGATTTGCAAAAGCTCATAGTAATCAATCGACTGAGTCCCCATGATCCTTCCTTTAGATTGGTGGAGAGTTTAACTCAATCCACAATCGGCTTGCAATGCCGTGTTAGTCGGAGCCTGCCCCCCAGGCTCTCCCGCCTGGAGGCCGAAAACCGCTCGGAATTCCAATGGGATGCAGATTTCTTGGTTGGCGCCTAAATCGCACCTAAGCTAGGCGGCTTGCACAGATTGTCGGAACTGACGTGCAGAGCCGCTATGTCGATCTGAAGCAGGCTGCCGCCAACCGTTCGCCGCGCGAGTTGGGAACCATCGTCAAGGGCTCCGAAGTGCAATTTCATCACGCTGTCTACAGCCGATCGCTGTGGAATCTGCTCTAGACAAACCGCAGCCAGCCGCGAGAGGAACCAGATCCGAAAAAACCGAGGACGGCGCCACCAAAAAGTGGGCGCCGTCTTCTTTTTGAGACTCACTCAATCACGCGGCCAGTTTTCTCCCAGACAAAAGCAGTCCGACCGACCATCCTCGACCCCTTCCATCAAATGCCGGGACTAAAAAAACTAGCGCCGTGACGTGTACTTCCCATGGCACTCGCAGGTCAACGCATTCGACTTCGGTTCCAGTTGCCCAAGCCACCGTTCAAAATCAACGTGGTCCTTTCCGCCTTGCAGTGTCCGTTCGGGATTCAATCGAATCCATTCAAGCTTCTTCCCGCTGAGCCAATGGAAAAAAGGCGTCAACATCGTGTCTGGGTAATAGCTCCGATCAAGATCGCGCATCTGCTCTGATGTCATGCTGTGATCGCGTGCATAGGCGGCGTAGCGGACCCGAAGATTTCCTGTAGATCGCAATCTGGTGACGCGCATCGAGAAAATCCCCGCGCGGTGCACACCCATTCGTCTGAGAAATCACCGCGCTTGTGATGCCCGCGCAACAACCGCAGTTCATGCATCGAACGGCTGCTAGGCTGCTAGCTCTCCCATGGCAAGTCTTTTTTTCCGAAATGCCCGTAGTTCGTCGTCCGGCGATAGATTGGTTGCAGAAGTGACAGATGTTCAATGATTGCTGCGGGCCGAAAATCGAATTCCCGCACAAATTCCTGAGCGGCCTCCTGGTCGCCAGTGCCAAAGGTCTCCACCTTGATTGAGATGGGGTGGGCGACGCCGATGGCGTAGGCGACCTGGATTTCGGCCTTTGCAGCGAGTTCCTGCTTAACGATTTGGCGGGCCACGTACCGGCAAAAGTAGGCGGCACTGCGGTCCACTTTCGATGGGTCCTTGCCGCTGAATGCTCCCCCGCCGTGATGCGCGGCACCCCCATAAGTGTCGGCAATGATCTTTCGGCCGGTTACGCCGCAGTCGGCCGCGGGACCGCCGAGGACAAAGCTCCCCGTCGGGTTGACGTGAAATCGAATCTCACGATCAAACCAATTCACCAGTGCTCGCGGCGCAAGGACAGTCCGGACGTAGCTCACGATTTCCTCACGGTTTACGTCTGCCGCATGCTGCGTTGAGACGAGCACATCGGTTACGGCAACCGGGGTGTTGTCTTCGTAGAGCACGGACACCTGCGATTTCGCGTCGGGGCGGAGCCAGGGAAACTTTCCTGACTTTCGGTCTTCGGCAAGCCCCTTGGTCAATCGATGTGCCAAAAAGATCGGCAAGGGCATCAATTCTGGAGTCTCCTTGCAGGCGAATCCAAACATGATCCCCTGATCCCCGGCGCCCTGTTCTTTCTTCGCGTTGGTTGTGGTATCAATGCCGAGAGCAATGTCTGTCGATTGGCTTGAAATCAGTTGCAAGATGCGTACGTCTTCGGGATTGAAGCCATTGGCGCCGTCAACGTAGCCGATCTGGTGGATAGCTTCCCGGACAACCGCATCGTGGTCCACGGTTGCCTGAGAGCTAATTTCCCCGCCAAGGACGACGGTGTCACTCTTGCAGAGAACCTCGCAAGCTACGCGCGCCCGAGGGTCCTCCCTGAGATAGGAATCCAGGATGGAGTCAGCGATGAAATCGCAAACTTTATCGGGGTGTCCCTCGGAGACAGATTCGGAAGAGAAAACGAAGGTCGCCGCCCTGTCAGGCGGTAGTAAGGAATCTGGATTGGTCTGGGTAACGATGCTTGCCATGATGTGCGCTCCTTAACATTGAGAGTCGAATCAGGAGCGCAGGCTGGGGCGTCGGTCGATTCTCGCCAGCGGAGACTTGCTTCGGAAATTCCATTCCGCGCATCGAGCTTTCGCTCAGGCACCGTAACGTCTCCAAAACCCGGTTGCCGGATACGGCCATTCGCCGAATCACTCCTGATGCTTTAATGAAAGCGTAGACGCGCTGGTCAAGGTTTGTCAACCATGTAAGTTGCCGTTGTTGACAGGAGTCCCTTGACGAGTGAACCGCCTCTAAACTATATTGGCTGGGAATTAGATCCAGGGATGAAGCTCCCTTGGTTGCCGAGAGGCTGATGGCTTCTACCGCGTTTCATATTGCGTCACGGATTTTAGCGTGCCGCAAGGGATTTTGCAGCGGTGAGCCACTTCTCTTCAGCGCGATGGCAGCGCCTGCCTCGTATATCCCACGCCTCCTCTGGCGCATCGTGCCCCTTCGTACGGATTCGAATCGAACGATTCGTCTTTCTCCTTTTCGTTGATGCCGGAAACTGTCAGCGTTCCCGTTGCTGGCGAACAGTCTCTTTCCTCCTCCCGATTACCTACATTCGAAGTTCCAGGTCGCAATATTTCCGCGCCGTCGCTGAAAATGCTCCGGTCCTGTGCCTGGATCGCAGTCCCCCACGTGCAAGGCATTTGCAGCTCGAATTCGAACTCCGCCCCCTCGGAGGAACAAATCACCTTATCTGTCCAACAATTCCAACCGCGAAGGAGAGGGATCACAATGATAGTCAATTTCAAATCTGTCGCGACAACGACCGTCGGGTACATGTGTCTTGCTTTGACAGGGTGGATGCTGTCAATGCCGAACGCAGCCTGGTTTCCGAAGCTGTACGGGCATGGCGCTGCAATGACCTATCCACTGGCCATTGTGCTTGTAGTGATGGGTATCCTTTGTTTTTCTCAAAGCAGAGCTCTGGACGCTATTGTTTTCTTCGGCGGGGCGGGGCTCTTCTGGTCTGACTACACCTATTACGCCACGACAAGCACGTCAAGTTCGATGGATCCGTCCAGCTACACGGGATGGTACGTGTTTATCTGGGCGGTCTTCTTTTGCTATGTCTGGCTCGGCTCGTTCAAGAGTGGGCTGCTCAGGATGCTTTTTCTGCTCGGGCTTTGGCTTACATTGCTTGCCTTGGCGATTGGAAACTGGACCAACGGACACAGCTTCATTGTCCTGGGCGGATATCTGGGGCTGATCACATCGGTTCTCGCGGCGATTACCTCGGCGAAAGATGTTATCAAGCATGGGTTTGAGGCGAATGATCCGAACCTTGAACTCTTGAAGGCGTAGCGACCATTTCTATCCTCTTAGCGTGTGATTCACTAAGGGCCTCGCATGGGTGGGGCCCTCAAACACGAGGCATTTGCCGCCTTTTTGTTCCACGACCGCCCCAGCGGGGCACTGATTCCTAACCGATTAGGCAGGAGTCTGCGATGTCACCCTCCTTTCCGTTTACTACGGCAAATGAAGCGAACCAAATAGTACGCAAATTTTGCAGGTGCCGTCGCCGAATTGCGCCTGGATCGTGCTTTAAGCGAAAACGGTAGCATCAATCGACCCTAGATAGGAAGAGACACTGTCAGCCATCCAGGGATCGACAGAGACAATGGCTTGAGGTGGCCGACATTGGACCCTTCACCGTAACCGCAGATGCGTTGGTGAACATGGGATGCAAGCCTGGTATCAACTGCGACGATGATGATCGGACTAGCACGAATGAAACCTCCCAGCGAAGTCGGTTTGCGACCAAAAGATAACGGAAATATGGAGATTACGCAACCCATTCATTCTTAACAACCAAGACAAAAGGCCGGGAGTGACGATATGATTTCGCCATTCCCGAAGCCGCATCCTTTCCCTCCAAAGCCGATCCTTGGCCAGAAACCCAAGCGGCTTCCAGTTAGGAAACGCATGACTATCTGTATTGGAATGCTTGCCCAAGATGGCCTCGTCATCGCCGCCGATGCCCTAGAGAGTGGCGATTACCTCAATAGGTCCGTGCAAAAAATCATGACTTGGATATCTACCCAAGCGGGCAATCCGAGGAGACAGGTGGCTGCCTGTGTAATTGCGGGAGCTGGAAATTCTGGGTTCATTGATGCCTTCACATCAGAGCTTCTATCCAAAATAGACGGCGCAATGACGATCAAGGATTTTGAAGCATATGCAAGAGAGACGCTAGAGATTTTCTATTCGAAGCATGTTACCCCGCTTCTCGCCGCCGGTGATTACGACTTCAGCACCCTGATTGGAGCTGCATTTGGAATCGGTCCACCCCGTTTATTTCAGACATACGCATCAACGTTGAAACCAGTGATGGAATTGAGCACGGCCATCGGGGGTGGAGCACCATTTGCAAAGCAATTCGATGATTACTTTCCGTTTGCAGATGTTCGACATGCTGAAGTCTCTGCGGCAGCCATCATCTCACGCACAAAAGAATGCGTTCCGGGTTGCGGAAAACACACAGATATTGTGTCGTTGCACGGCCCGCAAATTGCCCCCATGAAACGTTTGGATCGCAGCTCGTTCAGCCCCCTGTCTTAATGAGCCGGGTTTCAGCTGCTTGGATCGCTGAATGGGAGCGCGTTTTTGATACGACATGGAAAGCGAAGCAAGCCAACCTGTACGCTCAACTCATCGAAGAAATGCTGACGTCCCCAGAAAATGGAAGATAAAACTAACTGTTTACTTGACACAACTTGCGCCAAGTAGCATAATAAAGGCATGACAAAGAGAGAGCGCAAACATCAACTTTCGAACTCTGGGGCGGTTGAGCAGATTCCGCTGGCTTGCTCGAACGAATTGGCAGCGGTTGAGTTTCTGGAGCATCAGCGGTGGGGTTCGAATCCCTGCTGCGTTCACTGCGGGAGCGTGAGTGTGTACAAGATGGTTGATGCCAAGACGGGCGAGCGGAACAGCCGTTACCTGTGGCGCTGCCGGGACTGCAAACAGCAGTACACGGTTCGCATCGGCACGGTCTATGAAGAGTCTCGCATTGAACTCCGGCATTGGTGCTACACGTTCTGGAGAGCGGCGACTTCAAAGAAGGGCGTCTCGGCTCTCGAAATCAAGCGGCATTGCCAGATCAGCTATAAATCGGCGTTGTTTCTTATGACCCGCATCCGCTTTGCCATGGCTCCCGATGTGAACTCTCCCCAACTGGCCGGGAGTGTGGAGTGCGACGAAACTTACATCGGAGCACGCAGGCCCCCCTATCCCGGCACAGGCAAGCGCGGACGCGGAACGAGCAAGACTCCGGTATTCGTGGCAGTCGAGCGGCAGGGTGAGATTCGCCGCCGCATCGTTCCCGATGTAACAGCGTTCACCCTCAAGGGAGCCATCCGGGAAGAAGTAGATCGTTCTGCGCGGATCGTTAGGGACGAACTTCACAGCTATCATGGCCTCGCAGCGGAGTTCGCTGGCGGACACGATACGGTCTGCCACGGAACCAAAGAATTTGCCCGTGGCGACGTTCACACAAACACCGCAGAAAGCACTTACGCTCTCTTGAAGCGGAGCATCGTCGGTATCTATCACAATGTCAGCAGGGAATACCTGCATCGGTATCAGTGGCACGCTGATTTCCTTTGGAACAATCGCAAGTTGAATGATGGGGAGCGCACCGTTCTGGCGATCAAAGCGGCAGAGGGCAAGCGGCTCATGTATCGGCATTCAACGGCAAACTAAGGCGGTAACGCATGACAAGCCAGACCCAAAAATTCATAGAACCATCTGACATTCTGGCGTTGAAGCTGAAGTGCAAGGGATGTGATAGTACGCTCACAATCCCATCCGGTAGGCAAATGGCGGGGCGTGAGGAAATGGGCAAATTGAGTTCATGCCCGATCTGCCGGAAGGCGTGGGCGAATCTTGAGGGGGCAACCTACGAACCGCTGATTATCAAGTTCGTCTCTACATTGAACGAACTCAGGGCAGCCCTAAAGACCGCCCCGATCGGGTTTACGCTGACGTTCGAAGTGGAACCGGAAGAGGATTGAAATGGCGACAAAGAAAGCAGCCAAGCGGACTCCGGCAGCGAGAGCAGGCGCAAAGCGCGGCCCCAAACCGGATGTGTTGAAGATTCGGGGGAGATGGCAGGATGCCGTGAAACAGTCTCTCCAAGAGAAAAAACCGCCCGAGGGATGGCCGAAGTAGCGACCGAGGAATCTATATGCCCAATCTCCCTTTGCCTGAATTGATTAAGCTTCAGGAGTCGCAGATTGAGAAAATGAGAAGGCTTGAGCACGAGGAGAGCACTCTGCCGATCTCGGAGCGAGCTGCCTTACGCTCTCACATTGATACACTCGCGCGGGAAATATCCGCACTCGACGCAATGATTCGAGATGCCAAAATGCGTGGCGGCCAGTAGAGCGCTTTGCGTAAAGTGCATACTTCCGAAAGATAAAGCGCAAAGCGGGCAGAACCAAACCGCACTCAAATTTGTCCTGCTGAATGGCATCCTGAGCTTTTTCGCTGACTTCACTTACGAGGGCGCACGCAGTGTATACGGCCCGTTTTTCGCGGGGCTGGCTGCCAGCGCGACTGTGGTCAGCGTCGTTACAGGCTTCGGGGAGCTTGTAGGGCACGGTTTTCGTCTCGTATCCGGCCGCCGGGCGGATGGTACCGGTAATCTTTGGATGAATGCGATTTTTGGCTATTTTGTGCAGTTGCTGGCTGTACCCGCCTTAGAATTGGCGCACAATTGGCCGACTGCAGCGGCTCTGATCATCCTGGAACGGTTTGGCAGAGCGACCCGCAATCCACCACGCGATGCCATGCTCTCCCACGCTGGCAGTGAGATCGGTTTTGGCTGGGCATTCGGCGTGCATGAGGCTCTGGACCAGTTTGGCGCCCTCATTGGGCCGTTGCTAGTGGCTGGAGTTCTGGCGTGGCGAGGGAGTTAACGGCGGATCCCTTCGCCATCTTCAACATAGCACAATTTCTTGATTTGACGGCAATGAAATCTCATCCGCGGCAAGGGACCTCCCCTCGATGTCCTTCATTCCCCCCTCAGAACAAGGACTGAACGTTCCACGGCGCGCACAGGCTACGGTGGCCGGCCAGCATCAAGAGCATCAACTGCGATGCGCGCCGCTCCTCTTCGCTAGTCAAGTGCCGGCGCAAAGCGTCGTGCCGCAGGGCGTATCGCTGAGCATCTTCGGCCATGCGCTCGAAGAATTGGGCATGAGCGCTCAACAGGGCCTCGGCTGCGCGCCCCTTGCCTAACTGGCCGACGATCATCGCTAGGTGAAGGAGACAATAGGCGGGTAATTTTCCGTCAGGCGAAGCCTCCCTTCGGCGCAGCGCGGCAACGGTCTCATTGACTGCCTTGCGCTCTGCCTCAACGCGGACCTGACAGACCCGGCAAGTGTCTTGCGAACCGCCCAGCTGTGTTATCCTCTCCGCCGTCCAATGTGCGTCGCTGGTTCCTGCAGCCGCCCTCTCGAGTTCTGTTGACATACGGCGAGCCAGCTCAGGGTACGAGGTGCACACTCCGTAGGGAGAGGAGAGGTTTTCGTATTGCCACGTGTGCAACGAGCAGAATCCTCCTCGCCTGGCGTGCTCGCGCTGCGTGTCCGCATTGATGGTCAAGTCGTATTGGTATTTGCTCAGAAAATTGAAGACGGCGTCCAAGACTTGTCCGCAGATCCAGCAGCCGCTTCGCTTTTCCAACTCGAGTGGAACTTTTGAGGAAGCAGCATCCGGCACATGATGACGCTCTTTCACTGAAGAAGGTTCTACTTCGGGTTCTCGAAGAGCACGCAGCCGCTCCAAAACCGACTCGTAGATCGGCCGCCTTTCGGCCTGCTTCTCCAAGTCTCGTCTTTCGACAAGAAAGTTCTCGATACGCTCGTACATACTTGCGAGAAAGGCTTCCGCCCGTTCTTCGATCAGGAATTGGAGCAGTTCTTCCTCGAACTGCCGGATGCCGCTACCGGCAACAAGATCGGGCTGCTGCGATTGCTTCGCCTCCAGGGCCTGTCGCGCAGAAACCGAATAAACCTGGGGCTGCCTCTGGAATGAGAACTTCTCCAATTGAGCCTGGACGTATTCGAGGACCTGCCTACGGTCATCTTCTCCTACGGTGTCCTGTTTGTTCACAAGCACAAATAGTGTCTTGCCAGTCTGCTGGATTCGGTACAAAGCGCGATCTTCTTCGTCTGAAAGGGGGCTGTCGTAACTGGTGATGAGGACAAAGGCATCCGCTTCCGGGAAGAACCGCTCTGTAGTTTGCGTGTTTTCGACAATCGCCGATCCCAGACCGGGACTGTCGACAAAGAATACGCCGCGGCGAAGAAGTTCCACCGGTAACTCAATCTCGGCGTAGGCAACATTCTTCACGTTGCCGGGATTCGCTTGTTGTGTAACATACTGAGCTAAGCTCGCGAGGGGTATCTCCTGGCGGAGACGCGAATTGTTGAAGTTCAGCACAACCTGTGTCCGGCTGCCGTAGCGGATGGTCGTGATCACCGAGGTAAGGGGAAGTATTCCGGTAGGTAGATAGGCGCGGCCAAGAATGGCATTGATCAGCGTGGATTTGCCACGACTGAAGCGCCCCACCAGCATCAAATTGAAGCGGTCGTCAGCCAAGCGCATCAAGAGATCGCGCGCGGCGGAAAGCAAGTTCTGGTCTTTCGTGTCCACCGCTTGAGCCGATCGGATAAGCTCCGCCATCGAGAATTTCGTTTGCTCGTATTGTTTGAGGTCCATTGCAATCACCACATAATTTCTTCCAAGCAGCGCCGACTGCCCATCAGGCGGCGCCAGGCTTTTGTCCCTGCATCTCACCGCGGAGGACGTGATAGAGAATCCGCCAGAACGGCGACATCCAATTGGGTCTCTCTCCCCGCCTTTCACGGTCAACGTAGATTTCTCTTGCCACTTGACGCGCGAGTTGCGGCCAGCTGTCAAGAAGCTCGACAGCCTCAGTCTCCTGTGCCCAATTCATTCCTGCGGACGCCCCAATCACCATAGCGAGAATCGAATGCCTTTCCGCCGCGGGAGCAAAGCGTAAGCCAAGCGTCGCGGCCGAGATCACGCAGTCGCGATCCTCGTCTTCAAGAAACTCACGCAAACCGGGCCACTCATTCATCCCGACTCCAAATTCGACGAGCAACTGAAGGGTGGAACGCCGACGTCGCGAGGCATTCGAGCCTTGGATAGGAAGCTGGGTGAGCCCACGCAGCAGTAAGACCGAGTAAGCCTTGGCCGCTTCCGGCACTTTGCGCAACCCCTCTTTGACGTCTTCACGACAGAGGTCATCTTCGAGCAAATCAAACAGGAGAGGGACACTTTCGGGCCACCGGTATTGAGACAAAGCTTGAACGAGCCCGCTTGTTGGGCGCTGTTTCGCGGCCTTAAGCAAGACTCTGAATGTCGCGGGTGACTCATGATGCATCAGTTCGCGAGCTGCCGCGCTGCGGACCGCGTCTTCTGCGAAGAGGACTGTAGCATCGCTCGGATGCACGTTCTCTCTAAGATAGTGAACGAGGCTGGAATAGCCACCAAGCGCACTCAAGATACGAACCGCGCGGCAACGGGACACGGAAATCGATCGCGGACGGGACTCCACAAGAAATCGCTCGACGGCGGGTATGACTCTTTTCCCGTACGAGATGAGTTGCTCCGCCGCTCGATCTCCTTCTACGAGGGAATCCAGAGCGGCGATCATCTGCTCAATCGCGTCGTCCGAGATGTCGTGTGCCGGACAAGTCATACTTCAATCTCATGCTCCCTGTTGCTTGTCGCATACCAATCTTCACGGATTAGGGGAAGACGGCATTTACCCTGTTCAGGCCGGCTGAAAAGGATCTGATAGACCGCGATGTCTCCCCTGCGAAAAGCTGCAGCCGATCCCGCCATGTACAACAGCCAAATTCTGTATGTTGTTTCCGGAACATAACTCCGCAGCTCTTCTTCATTCTGGCGGAGACCCTCTACCCATCTGCGCAGCGTGAGTTCGTAGTGTTCACGAAGATTCTCGACGTCGCGCACCTCAAAGCCAGCGGCCTCGGCCGCACTCATCGCTTGCGACAGAGTGACCAGCCTGCCGTCCGGAAAGACGTACTGATCGATGAATGAGTTTTCGCGGACTGGAGATAAGGGAGAGCGTGCGATGCCGTGATTCAGAAATGTTCCGCCCGGGCGCAAAAGCCTGTGAACAGCGTGAAAGTAGTTGGGTAGGTTCTTAAGACCCACATGCTCAAACATCCCAACACTGGCGATCTTGTCAAATGATCCAGAGAGCTGTTCACAGTCGCGGTAATCGCGTAATGCCACTGTGCATCTTGGTCCGAGTCCGGCACCTTCGATCCTGCTTCGAACTTCCTCTACCTGGATTCTGCTGAGGGTGATCCCATGAGCGCGAACGTTATGCTTTTGTGCGGCGCGCAGAATCAAGCTTCCCCAGCCGCACCCGATGTCGAGAAAGCGTTCGAGCGGCTGTAGCCGTAGTTTTCTGCAGATCAACTCGAGTTTCTGCGCTTGGGCCAAGTCCAGAGGGTCATTTGCGGATCGAAAGTAGGCGCAAGAGTAGGCGAGCGTGCTGCCCAGCCATGGCCGGAAGAATTCTACTGGCTGGTCATAGTGATACGAGATCGAGGCGCGGTCCCTCTTTCTGGAATGCTGGGGTCCGTGATGGAACCACCGCGTTGCCTCCTCGAACGATCGCAGAACAAGATCCTTTGCTCGCAGCAGCAGGTTGCGCGGCCGGCTTACTAGATACTCGGCCACTGAAAAGACAGAGAAAATGTCCCCCTCTATATCTATTTCTCGACGAATGAATGCTTCGCCGAGCGTCACTTCATTTGGTTTCGCCACCAGCGCCGCCAGTGCGCTGGGCGTTTCAACGACGACGGTGAAGACCGGTCTTTCGCCGTCGAGGGAGACCCACCGCCAACCGTTCCATAGCCGAATTGCGAACGTCGGGCCGGAATAATTCCGAAACAGTTCGGCTAGCAATTGTCGTCTTTGGGTTTGAGGAGCATCAGGCATCGTACATGCGACCCCGCTTCTTAAATGTGCATCAGCTGTCACTAGGATCAAAGATCTGGAGTAACCGGAGCCGGTACTTTGCCCGTGCGCAGCACGGTGATCAGGGCGTCCTGATCTTCCGGTGGAATCGGCATGGCCCGAATTCCGCGAATGGTCTCGTTGATGGGGTACTCGTATTCTTGGAGAAAGATTCTCCCGTCTTCCCAGACCGCATAGCAAGCAAGCGGCCTGCCGGTCTTAGGCTGCCCAAGGCTACCAGGATTGAGTATTGTCGTTTTTCCTTCCTGACGGACAAACGGGGTATGGGTATGCCCGACCACGAGCACATCTGCGTCCACAGAATTGACCTGTTCGCGCCAGCTCTGAGAGACCTCGGGACAATAGCCAAACAATGGATCTGTGGGCATGGCGTGAACCAGGTAGAACCGTGTCGAACCAACGGACACCTCGCGATAAACGGGTAGATTTTTGAGGTAGTTAAGGTCTTCCGAGGTGCAGACCTGCATTGTGAGCCGAAGGGTCTCCGCCGCAAGTCTCTTGTACGGCGCCGAGCATTGGGGATCGACGGAGAATCCCGCTGCGTGATCATGGTTCCCGCGCACCACGACCGTCGCGTTCGCGCGCACCCACTCGACCACTTCCTGCGGATTTGGTCCGTAATCAACAAGGTCGCCAATACACCACAATTGGTCATATTGCCGTTCAGGAAGCGACTGCAAGGCGGCCAGGTTTGCATGGATGTCGGAGATAATGACGATCTTCACAGAACCTCCATTGCTGGCGCGGGTTAGAAGTCGCGCCTTCTGTATAGATTCGAGATTTGTGGGGGTCGGCTCGATGAGCAGGCGACTCCCCGACGCACGTTCGTCAGGGGTCATCATCCGCCCATCCTAGCCCAGAAAGGAAGGATGGAACAGCAGTTCAGGCGAACCCCTTCGCCTTTTGCACCCAAAGCCTCAGATGCACTGGTAAGAATACCAGATTCAAAGATTTCGCGCTCCCTGCGGATTCAGACACGCCGCGTTCAAAGCGTTAATCGAGGATCCGGCTTGTGGACGAGCCGTCGAACCGAGATTCAACTTTCCACCGGCACTTATAATCAGGACCGGCCCCGACACCCTTAGAATCATTCGGAGATTTTGATCAAGGTAAGCATTCGATGACCACTGAATCGCAAAGCCGGAATCAGGCTTCAATCGATGGAACCGCAACGCTTGCAGACTTGCGCATTTTCGCAGCCGGGATCGAGTTCGACGCGCGATTCGAACCGGCAGCTGCTCCGCTAACCTGTTCTGCCTTTCGAAGTCTGCTCCCGCTCACAAGAAAAATGATCCATTGTCGATGGAGTGGGGAGGGCGTTTGGATTCCTATGGATCCATGGCAGCTTCCATGGCGTGCGGAAAATCCAATGAGCCGTCCTGCCCCTGGGCAGGTGCTGCTCTATGCGGACGGTCCAAGCGAACCCGAACTTCTGATTCCTTACGGACAATGCGTATTCAACAGCAAATCTGGAGAGTTGTCCGGGAATCACTTTCTGACCATTGTGAGCCACATTGAATCGCTTGCCGAACTGGGAAGGAAACTCCTTTGGGAGGGAGCACAGAACTGTACGATTGAATTGCAATGCTAACCGCGAAGAGTCGCGCAAAAAGCCGGTCCACTCAGGAAGGGAACAGGACGCTGTGACAACCTCGATGAACAAAAGACTGAACAAGTACAGTTCGCACATTACACAAGAGAAATCGCAGGGAGCTTCTCAGGCCATGCTCTACGCGACCGGTCTGAAGGAACCCGAGATGGGGATGCCGCAGGTTGGAATTGCGAGTGTCTGGTTCGAGGGCAATCCTTGCAATATGCACCTGCTCGCTCTTAGCGAAAAGGTCAAGCAAGGCGTCCAGGCCGCTGGCATGGTGGGATTGCGATTTAACACCATCGGCGTGAGCGACGGCATCTCGATGGGAACCGACGGCATGAGCTTCTCGCTGCAATCGCGCGATCTCATCGCAGATTCTATCGAGACTGTCATGGCAGCGCAATGGTATGACGCGAATATTTCGATTCCCGGCTGTGATAAGAACATGCCGGGTTGTGTGATGGCGATGGGCAGGCTGAATCGCCCGAGTCTGATGATCTACGGGGGCACGATTCGGGCCGGACACCTTAATGGCGAGAAACTGGACATCGTTTCCGCATTCCAGAGCTACGGCCAGTTCATCGCTCATACGATCACTGACGGTCAGCGAGAAGCCGTCGTCGGAAACTCATGCCCCGGAGCCGGCGCCTGCGGAGGCATGTACACGGCGAACACCATGGCCTCAGCTATCGAGGCATTAGGGATGACTCTCCCATACAGTTCTTCCACACCCGCGGAAGATTCCGGGAAGCTGGATGAGTGTCTGCGCGCCGGGATGGCAATTCGAGGTCTGCTGGAGCAGGACATCAAACCGCGGGACATCCTGATCCCCGCGGCTTTCGAAAATGCCATCACGGTCGTTTGCGCACTGGGCGGATCGACGAATGCCGTGCTTCATTTGATCGCAATAGCCCGATCCGTCGATGTGCCGCTCACGATCGACGATTTCCAGGCGATCAGCAATCGCGCCCCGCTCCTGGCAGACTTTAAGCCAAGTGGTCCGTATGTCATGGAAGACCTGCATGATGTTGGCGGGCTACTGGTTCATTAATGCCGGTGCGTTGTTTCGATGACCAGACGGCCGATCCATGAAGCCACGCACATTATCTTCGGAGATATTTCGAACTATCTTTGCGTAACGTGGGTTTACAGTTTCGCCCAAGCCGTCGATGACGGCACTCAGCGCCCTGGCCCGGTCATTAGCTGTTTTATATGCGTCTTCGCTCATGAGGACCGTCAAGATTTCCTGCAGATGCTGGATATCGTCGGCTTCACGCAACTTATCCGCAATTTGCATCGCGATGCTCCGCGCCTTGGCAGCCATTTCCGCCGAAGAGGGTTCACCGCGAAGTTCGTTCGATGCAATCCAGAAGTAGTGGCCGTTTAAATCCAGCAAGAGCATGTAGACTTGAAGGGCGGCGCGTTCCCGCCGTTGCCGCGGTCGCCGCGCCTCTGTAGCAGATACGTTATTACGGCAGCGACGATCGACACGCCGATGCCGCTTGCAAAGCCGATTATTGCTTTCAAATTGCGCCCCCTGCCCCAGGCTCTGAGTTGGTTTTATGTTGTTCATTTCCGGTTTCCACATCTTTCAGGCTCGAAAAAACAAGGGGGAGAATTTCCTTGAGTTTTCGGTATTCGTCGGAGTAGGAAATCAAAGGATCGGAAAGACGCTCCGCCCGTTCGATGGCTTCGCTCGCCTCGGCGCGCGTGATAAGTCCCGGATGCAGTCCGACCTCCCCCGTCTTCGTGACATCGACGTAAAGCGCCGACTGCTTCTTACGATCCAGTGCGCCATCAGCCACCTTGCGGGCTCTTCCCGTGGACCAGTCAGCATCGCGCCAAGGATAACCTGACTTAAGCCTCTCCAACTCCTCAAAGCGGTAGATATTCAGAGCCGTGGCAACATCAGAAGGGAATTGGAACTCTTCTTCAACCGGCTCGGGATCATCCGGATCGGGGCGCAGATTCCCGGCGCGGTATCTTTCCATGCTTCGTTTGTACCAAGCCATCTTTTGCTCATGCTTTTCGGTACTCCGCCTTTGCTGTTCGGCAAGAAGATCAAAATCGAACGGCGGGAGCCACTCCATCACAATAGCGAGAAGGTGCTTTGACTGATGTCTCGCCATCGACCGCTGAACCTCCGGTAGCCAGGGAAGTACGTCGTCCGCAACGAGCTGCAACAAGAATGCCTTCGCAAATTCTTCTTGGGCGAGTACGGAAAGCGCGAGCGCGGTTGAGTAGCGATCCCAATCGAAAAGGTACTTCGCGTCTTCGAGGAGCTTTTTCCCGTTGTCGACACAGGCGGAGATGGTTCGAGAAAATGTTTCCGGGTTCATACACATCCTCCACTTTCGACGCCGCGCTATCGTTACGGCTGGATTTCTTTCATGCGTGCGAAGTCCTCGGTCAAGTATTTCGTGAACTGCGGCTTGCAGTATTCCTCGACCAGGCCGGTTTGCTTGTTTCGCCGGGTTCCGTTGAACCAGATACTTCGCTTTCCCATGTTCTTGCCCGTTTTGTTCTGGACCGCTTCGGCAATGAATTCCTCGGATGTCATGAGCCAGGTCAGATTCAATCGCTCGGAATAGAACACAAACCAATAATGCTCCCGAGGGTCGTGGACAATCGCAGCAAAGAGAGCCGCGTCTTTTTCGACCACATCGCGAGACCTTGCTTTGATCTGGACGAGTGCGATTGACCCGTCCTTGCGCCGGAAAATGGCGTCGACGGCATGGTCATCGACGAGCGACACATACACGTCCATCCCCTCCTTCAGCATCCGACCGATGATCCAGTATTCAATGCGCTTGCCAAATCCGGCCGAGCTTCGGAATGTCTTGAACTCCGTCATTCTTCAAATCCCCCTGCGATGCTCCAACCTGGCTGCTGCGCTCAAATCCTTACCCGCCGCTGGCGGTAGAGTTGCCCCCTCTTGCTTTGGCATCGACTTGATATCCATAGTCAGCGAGCCGATTGCGTGCAATCTCGCGTTCCTGTTCCGTGAACGACGAGTGCCATTCCGCCCCGAGAATAACCGCTTCTACAGTGAGATCGAGGCGCTGCCGCTCCCACAGGGCAACGTAGCCTTCGGAGACGCCCGAGGCATGCAGCAAAATCCGCGCCGTCTCAACCCCGCGATGCTCGTGGAGCATGTGGAGGAATCGTGTTGCCTTGTAGTCGCATTCGGCCAGCGCCCGCCGATAGACGTCCATCATCGTGTTATCAAACCGCGCTTCCAGTTCCTTGTTCATCTCGCACCCTTGCAACGGTCGTGGAGCTTACAAGAATTGAGGTTACAGGGTCTAGCCACCCCTCAACCCCCATTTGTTCTATTTTCCCAAGGTGATCCGCGACGGGAAATAATCCCTTTTACCGCCTCGCGCAATCGGTCGCCGAGTGCAGCTCACTTCCTCGGCCCGCGTTCACACCATCATGCTCGCATCCGAATATTGAATAGAGGCCCGCGCCGGCGGCACCGGCGCGGGGTTTCCCCGTTCCGAAAAGGGGACCGTCTTTACGGTTCGTCGTGTAACCGGGAGTGGATTTCCCGGTATCCGTTGTCCCTGCCCCCGCCGCCCGATCTAAACTGGAGCTTCGGGGCATTTTAGGAATAGGAATTCCTCGAAAGCTGCCCTAGACTTCAGGTAAAGCTATGAGGCCACAGGAATTGCCAATCCAGCTCCTCGATCACGCGGACAGCCTGCGCCGGGCCGTCGCGCCGGGGATCGCGCTCAAGCGTAAGTCCGCTTTGGGGCAATTCATGACGCCCACGCCGGTCGCCCGGTTTATGGCCTCATTGTTTCCGCCGAGTACCTTGGAGACCTGTGTTTTGCTGGACCCTGGAGCTGGCGTCGGGGCGCTGTCATGCGCGTTCCTCGATCGTTGGGCTGGCGACGACGGGTTCGCATTCCGCAAAGTTGAGATCGACGCCTTCGAGATCGACGCTACGCTCCGGGAGCATCTCTCCGCCACCCTGGCAAACTACGCCGGACATTTGCCTGTAAGCTGGCGGATTTCGGCGGAGGATTTCATCGAGGCCGCCGCGCTTCAAAGCATGGCTCCGCGTCGGTTTACCCACGCAATCCTCAATCCGCCTTACAAAAAGATCAACAGCCTTTCGGCCCACCGCCTGATCCTGCGCCAGGTCGGGATCGAAACCGTCAATCTCTATTCGGCGTTCGTGGCGTTGGCCCTGTCCCTGATGAAAACGGGCGGGGAAGTGGTTGCCATCATCCCGCGCAGCTTCTGCAACGGCCCCTATTACCGCCCCTTCCGCGAATTTCTTTTGCAGCGTGCCGCCCTGCACCACATGCACCTATTCGCGTCACGGAACAAGGCATTCAAGGATGACGACGTGCTGCAGGAAAACATCATCATCCGGATTGAATGCGGCGGCGTCCAGGGGCCGGTAACGGTATCGCATTCGACCGACGACAGTTTTTCCGATCTTCTTGAGCACGAGCATCCCTTTGATCGCATCGTGTTTCCCTCGGACCCGGAGAGCTTCATCCACGTGCCCATGTCGCCGGGCCGTAACAGCATCGAGCTGTCGCATAGCATACGGTCCACCCTTTCCGACCTTGGAATTGGGATCTCCACCGGGCCAGTGGTCGATTTCCGGTTGCGGGATCACATCGAGGACCAGCCGACCAAAGGCACCGTGCCCCTGCTCTATCCCGGCCACTTTACCGGGCAGACGACGCAATGGCCGAAGGAGGGCCAGAAGCGCGGCAATGCCCTCCGGCTGAATGACGACACGAGGAAATGGCTCTATCCGAACGGCTTCTATACCGTGGTGCGGCGGTTTTCCTCGAAAGAGGAAACGCGCCGCATTGTCGCAAGCGTGGTACGGCCAGATGCGTTTCCCGGCGCAAAGTTTCTCGGTTTTGAGAACCACCTGAATGTCTTTCACGAGGAGAAAGGCGGCTTGCCGGAGGCGCTCGCCTACGGCCTCGCCGTGTTTCTCAACACGACCGCTGTTGACGAGAATTTCCGGCGCTTCAACGGCCATACCCAAGTCAATGCGACCGATCTCCGCATCATGAAATATCCTGACCGGCGCATCCTCGCAGAGCTTGGTGAGTGGGCGCAGGGCCAACATGAGCTGACACAAGCTATCATTGACGAAAAAACAAAGAAGCTCACAGGATGACCAAGAACGAATTTGTCCAATCTGCCCAGCAGGTTCTTCAATCTTTAGGTTTGCCAAAGGCGCAGCAAAACGAGCGTTCTGCCTTGTCCCTGCTCGCGCTGCTTGACCTGCGGCCAAACAAGAAGTGGTCCCAGGCCGCGAGTCCGTTGATGGGCATTACGCCGATCATGGACTGGATTGCGCAGCATTATGACAAGAAGTACGCGCCAAACACACGCGAGACAATTCGGCGGCAGACCATGCACCAGTTTGTTGACGCAGGCCTCGCCGTCTACAATCCCGACGACCCGAAGCGGCCCGTGAATAGCCCCGCCGCCGTCTATCAAATAGAGTCTTCCGCGCTCAAACTGCTCCAGTCTTTCGGCACAGATGCCTGGCACGATAATCTGACAACCTATCTTTCAAAGAAACAAACGCTCGCCGCGCTCTATGCTAAGGAGAGGCAGCAAAATCTGGTCCCTGTTAAGATCGCTCCCGGCAAGGCGATCAAATTGAGTCCCGGCGAGCATAGTGAGCTGATCCGCGCCATCATCGAGGATTTCGCCGCGCGCTTCGTTCCCGGAGCCGTACTGATTTACGCCGGAGACACGGGCGAAAAATGGGGCTATTTCGACGCGCTGTTGCTTGCCAAGCTCGGCCTGACGATTGAGGCACATGGCAAGATGCCCGATGTGGTATTGCATTGTCCCAGACGCAACTGGCTCATCCTAGTCGAATCCGTAACCAGCCACGGCCCGGTCGATGGGAAGCGCCACGCGGAACTCGCGAAACTGTTTCAAGGCTCGGAGGCGGGCATCGTTTATGTTACCGCTTTCCCAAACCGCGCCGTCATGGGCCGCTACCTTGGTGAGATCGCGTGGGAAACAGAAGTATGGGCTGCGGACGCACCATCCCACTTGATTCACTTCAATGGCGAGCGGTTTTTAGGCCCCTACTCTGTCTAGTGTCGCGGGCTTGTCCACTATAGAAAGCGAGGCATACGCATGAACCGCCGCCCCTCACCTCAAGATATTACCTGGCTTCTTGATCTCAACAAGAACAGCCAGCTCGACCTCGATCCCCCTTACCAGCGCCGAAGCGTGTGGACCCGGAAAGACCGGCAGTTCTTCCTTGACACGATTTTTCGCAACTATCCGAGCCCTGCCATCTTTCTGCATAAGGACATCGTTGAAGAAGGAAAGACGATCTATCACGTCGTCGACGGCAAGCAACGCCTCCAGACGATTTTCGATTTTGTCGCAGGCAAGCTTCGCATCGCCGAGGATTTCGGCGATGTCCGCCTCAACGGAAAACGGTGGAACGACCTGCAAGGTGAACAAGAACTGAAGCACCGCTTGTGGAATTACACCGTGACGGTCGAATTTCTCGATAGTGTTGAGTCTGGCCTCGTCAACAACGTCTTTGACAGGCTGAATCGAAACTCTCGCAAGCTAACAGCCCAGGAACTCCGGCATGCGCGTTTTGAAGGCTGGTTCATCACGACAGCGGAAACGCAAGCGAAAGCCGAAGACTGGAAGCGGCTATCCGTTGTGACAAACGCCCGCTCCACCCGCATGGCCGACACGCAATTCATTTCAGAGCTGATGCTTGTTGCTCTGGAGAACAGAATGTTCGGCTTCGATCAGGAATTGCTCGATGAATTCTACGGGAAATATGACGATCCGGAGAATCCGGAAAATCCGACGGAAGGTTTCAATGAAGAGGAATTTACTACGCGGTTAGACGCGGCAAAACGCTATCTGTTGGAGATGGAGACTGCGAATGGCTGCATCGCGGCTTATACGAAACAGTATTACGCCTTCTATACCCTCTGGGCCATCGTGGTCCTGAGCGGAACGGCCCTGCCGACCGCGCAGGAAACGGCTGTCAAGTATGCGCAATTCATGGGCAGGGTCGAAACGCTCGCCAAGGAGGAGGACCTGCCGGAATTTCTTGCCCACGACACGAGGCGTCAATACGCGGATGCCTATGCCTTTTACACGAACACGCGCGGTGCGAACACCGACCTTCAACAGCGGCAGGTTCGTTTCGACGCTTTGCTGCGAGCACTCTTGGCTTAGTCGATGAAAATACCGGCTTCAATCCGGACGCTCTACTCAGATCAGCTTGATGTTAATACTCGGCTTCAGGCGAAGGTCGACGCGCGTATTAAAGGCTTTAAGCGTGATACCTGGCACTATGAAAGCCGTCTGAAGCAGGATCAAAGTTTTGCCCTGAAAGTCGAGTCTGGTCGCACATCCAAACCGTCAGCCGTAGAAGACGTTTTCGCATGCACGTTAGTGGTCCGCAATGGAACCGAGATCGACGAAGCCGAAAAGCTCGTCCGCGACCATTTCGTAGTCGTGGAAAGACGCCCGCCGGACCCGAAGCAAACCCACAAATGGCCGGATCAATTTCAATTCGACGATCTTCGGCTGTACGTTCAATGGAAGGAGGACCCCGACCTTCCACCGTCTACCGTAGCGGACATCACCTTTGAGGTGCAGATCAAGACTTTTCTCCAGCACGCCTGGGCAATTGCGACACATGATCTTGTCTACAAAACCGATAAAGTTAGTTGGGGAAAGCAACGTATCGCGTTTCAGATCAAAGCCATGCTGGAACACGCGGAGCTGTCCATTCAGGAAGCGGAAAGCTTGGCGGAAAGTAGCGCTCTGGCAATGACAAACAAACGCACGAAAATCATTCAGGACTACATGGCACTGTTGACCTCGGAGTGGAACGTATCCGATTTGCCGACTGATATCCGGCGGCTTGCGGAAAACGTGGTCGGCCTTATGGAATTGATGAAGCTACGCATCGAACAGCTAAAAGCGGCGCTCGATGCCGAAAGAGAACGAGGACGAGGTCCGCTGACGCAGAATCTTTCGCCTTACGGGATTGTTCTTGAGGCGCTCTTGGCCGAGTTCCCAATCGAATTCAAGACCGCCCTCACCCTTACGGAGAAATGGCGGCAAAAGATCGTCATACCTGCCGAGCTTCAGCTTCCAAACAACATAGACAAAGGCCTTTGCAAAAACGCCATCTTTCTCTAGTGTAAATACCACACAATTCGATGTCGCCAACTGCTCCATGCCTACCCGATCGTCACAACACTGACACGATGCTCGCCGCAGCCGCCAGTAACACCGACCCGGCAGTCCACAACGCCGCTTTCGCGTTCAGCCCAGCCGCGCGCGCACTTGCCTGGAGCATCCCCGCGATCCACCCCTCCTGCGAGTCTTCTCGCTCTCCAGGTTCTGCGAGTCCGAAAGCCCCTTGGGGCCAGATCGGATAGATTGGAACCTTGCTTGACCGATACCAGTAAATCGCCGCGACCACGCCGGCGATGCACGCGAGAACGGCCAATCCAATCCTTAACGCCTTCATGCTTGCTCTCCTCAGTCGCTTTCGTTGTTTGTATCACTCAACGCTTCTCGTATCCCTTTCTTTCCTGCCGCCCCGTGACATGGCGAGGCATCGGCACTTTGGCCGTCGCCGCTTGCTGTCAATGACGCTGTTTTGGCTCCCCCCTGCCTGTGCCGGTCACGGTCCCCCCAAAAAGCTATGACAGCCGCGCTCGTTTGCGCCGGCCCGCTGGCCTCTTTCACCCCCGCCATCGGGGGCAATTCAGACGGAAAGAGGCAGAACATGACGACATCAGTCGCAAACACAGTCAGGAACGCGCGGCGACGAGGCAACGCCCAGGCCCGCGATCCGCTCACATCTATCGAACACCTTAAACGCAAGCTGGAGGAAATCCATGAGACTCCGTCGCAATCAACTCTGCCCGATCCACCGCTCCGTATCCTGTTGCGGCAGGGAAGCGATTTCAAAGATCAGACGAGCACGGCAGCTAGGGTTCCGTCGGATCGACGATCCCCACCACCCGCGAGGATATCGGGAGATCCGTTCGAACGCCGAGATGCAGAAGCTGCTTGACCGGAAGATCGTCGCCCAAAACGGCATTTGCGGCATTTGCAAGGAGAAGTTCACCGACTACAGCGATGTCGTCCCCGACCACATAAGCCCCCGCGGCATGGGCGGCGCCTGGCGCGACGACCACCCGGACAACATTCAGGCCGTGCACTGGTGGTGCAACGGCGAGGAGGGATCGAGTCGGCAACAATAGCACGATGACTGCCCGCGGGCTTGCCGACCGAACCGCGGAGCCAGCGAACGGAGTCTCCTTCGTTTGAGGGAGCGATATCGACGTCTTTGAATTTCGATTGGCAGCGCGATCATTGAAAGGTCAAAACTGAATCGGCGGGGAATCGCCGGCGGATCTGGTCAGCGTGGTTCGATCCGAAGACTCTTTCGGATGAAGCGTAGAGTGCGAAAGATAGAACTCTCGACGCCTTTTGGCGTAAGACCGACCGACGGGATTCGGGCAATGGACTGCGAACTCATACCTAACTGGAAGTGCAGCCAAAAAATCCACCTGTCCCGCGGAGCGGCCGATGAATCGACTGAGCGTTCGAGGAGACGATCGATCTCATCCAGCTGGACTTCACGCTCAATCTTCATCGCCGAATCTTCCACTTCAATATGCTCCAGCAAGGAAAAATCCGGGTCGGGAAGCTGTCTATACTGTCCTCCTCGCTTTTGCGACATCCTGGCACGGAGGTGGTCATGAGCGACGTTGGCGGCGACTACGCGCAACATTGGTTCGAAGGAATCTGGATGCCTCAATACGAGCGCACGAAGCAAAGCAAAGTCATTCGCGCATAGGTGGACATACGCGTCTTGCAGCAGGTCGTCGAGGATCGCCGGCGCAAAAGTTCCCGCGCGCCGCAAGACTCGGACGATAGCCAGGGCCATGGGGCGCCGGAAACGGCGCAGGAACTCTCTCCAGGCCCCGGGATCATGCTTGGAGCATCGTTCGACCAGCTCGGCCGCGGAGAAGTCCAGATAGCTTGAGTCGGACAATATTCCCCCCAGGAATTGCCACACGCAGAAACTCAGGCAGGTTCGGTTGGGAACTCTCTCGAAAATATGATAGACCGAGCGAAAGGTATCCGTAAATATCTCGCGCCCCGGTTTTCTCGTGTCTTGCTTGCGCAGAAAGTGCGCATGAAGCCGCAAGAGGCGCCAGCAACTGAGAAGCGTCAGATTGGGGTGACGGCCGCCGCAGTGGACTTCAAACCTTGTTTCGGCAGATGGGTTCCGGCTGAGTCCGCCTCGAGCTTAGCGTATAGAACCTGCGTGGCTTGCCGCACGAGAGCGCGGAACGAGGCAGTGGAACTCGCAGCCCAAGACGCTTTCGACAGTTGAATCTGTCAACAGAGACCACAGCTCGGCAATCGTCAGGCACACTGGCTCTTCTGGAGCCTGCGAACTGTCAAGGGACCGGGGCCTGGCTGAGATTCTGGCTCTGAGGCAACTTCTGGGTGAAGCTGGGTGGCCGCCAAGTGCCCCTGCTCCATCAATAATCCCAAAAGCTCTGTGCGATTGGTGACGTCATAGCGGAGATAGAGCG
>Ga0335074_10001820_pt1 | contig 28906 bp, 17 predicted proteins | sample Lox_Sample_23_FD_206715 | JGI IMG/M metagenome (GOLD analysis project Ga0335074, IMG submission 206715) | Soil microbial communities from Loxahatchee National Wildlife Refuge, Florida, United States - Lox_Sample_2.3 | ecosystem: Environmental > Terrestrial > Soil > Wetlands | place: USA... | reverse complement strand
GAAGTTTGTTTCCAGAAACTTGCTGGAAAAGGAAGAAAGAACCGAGAACCGGAAGTCATGACGGTGCTCGAGACTTCTCCTCGCAAACCGAAGCCTGAAAAGGCTGGTCTATGCGCAATCGCCGTGCTGGGTTTAGGCAATCTGCTTCGTACCGACGATGGAGGCGGCATTCACGCAATTCGCAGGCTGCAAGGCGACAGCCGTCTTCCGGAAGAGATTGAGCTCATCGAGGGCGGTACGATGGGACTCAGCCTTCTACCGCCCATCCAAGGGATTACCCATCTCCTTGTTCTTGATGCAGTGGATGCGGGAGTCGGTGCAGGCACGCTGCTGAGGTTCGCAAATAGGGACATAGATCGTCTGCCGCTGGCGAAGAGCGTGCATCTCCTCGGCTTTGCGGATCTCCTGGACTCTTTAAGGCTGCTTGGTCAGGCTCCGGCAGAAGTAATCTTGATTGGCGTGCAGCCCGGATCGACCGACTGGGGGGTGACTTTATCCCCGGCTGTTGAAGTCACTCTGGGTCAGCTGGTGGAAGCGGCATTCTTTCAGATCGCCGCTTGGCTGGAGGTATGAAAGACCAGGGGCGCATATGTCTGTCTCGGTGGGGCTTAACGCCGCTGGAAGCCCTCTCTTCCGCAACTGAGATTTTTGTTGTTTTGTGATGGCCGTCACAAACGAACGGCAAAACCCCGTTGTATCCTGCCGTGGCATAGGAACTGGCTACTCGGGGCAACGAGGAGCTGATGTCAGGTAAGTCTGGCTGATCAATCACTTGTTTGGGAGAAGTGGATGAGACGTTTGCTCCTTGGTGTGGCGCTCGCCGTCCTGCTGCCAGGTCTCTGGAAGGCTGGATCAGTAGACGCCGGAGCACAGGACGAACAGCAGGCTGTGACTTCTCCAGCCTCCAGGACCTACCCTCCCGGTTATGCCGGCGCAGAGGCCTGCGCAACCTGCCACCAGGAACAGGTCGATAAGTTCTCCGACAATCCTCACACCCGCATGGCGCTGCTGCACGACGGCAAAGGCGTTACCTGCGAGAACTGCCACGGACCAGGCCAGTCGCACATCGATGCGGGCGGGGATGTGACGAAGATTTTCCAGTTCAGCAAGGCTTCGCCCAAAGTGATAACGGGAAAGTGCCTTACCTGCCATGCAGCGGCACATCCGAATTTTGAGCACACGGCGCACGGCGAAGGCAACATCGACTGCCTCAGCTGCCACAGCATCCATAAATCCGTAACAGAGGAAAGCCTTCTCAGCCAGCCGCAGCCGAAACTCTGCTATGGCTGCCACACGGATATCAAGGCAGCATTTGCTCAACCTTTTCATCACAAAGTGGACGAAGGGTTGATGAAATGCAGCGATTGTCACGACCCTCACGGTACGTTCAAAGGTACCTTGCAGCGTCCCGCCACTATGCTGCACAACGGTCCCGGCGGGTACGCAGTATGCGTGAAGTGCCACACGGAGGCCGCAGGTCCGTGGGTGTATCCGCATCCTGTGATCCAGACCGAGGGATGCGGGGGATGCCATTACCCCCACGGGTCGCCGAACCCGCGCCTGCTGACCCGCAACAATGTGAACTCGTTGTGCTTGCAATGCCATACGGCTTCCATGAACTTCACCGCTCCGGGGGTTCCGTCGTTCCACAACCAGGCGAATCAGTACCAGGCCTGCACGGTCTGCCACTCGCAAATACACGGCTCTAACAGCGATCCAGTGTTCTTCAAGTAAGGATGCCCACGTATGACGAGCAAATACGCATTCGGATCGCGAGCAACGGGCTATAGGCGTGGCGCTCGGCGGCTTAGCCTTTGCACTCTTACGCTGGCAGCGTTTGCGGTGACTCAGGCACAGAATAATCCACAGTGGACCGGGGTCTCGACGGACACGGGTGCGGGCAAGACTGTCGGCGGCTATGAGGTACACCAGTCGATCGATGTGGGCGGCCATATCGAGGAGCAGTCGGGAAGCCCACAGATGTGGTCCACTCTGGTCAACATCTACTCCGGAGCTCGCGTGCTCGATCAGTCGCTGACGATGCGCGCAGTGAATCCGTCGACCGCGCTGGTCTTCGACCGGCTCTCGTCCTACAGCTATGGGTATGGCGGCGATCCGATCAATGTCACGTACCTCAACATGTCGAAGGGACGCCTCTACGACTTCTGGGCGAGTTACCGCAGGTATCGTCAATATTTCGATTACGACCTGCTGGCAAACCCGTTAATTCCACCGCAGTCGACCCCATACGTGCCGTGGCTCAATACTCCCCACCTCTATAACACTCTCCGCCAGATAACCGATTACCAGCTGACGCTATTTCCGCTGTCGAAGGTGAGTGTTCGGTTCGGATATAACCACAACATCAACCAGGGGCCTTCCTACAGTTCAACACACCTCGGCAATGACCCTTGGCTTTACCAGAACTGGAGGAATTCGACAGATACATGGGCGGGAGGTGCTGATTGGAAGCCCGACCCAAAAACGACCATCAGCTACGACCAGTTTGTGACTCATTACAAGGGCAATACGATCTGGACTTTGGCAGGTCTTAATTACACGCTTTCGAACGGCCAGCCGGTAAGCCTGGGGGTCGATCTTTCATCGGTGTGGGCAGCTCCGTGCGCGGCTCCGTTCAATGCCAACGGCACAGTGAACCCTACCTGCAACGCCACTCTGGCCTACTCCCGGGTTCAGCCTACACGCACCCTCTTTCCCACTGAGCAGGTACGCCTCCACAGCTCGGATATCCCTCACTTGACGCTGAATGGCCGTCTGGCGTACACAGGCGCGAACAGCACGCTCAACGGCTACAACGAATACTTCAACGGGCTTATCTCCAGAGGGTCGGAGCGCGGATACCTCGAGACGGGTTCAGCGAAGGTGCAGCACGTCAACGTCAACGGTGATTTTGCGCTGGAGTGGGAGGTTACACCGAAAGTCAGGGCTTCGAATGTTTATGACTTCTGGTATTTCCGCGATCCTGGGGTCAATACGTTTACCACAACGACGTATACCGGCAGTTCGCTGCTGCTGCCACCCAGTGGGTCGACCACATCAACAGCATCCGACCAGCAATATCTCAACCAGAAAACCAGCACCAATACGACCGTCCTGGCCTGGGACGTAACGCCAAGAGCAACCTTATCGGCCGGCTATCGCTATCGTGCCCGTGAGATCACAGACGCCGGGGGCGACGTAATCCCGATCCATGAGAACTGGGGACTGTTCGCGGCGGCGCTTCGACCACTGCCCGACCTGCGTATCAACTTCAACTTCGCCGGCATGTCCGCCGACAACGCCTTCACACGTATCGACCCTCGCCAGTTATACCAGTACATCGTGCGTGCCTCCTATAAGCCGCGAACATGGCTGTCGGTTTCGGGAGCTATCAATATCTTCAACTCTCAGGACAACGTGCAGACGGTGAATCACAAAGAGCATAACCGGGATTATTCGTTCGGCACGTCGATCATCCCGAGCGAGAAGTGGTCGATTGACATGAGCTACTCCTATAACAGCGTGTATTCGACAACGCTGGAGTGCTATCCCTCCACGCCACCGCCGCCCGACGCCGGAACTGCGCCCCCCGTCTGCGTCGAGGCTGGCACGCCATACTCCAGCAACGGATACTACAATGCTCCGACGAATTTCGGCTCTATCGGATTTACCTTAAACCCCGTGAAGCGGGTCCACGCCACCGCCGGGTATCGCATGAGCGCCGTAAACGGCACCTCCGACATGATCAATGTCCGCCAGGTACCTGGGTCGCTTCAGTCGCAATGGCAGTCTCCCTATGGAGGCATTTATGTACAGATCGCTCCGAAATGGACATGGAAGGGCGATTACAACTACTACAGCTATGCTGAAGGCACGCCGATAGGACCGACCGTGCCGAGAAGCTTCCGCGGGAATGTTTATACGCTCGCTGTAAATTATGCCTTTTGAATCAAATCGTGCCGCGCTATGATTGGCGCGCTCATCAGGAGGAGCTACTCACGATGGTCAAACAAGTCGTTCATGCCTGCTTTATTACCCTGCTCGCAGCCGGAACCGCGAGTTTTGCCCAGTCCGGGGCGGATCTCTACAAGTCCAAGTGCCAGATGTGCCATGCGGCAGACGGCAGCGGCAATACGCCTGCTGGCAAATCTACGAAGGCCCGGCCTTTCAATGGCCCGGAAGTCATGAAAATGTCCGACGCTGAACTGACGACCGTAGTCACAGATGGCCATAACAAAATGCCGGCCTACAAAGGCAAGCTTACCGACGCTCAGATAAAAGAGGTCATCGCCTACATCCACACGCTGCAGAAATAATCGCTGCAGGAAGAAGGGTTAATGACTCCGCAGGGGGGATTCAGGGAAAACTGGGTTCGGCCGCTCCTCTTTCTGGGAAATAACCCGATCAGCCTGATCGGCGGCGCTCTTACGACGGCGTCGGCCTTGATCCTGATTGGCTTCTGGGTGGTAGATGTTGTTGCCCGCAGCGGTCCTGCGAGCCCCTATGTCGGTATAGTCATCGATTTATGCCTGCCGGGACTCTTTGTTCTTGGACTCGTTCTCATCCCTATCGGTATCTGGCTGCGGCGAAGACGTCTTAAGGCCGCCAGTCAACTACCCTCCGAATATCCAAAGGTCGATTTCGGCAATCCTGCCTTTCGCCATGGGGTGGATTTTGTCGTTGTCGCAACCTTCATCAACTTTGTGATCGTGGGCACGGCGAGCTATCGCGGCGTCGCCTACATGGATACGCCAAACTTCTGCGGCCAGGCGTGTCACGTCATGCAGCCTGAGTGGGCCGCCTATAACGTTTCACAACACCACACCCACGTGGCCTGTACGGAGTGTCACATCGCGGCAGGCGCCGCTGGATTCGTAGATGCCAAAGTCAATGGCACCAAGCAGCTCAGTCAGGTGGTTTTTAATAGCTATCCGCGCCCTATCATGCCGGATAACAGGGTTCCTGCCGCGGCCAAAACATGTCTGCACTGCCATAACCCGCAGCGGAATATTGGTGACAAACTTCTGGTCAGTGCGTCTTACGGCGACGATGAGAAAAACTCCATAACCCACTCTCTCGTACTCGTCCATGTTGGAGGCCGGGACATGCAAGGCCGTCTGAGCGGAATCCACGGTGCGCACCTTGGCCGCGTCGAATACATCGCCACCGATACAACCAACCAGACCATCCCCTGGGTGGCAAAGGAGAATCCCGACGGCTCGATGACTGAGTATCTATCCTCCGATGCCAAGGCGCCGGTCCAGGGCCAAAAGCGCCTGATGGACTGTCTGGACTGTCACAATCGCACAGCCCACTCCTTCGATACGCCGGAAGAAGCGATCAACCGGGCGATGGCTGCGGGGAGCCCGGATGCCGCATTGCCGTTCGCTCACAAGGAAGGATTGGCGCTGATTAAAGAGACGTACGCCTCCCAGTCCGACGCGGAGTCGAAGATCACTTCCGGCCTCGAAGATTTCTATCGCACGCAACACCCGGAAGCCTGGAGCCAGCAGCGCGCCAAAATCGATCAGGCAGCAAAAACACTCGTCGCCATTTATCGGGCGAATGTCTTTCCTTCGATGAAAATCACCTGGGGCACTCACCCCAATAACCTGGGGCATAACGACTACCCTGGATGCTTCCGGTGTCACGACGGGAGCCATAACGCGAAGAACGGCAACAGCATCAACAACGACTGCTCGGTTTGTCACAATTTGCTCGCTGTTGATGAGGCGAACCCCAAGCAACTCGCTGACCTCGGACTGCAGTAGTTTGGCGGCGGCACGCACAAATGCTGTGATTGACCGCACATCCAATTTGCCTATTTCAGGCGACACTGACCTCAGAAATAGCGGATGAACCGCTCAAGATTGGATATCTCATGTCGAATGCTTCACTTTCGCTTCCTAACGGGGTCAAGGAGCAGCAGGGGGTCCAGGATCACTATCTGCTTCAGGCGCTCACGCTTGAATCGCGAAGCCGGAAGGCTCTCTCGGTTGCCGTGTGTTGGCCCTGCAGCACAGTATCTCTGGCGGGAGCGATCGAGGCGGCCGACGCCGGTTTGATCCACCCATTACTAGTTGGCCCGGAAGGCGAATTGTCGAGAATCGCGAAGTGCCTCGGCATCGAGCTCACCGGGTGTGAATTGATCCACGCAGAGACAGATGAGAACGCTGCGGAAAAGAGCGTTGAGCTCTGCCGAGCGGGCCGTGCTGCGGCGCTCATGAAAGGCAGCCTGCATACCGACCTGCTCATGCGCGCGGTTTTGGAGAAGGAAGGTGGACTCCGTACCTCGCGGCGCATCAGCCACGTTTTCGTGCTCGAGGCCCCTCTTTACCATCGAACCCTCTTCATCACAGATGCGGCTATCAACATCTACCCTACCCTCGAAGACAAAATCCACATCGTACAGAACGCTATCGACCTTGCCCATGTTCTCGGCGTAAAGAAGCCTCGGGTCGCCGTTCTATCTGCGGTCGAAACTGTCTCGCCCAAGATAACTTCGACGCTCGATGCTGCAGCGTTGTGCAAGATGGCCGACCGCGGTCAGATTACTGGAGCCATATTGGATGGCCCGCTGGCCTTTGACACCGCCGTGAGCGCCGAGGCGGCCCGCGTGAAGAGCCTGAAGTCGGAGGTGGCGGGAGAGGCCGACATTCTGCTTGTGCCGGACCTCGAATCCGGCAACATGCTCGCCAAACAGTTGGAGTACTTGGGGGGAGCGCAATTAGCAGGCATCGTTTTGGGAGCCAAAGTCCCGATCATCCTCACCAGTCGTGCCGACTCAGCCGAGTCCAGGGTCGCATCTTGCGCAATCGCTTCCGCGCTGATCGCTTCGCGACCTGAACATCCTCATCTGAATCTGTGAGGACAGCTCTCGCTCTGATTCGAACGAATTCCGCGCTGGAGTAGCTAGGTGCGAAGAGTGAGGATGCCCGCTAACGGTATGCGCACCCATGTGCGCCTGTTGTTGAGCTCGTAAAGTAATTCGTAAAGAGCCTTCTCCAGTAGATAGGCATCGAGCAAGATCTGAGCTTCCGGGGGCGGAGGAATCAAGTGTGGCTTTGTGGCGCCGATCGTGGTCTTGTAGGCACGGAGAAACTCCACCGATACTGCGTTCTGCCAAAGCTGGGCCCAGAATTCCATATTCTTAATTGCGTCTGCCGCCTCTATTTCCAATGCGTGCAACGCAGCGTAAGCGGCATATCCAAAGGAACGAAGCATCCCGGCTATATCCCTGAGTGGGGACTGCTTGGCACGTCGTGCCGAGAGCGGTTTGGCGGGCTCGCCTTCGAAATCGAGAATGACGAAGTCACTGTAAGAGTGGAGGATTTGCCCCAGATGGTAGTCGCCGTGTATCCGAATGCGCTTGCCGAAGTTAGTAGCAGTCGCAGACGTGATCGCCCGTGTGCGCCCCATGAGATCGCCGCGCCGGCTCAGTACAAGAGCGGCATTGCTGGCATTCACACCGGTGAGCCCCGGCAGACTCCGCTCCAGTGCGTCAAGTGAGAGGAGCAACTGGCTTTTGATCCGGCTCGCATCTGCAGAGAGATCTTTATCAGCGAAGTCCTCGGCTGCAAAGGCGGGATCATCCGTTGTTGTCGCCAGCGCCAGATGCATCTCAGCGGTGCGGTTCCCCAGCAAGGCAGCCGCATCCAGATATTGACCCGCGGATTGCCGAGCCAGAGCGAGAGGCGGCTCATCCGAGAGAAAGCTGGCGTAAGCGCCGACCGACGACGCCGGAGACACGCTTGCAACGCGACGATAGTAGTCGGCGAGTTGGTTTAGGGTCCACTGCCATCCATCTCCATCATTCTCGACCAGGCCTTGCAGCATGGCGACGGTGATCGATTCGCCATTTTTAAGATCGAGTGTGATGTCACCCAGGAATGGGGCAATACGAGTGAAATGGGCGGTCTCGGTGAGAAATCTGCCGATCTCCGTATCTGGATTTTCGCCAGATTGCAAGCGCCGAAAGAGCTTCATGATGAGCTTGCGGCCGTAAAGAATAGAAGTGTTGGATTGCTCGGCCGATCCGGTATGTGCCGGTAGTGGACCAGAACCACGCGCCGTAGCCAAAGCACTACTTCTGTGACCATGCAGGATGCCACTCCGACTTTTAAGCTGTCCGTTGCGCTCGACTAGATTCAGTATTGCCTGGCGGACATCTTCGCGCTCCACCGCATCGTGGATGATAGCGGACCGTGGAGGAGTACTGACCATTGCAATGATGCGGCTCGGATCGGTGTCCGTCTCCGTCGCATCGTCAGCTGTCACGGCAACCGGGATTTGATAAATGTCTGTGCTCTCATCCTCGTAGTTGACCTGCAGGTAGAGGAGAGCAGCGTTCAGTTCGGGAAACTCCACCGAGTCGAGAATTGCGACCGCTTTGATCGTTTTGGACTTGGCGCCGAACCATCGCTGACGCGGCAGATAGTTTATGAGCCGCTGCTGGAGAACCGTCAATCCGTGGCCCGCCAGAAGATCATCGATGCTGGACACCTGCAACATCGGATCGGTGATGTTATCTGCTTTGTTCACTTGCGATCCTCGACTGGGACTTTTGGCTTTTGCCCTGAACAACACCACCCTTGTCTCTCGACTCGATCTAGTGGGCGGCAGCAAGAACTTGATTACTACCACTCGATTTGGAAGGGGTGCAACTCTTCGGGGTTGCTACCTGGCCCAATCAAAGAAGTCCGAATAAATCGAAACTCTATTTTTCGGGATGTGCTGTTTGTCACTTGCCGACAGTGCGCCGGCTTGCACCTCGGCCTTTGAGCCAATAAACTTGCGCGGAGCGCGAGTGCCTTTCGTAGCACCTGCGTTGCTCGGCCTGTGGGATACTCCCACCACCGTCAGACGTGCTTTTGCACCATCAATCCATCTAGAGGTAACCTCATGCGAGTCGGCTTATTCACGCGAGAATTCCCTCCTCAGGTTTATGGTGGCGCGGGAGTTCACGTCGATTATCTGAGCAGGGAACTCGCGAGGCAGATCGAAGTTGAGGTGCATTGCTGGGGCCCGCAGCATTGCGACGAGGGCAATCTCCACGTCCGCGGCGCCGAACCCTGGTCCGAAATCACCAGCGGTACCGAAGGAAAATTTAAGGGCGCGCTGGAAGCCTTGAGCCTCAATCTCACGCAGGTAAAGGATCTCCGCGGTATCGACATCGTCCATACCCATACCTGGTACGTATCGATGGCCGGCTATCTGGCAAAGAAGCTCTACGGTGTGCCCTTCGTTCTAACAACTCATTCTCTCGAGCCGCTCCGGGCATGGAAGGCCGAGCAACTTGGTAGCGGATACGCCATGAGTTCCTGGATGGAGCGCACCGCCATCCTCGACGCGGACGCCATCGTTGCTGTTTCCCAGGGCACGAAGGAAGACATTCTTCATGCCTATCCCGACGTACAGGCGGCCCGAATTCACGTCATTTACAACGGCATCGACCTCAATGAATATCAGAAGACCTCCGAGACCAGGGCACTACTTGACTACGGAGTCGATCCCGCTCTTCCTTACGTCCTATTTGTCGGTCGCATCACTCGCCAGAAGGGCGTCACTCATCTCGTCGATGCGATCCGCTATCTACCTCCGGAGACCCAGGTCGTGCTATGCGCCGGAGCGCCTGACACGCCGGAAATTGCTGCTGAGCTGCGCGAGAAAGTGGGTGATGCGCGTAGGGATCATCCGCGCATCATCTGGATCGAAAAAATGGTCACCAAACCAGAGGTGATCCAGCTCTACAGCAATGCCCGGGTTTTCTGTTGCCCATCGGTCTACGAGCCCTTCGGCATCATCAATCTCGAAGCAATGGCCTGCCGCGCCCCAGTTGTCGCCAGCGCCACCGGAGGCATCAAGGAGGTGGTCGTCGACGGAGAGACAGGCTGTTTGGTGCCCTTCGAGCAGGATCCAATTACCAGTTTCCCAACAAATCCAGAGAAATTCGCGCGCGATCTGGCTGCTTCCATCAATAGCTTGCTCAATGACCCGGAAAAATGCTGGCAATTCGGAGATGCAGGTCGACGGCGCGTTGAGGAGATTTTCAGCTGGACGGCGATCGCCCAACAGACGATTCGCCTTTACGAGAAGCTAATCGAGCAGCGGAAGACAGCTGTACCGCGTTAAATCAAATTTATCGAATCCTGGCAGTATGTGATTTGCCCCAAGCCGGCTTCAGCACATCAAACAGAGAACGACTATGACACCCACAAAATCCGACGGACGAAAGCGCGTCATCATTGAAGGCATTTCCCCGGAAATCGACGGTGGACGCTTCCCGGCAAAGCGCACCTTGGGCGACCAGGTGGCCGTAGAAGCCGATGTCTTCACAGACGGTCACGATTCCATTTCCGCCTCACTGCTTGCCCACCGCGAAGGATCCGATGACTGGACCGAAATCCCCATGCGGCCCCTGGTGAACGACCGCTGGACAGCGTCGTTTCGTGTCGGCGAGTTGGGCCGATACGGATTCAAGGTTCAAGGCTGGGTTGACCACTTTGAGACTTGGAGGCGCGATCTCCTCAAACGCATCAAAGCGGAAACCGATGCCACAGTCGACTACCTGATCGGTGCTGACCTGATCGCCGAGGCAGCAGCTCGGGCATCCGGTGCCGACGCCGACTGGCTTCGTCATCGCGCCTCGGTCCTGCGTTCAGAAGAGAACCTCAAGCTTCTACGCACCCACGCTACAGACCCCACTATGCACGAGCTCGTGCGCCGCTATCCTGACAAGCGCTTTGTGACCGAGTCCGATCGCGAGCTCAGCATCGTCGTCGATCCGGTGCGCGCCCGCTTCAGCGCCTGGTACGAGTTCTTTCCCCGCTCTGCCTCACCTGAACCCGGCAAGCACGGCACCTTCGCCGACTGCGAAAAGCGCCTGCCATACGTTTCGGAGATGGGCTTCAACGTAATTTATCTTCCTCCCATTCATCCCATCGGCATCACCTTTCGCAAGGGATGCAACAATTCGTCCGAAGCCCAGCCGGGAGATGTCGGGAGCCCCTGGGCCATCGGCTCCGAGGAGGGCGGCCACAAGAGCATCCATCCGTTACTCGGCACAGAGGAGGACCTGCGGCGCTTCATCCGCAAGGCCAAAGAGCTTGATATCTCCATCGCTCTCGATGTCGCCTTCCAGGCCTCGCCCGACCATCCCTATGTCCGCGAGCACGAGGAGTGGTTCCGCAAGCGGCCCGACGGCACCATCCAGTACGCTGAGAACCCCCCCAAGAAGTATCAGGACATTTATCCCTTTGACTTCGAGACGAAGGACTGGACAGGAATGTGGGAGGAGCTGAAGAGCGTATTTCTACACTGGGTCGACTTTGGGGTCACGATTTTCCGTGTCGATAACCCGCACACCAAGGCCTTTCCCTTTTGGGAATGGGTTATTGCGGAGATCAAACGGGACCACCCCGAGGTGCTCTTCCTGGCCGAAGCCTTCACCCGGCCCAAGATCATGTACCGACTGGCGAAGCTGGGCTTCAGCCAGTCGTACACCTATTTTCCCTGGCGCAACGCCAAGGCCGAGCTGACCTCCTATCTCACCGAGCTCACCCAGACGCCTGTGCGCGAGTTCTTCCGGCCCAACCAATGGCCCAACACGCCGGACATCCTTACCGAGTACCTGCAGATCGGTGGCCGAGCGACCTTTACCATTCGGTTGCTGCTGGCGGCTACTTTGGGCGCCAATTACGGCGTCTACGGCCCGGCGTTCGAACTGTTGGAGCATCGCGCGGTGCGACACGGCAGCGAGGAGTATCTCGACTCCGAGAAATACCAGATTCGCGAGTGGGATCTGGACCGGGCGGACAGCCTGCGCCCGCTCATGGCACACGTTAACAGCATCCGCATTCACAATGAGGCACTGCAGAGCGACTGGTCGCTCAAGTTCCACTACGCGGACAACGATCAGCTGATCTGCTACAGCAAGGAGTCGGACGACCGCTCCAACCTCATCCTGGCGGTCGTCAACCTCGATCCGCATCACACCCAGGCCGGCTTCGTGAGTCTGCCGCTTGATGATCTGCAGATTCCCGCGGACCGCGCCTACGAGGCCGAAGATCTGCTCAGCGGCGAACGCTATATGTGGAACGGTCCTCGCAACTACGTGGAGTTGAACCCGGCGGTTCGGTCCGGGCACATTCTGAAGATCCATCGCAGGCTGAAGGTGGAGACGGACTTCGAATACTTCCTATGAAGACGCTCCCTTCCGCTAATCTGTGACCGTTTGATTTTAAAGGAAGAGCCCGTAATCGTTTCATTCCAAGGTAGTAGGCTATAACCGTTTCATTCAAAATCACTTACGGAACAATCTCATAGGAATGACTGTAACCGTTTCATTCTAAAGCTCAAAGCTAAAACCGATTCATTCCAGAAAGCTTACATGTGGAATGCCCGGTTTGCGGTGGCAGCCTGACCTTTGTCCCTTATTTCTATTTTAGCTGTTTGGTCGAAATAGTCGGCCAAGAAAAGACAGTTGTGGAAGGAAGTTGGTGGAAGCCAATTTTGGTGTACCTGTTATCGGGGACGCCTGACGGGAGCCCGCTTCGGTCGTGATCGCATGGTTGTCAGGGGGACCGGCCATCCGTAGGAACCTGGTAGCGTGACCGCTACGCCACAGCCTCCGGCCGCCTTCAGACACTCGACGGCGAAGAGTGTGCTCATGTCTCTTGTCCCGAGCGGCTCTCCCCAAAAGACGGCGATCGGATGACCGCATCTCGGGCACCTGAATTGGTAGTTAGGTTGCGCCGTCCTAACGCCGAGCATCGCGGTGACATGCCTCCCGAGGGCAGTAGATCGAGCGCCTTCTTGAGGCGCCCTTTCTTTCATGTGATGGTTTCTGGGGGAACGCGGTAGGTTCCTCTGACGGTTTTCTATACCTCAAAAGGCGTTGAAGACGAAATGGCGTTGAAGACGGAAACCACAAACCTATTACATCCCCTCGCACCGAATCTCGATGAGTACTGAGCCGGATGGGTCGCTCGTCCTTTCAACCTATTCTGCAGACCGAGACTCTCACGCCGCCATTCTGGTCTGAGGGTCTCGGCGCTATTTGGAGATTGATCATGCTTGAGCCAGGGTTGTCAGGACGTCCGTATTGGCGGTGATTCTACCAACCCACGAGAATGTCCTTCAACGAGATCAAAGTCAGCGGAAAACCTATCATCTTCGCCGCGAAAAACGAAGTGGTTCAAAGGATCGCTATATCATCTGAAATGTGGATGGAGTGAACAACTCGACCAGGGTAACCAAGAGCCGGTTTGAGATCGAGCAGGATGGGCAGGTCAGTTATCTGGAGTTCGAAACGGATGGTCATGGCTGGATGACGATCTGGCATACAGAAGTGGCGGAGGGCCAACGCGGAAAAGGCATTGGACTCGAACTTGTCACAACTGCGTTTCAATATGCCAAAGAGAATTGCTTGCGAGTCGATGTGATCTGTCCGCTTGCCATGCACCTCGTCGAAAAGCACCCCGAGTTCAAGGCCCTTCTTAGTAGAAGGTAGTAGTCCGGAACTCGATTGATCACGGATTTCTACCTGCAGTTTGATTTGTCTTCGAGGTTGGCTTGTCGGCGACCCTTCCCCAACCCAAAATGAGTAAGGTCAAGTTTGGCGGTGACCCGGGAGTCATCCGGAAAGAACGGTTAAAGGGGCGGGCAAATGCTGTGCGACCACTCCAGCGGTTAAGCGTCCGCGGAGTTCCACGCCCCACGAAACCAGTCTTCTGGTCCGCCGCCACCAGGGATTCAGGTTGTCTGAGAACTTCAGAGTATCCTTACAGCACATTCCCGCAGAGGAGAAGCGTGATGGAATGGGAACGTTTGATTCGATTTGGGCTGCTGGGCAATGCGAATCTTGAATCGTGGGCGATTTTGCTAGTGCGGGTCGCTTTGGGATTGTTTTTTGCCATCTCCGGGGCAAATAAGCTGTTTGTCGCAGGTCGGACTAAATCCATGTATGAAACCTTGGTCGGGGCCAAGGTCCCGTTTCCACTGCCGATGACCTACTTTGTGTCAGCGGTAGAATTAGTCTGTGGCTGCTTGCTGGCTGTCGGACTTCTGTCAAGCTTGGCTTGTTTTACGTTGCTGGTCGATATGCTGGTCGCAATCCTGACCACTAACCTGTCTGGCCTCCCTAAGGGGCTTTCACCGCTCAACTGGCTGGACAATTTCCTTTATCTTCCCGAAATTCTTTACGCACTGCTTTTTGTGTGGCTGATCTGTTCCGGCCCGGGAAAATTCAGTCTGGATTACCTAGTCGCGCCTCGATTGGTTAGATAAGCCGACCAGAGGGCAGACTTGTTCGTACTCAATGCCGCCGTGCAGGATCGTTCGGGTCCTGAGCCGGCGGATATAAATTTTGACATCTGCAGATAGCCAGCGATCCTGATCGGGACGCTCGTCATACAATCTACGACTCTTACGTTCACTTGCCAAAGGCACGTCCATAACGCGCGCAAGCGGGTCGGACAGGACTGGCAGCATGTATCAACGGGAGTCAGATGCACGTATCGTCTGGCCGCCCCGCCGCAGTGTTGAAGTCGTGTTACTATGCTATTCAATTCATGTTCAACAGGGCCGCAAACCCGCACTACTGTTGTCGTTACTGTCAGTGTCGGCGCGCATGAGCCTCTGCCGCCAGTTCTTCCGGTGGCCGATTTTTTCCTGAATGTTTCGCACATCTCATCTGAGCATCGATGAGAAATAAATGCAGGAAAGCAGTACTCGTAAGAGCGGTGTTCGCCTAACTCCCGGGCTGTTTATCTGCACGCTACAACTTCTGGCGGTTGCTGCATCTAAATGCACGCAGGTGCTGGGAGGTTATTTCATTCGTGACGAGGCTGTAATGAAATCGAATAGACGACTGCTGCCGGTATTCCCGGCTATGCTCGCCCTCCTGTTTTTGATGTCCATTCCTACGCTGGCGCAGACGTTCCGCGGCAGCATCAACGGCACAATCACCGACCCCTCGGGCGCAGTCGTTGCCGGCGCAAAGGTAACCGCCATCGACGTGGCGACCGCGGTTAGCCGCGAGACCGTTTCGTCCGGCGCCGGCGAATTTTCGTTTAGCGATCTTCCGCTTGATACTTACACCGTCAAGGTTCAAGCCCTCGGTTTTCAGAACACCGAAATCACTGGCGTGCAGGTGCTCGCAGGCAAGATTTATACGCTGCCGGTCAAGCTGACGGTTGCGCAACAAGCCTCCACCGTCGAAGTTTCTGCCGAAGCTGTTTCGCTCGACACCACCACCGTCACGCAGACCACTACCCTCGATTCGAAGGCATTGCAGGACGTGCCGCTCAACGGCCGCGATTTCACACAGCTCCTCGGCACCTCGGCCTCCTTCGCCGGCTACAACAACTCTGGTTCGGTCAACGGTACGCGTGGCAACCAGATTAACTACACCATCGACGGCACGGACAACAACGATCTTTACCTGAACGTGGACGCCGTCAACCAGGGCGGCATCAGCGGCATCGCCGGCGTTATCTATCCTATTGACGCGCTGGACGAGTATTCGCTGCAGACGACGGGCAACAGCGAATCCGGCCGCAGCCCGGGCGGCAACCTGAACATCACCACCAAGTCCGGTACAAATCACTTCCACGGCTCCGCTTATTACTTCAACCGGAATGAGGCGCTGGCTGTAACTTCGCCCTTTTTGGCTCCCGGATCGCCGGAGCAGCCGCTGCGCAACCAGAACTGGGGTGGTTCGCTCGGTGGCCCCATCTGGCGTGACCATACCTTCTTCTTTCTCACCTACGAGGAGCAGAAGTTCGTTATCGGAGAGCCCAACACCGTCACCGAGCCCTCGCCGGCCTATCAGGCGCTGGCGCTCGCGGAACTGAGCAAATATAACGTACAGCCCAGTCAGGTTTCGCAGAACATCCTGAATACGCTGTGGGATCCGACCGAGATTGCCAATCTTCCCGCTCAACCAGGAAACTACTCCAGCACCGCACCGCAAAGCGGCTACAGCCATAACATAGTCGCGAAGGTAGACCACAACTTCAGCGATAGAAGCCACCTGTCGGGTCGCTGGTATTTCGGCCAAGGCTATGCCGTGGCTCCTTCCTGCATTTTTGTTTGCTCCTATCTGCCGGAGTATTTCCAGACCGTTCCCTCGCACATCCAGAACTACGATGCAGTCTGGAACTACAGCCTTCGACCCACTCTGGTGAATCAGGTTGCCGCCGGCGTTAGCTACTTCACACAATCTTTCGCCGATGCGAACCACGGCCAGAACCCCCTGACACTGGCCGGTCTCAACACGGGTGCCAGCCTGTCAGGTTCTCCGCAGCTCGCCATCAACGGCTTCGACTCGATCGGGGTTACGCCGACTTCGGGCCGTAACGACATCACAGGCCATATCTCCGACACACTCTCCTGGACCTTCGGCAGGCACCAGATTCGCCTCGGTCTTGAGTATCGCCGCGCTTACATCGACCTCTACTACAACTGGGGTGCCCGCGGCGCCTTCAACTTCGGCACCGGCGGAGTACTCGGGCCCTGGGCAAACGATCCCTCCGTTACAGATTCCAATGTGCTGAACCTGGCCGACTTCATGGCCGGCTACTCGTTCCAGTCAACCATTACCCTGGGTACCCAGGAGCGCTTCATCTACGCTCACACCGGGACCGCTTTCGCGGAAGACTCCTGGAAGATTACGCCCAAGCTGAACATCAACCTTGGCCTCCGCTATGACTACCAGCAGCCCTTCTACACCAACCCCCCGAACCTCTCCATCTTTGACCCCAACAACGGTGGTCTAGTGGTAGCCAGCGGAGGCTCGGGCACGCCGAAGTACATCTACAAGAGCAACGGCCTGAACTTCTCGCCCCGCGTCGGACTTGCCTACCAGGTGGCCAACGGCACGGTCATCCGCGCCAACTATGGTATCTACTTCGACCAGCCGGCTGGCCAGGCCTTCTTCGGCAATATCGGCATCCCCAACGGCGGCGCTGGCGGCGTCAACAATAATCCGGTCGGCAGCGAACCCAACGAGTCGATTGTTCTCAATGCGGCCAACCCTCCGCAACCAATCTGGACCTATAACCAGCCAACGCCCATCTTCACGCCCAGCCAGGGTCTGCCAACAGGCGACAACATTGTCTCCATCTACTCGGTCAGCCGCAACTTCAAGACGCCCTACGTCCAGCTGTTCGGCCTGAACGTCGAGCGGAGCCTGGGCAATGCGTGGCAGTTAAATGTCGGCTACGTGGGCTCAGCCAGCCGCCACAACCTCGTCCTGCAGGACATCAATCAGGCAGCCCTGGGCAGCCAGTATGTAGCTGTGCCTTACACCTCAACCACCTGCGCGCCGGCGTTCAGTGGCGCAACACCGAGTACTCCCGGAAACAACCTGCAGTGCTCACGTCCCTACTTCAGCCAGTTTCCCAACTTCGGCATAATCAACCAGATCAACTCCGCCGCCTCGGCCAGCTACAACGCACTGCAGATCACTTTGCGCAGCAGTTCGTGGCATGGGCTTACCAGCCAGTTCGCTTATGCCTGGAGCCACAACCTGGACGACTCCAGCGTCTTTAACACTATTCCGCAGAACTCGAGCAACCTGTTCGCGGACTGGGGCAATGCGAACGCTGATATCCGAAATCACTTCGCCGCATACCTCAACTACGAGATTCCCGCCTTTGCGCACGGACCGCAGGCTCTGACGCATGGCTGGGAGCTTAACAGTATCCTCAAGTTCCAGAACGGTGAGCCGGTCAACATCCTCACCGGGCAGAACAACAGCGGAACGGGTGAGAACGAGGACCGTGCCAGCATCATCGGCCCGGCGCGGAACAGCAACCGTTCCGTACAGCAACACTCCTTCGCGCAGTACCTCAACCCAAATAGCTTCACCGTGCCGGCAAATGGCGCCTACGGCAATCTGGGCCGGAATCAGGTCATCGGACCCGGCTTCGGTGACGTCGATCTATCGCTGATTAAGAACCTGCCCCTCTACAAAGAGCTCGTTCACGCGCAGTTCCGCGTAGAGATGTTCAACATCTTCAACCGCACCAACCTCGCGCAGCCGCTGAATAATCTTGGCTACGGTTCCGCATTTGGCTGGAGCACCTCAACCATCGGCGTCTCCTATGGCGCGCCCGGCATCGGCTCGGGCGAACCGTACAACACCCAACTCGCCCTGAAGATCATTTTCTAAGAATCTTTCAGGCAAATTTAGCGAGCCGGTCCACCGTGACTGGCTCGCTTTTTATCGGAGCAATGAGGAATGGGAACAAGCGGGACTCTGCCCTGCGTTCCGTGATCAGCAGTTGTGGTTCGATTGGCTACATCTTACCGTGCAGCTGGCTCTGCCTGAGTGCCCGAACTGGAGAAGTTCCTCGCCAGATAGGCAGAGATCTCATCGAGCTCTTCGTCTGTCGCGATGGCTCCGCGGCTTGCCATCACTTGAACCAGATCGTTCCACTCCTTGGCATTCATGCGTCGTGATGCCGAGACATTTACTGAGTGGCATCTGGAACAGACCCTGAACATCAGCTCTCGTCCCGGCCCGGGAGGGAAGGGAGATGACGCGGTCGAGTACATTGAAGCGGCGTTATACAACTCGGCAGAGGTCGTGGCGGAGGGCGGCGTGGCCTCACCCGGCAAGCCGCCCTCCAGAACAGACGAGACTGATTTTGATCCATTCAGAGCGTAAGCGATCACGACGTCGCTCAGCAGCGGCGCGCCGATGAGACCTCCTCCTGTGGCGACGACTGCTACATATTGATTCCCGTGAGCATCGGCATAAGTAATTGGTGTGGCCTCAGCCGCGGCAGGGAGTCCCGCTGTCCAAATCTCTCTGCCAGTCTTTTCGTCGAAGGCGCGGAAGCGGGCGTCGTCCGTGGCTCCGATAAAGACGAGGCCGCTCGCCGTAATGATCGCTCCTCCCAGGCCGGGCCGCCCGGTATTCTGCTTGCCTGCGGGCAGGCTGTCGGTGACGCCGAGCGTCGAACGCCAGGCAATCTTTCCGGTGTTGACGTCGACAGCAACCAGTTGCCCCCACGGAGTCGGAGTGCATGGCAAGTGATTGTCCGGGTTCCAGAAACGCTGCAGACCGGCGAGCGGGCCGGAATTGATGTAGCTTCCATCAGGATTGCGCACGATCCGCATCGGCTGCGCGAGGTTGTTTACGTTGACCACGAACATGCCGAGACTGGGATCAAAGGCTCCGCCGTAATAGTTGACGCCACCCTGCGTACCCGGCAGCGGTACCGTATACCGGTCGAGCCGTGTCGGCGTATATTGCACGTTGCCCAGAAGCATATTGTTGTCGTCGACATACTTCTCGCACCATGCCTTGTGGGCTGGCGTGTCCTTGTAGAGATTCGAGCGGCTCAGCGTGACCTGAGAGAGCGGCTCGGGCACGACCGGAAAGGGCTGGGTGGGTGATGTTTGCTCGCCGGGCACGTCGCTCTTCGGCACCCGTCTTTCTTCGACGCCATAGATTGGCTTTCCGGTGATGCGATTGAGGATGAACATCAATCCATTTTTGTTGACCGTAGCGACAGCGGGGATGATCTCGTTGCCGTGTTTTACGTCCAACAAAGTCGGAGGCGATTCCGTGTCTACGTCCCAGATGTCGTGGTGAACGACCTGGAAATACCACAGCAGCTTACCGGTACCGGCATTGACCGCCACTATGGACGAGCCAAACAGATTGTTGCCGGGGCGATCCACGCCGACGCGGTCGTTATTTGGCGCTCCGAAGGGCATGAAGAGGATGCCGCGCTCCACGTCCACCGTCATGTAGCCCCAGACATTTACGCCCGAGCGATTCTTCCAGCTATCGCCGCCCCAGGTTTCATGTCCTGTCTCGCCGGGCAGTGGCACGGAGTGGAAGGTCCAGACCAGCTTGCCTGTCTTTGCATCCCAGGCGCGCGTGTCGCCTGAGGGGCCGATGCCACCATCCTTGCCGCCCGGCCCTTCGCCGGTTCCTGCGCCGGTGATAACTAGGTTCTTGTAAATTACAGGAGGAGACGGCAGGCTGTAGCTCTTGTCCATCCCGGTCTTCATGACCTGCGGCGTTTTCAGGTCGACCATCCCATTGACGCCGAAGTCGCGATTGAGCGTGCCGGTGGCCGCGCTAATCGAGTACATTCTGCCGCGGCGCGTTCCGAAGATGATCGCCGGCGACCCTCCCTCTCCTCCCGGCCAGTACGCTGCACCACGTAAAGAAGCGTTGTCTCCGTCCGGTATCTCAAAGTCCCACTTCTCCTGACCTGTCGCTGAATCGAGAGCGACTACGCGGCTGTAGGGGGTGACCACATACATCGTCTGGCCGATCACTAGTGGTTGATCTTCAGACTGATGGAAGCCACCTCCGTGGTAAGAATGGTTGATATCAGCATGACCTGCGTCTGTTCCCGTGGAGGGTTTCATGTGATATACCCAGGCGACCCTCAAGTCCCGAACGTTGCCAGGTGTGATCTGGGTCAGGGGAGAATATCTCTCGCCTCCCGGATCATGACCCACCATTGGCCAGTCTGCGGCTGCGTTCACTGACGTCGATCCGGGTGTTGAGCCGCTTTGATCTCGTCTCCCTGAAGCCGTGAACGGAATAAACAATAGCAAGCAGACAACGGCACTCGACGATATCTTTTTCAGTCCCGATTGTTGGCCCATATTATTTGCTGGCACGATGATTTTCGTGAATATTTGTTTCCTGACCACGTTATTTCCAGGCTCGCGTGTTGGCAAGGCGAGGAGTGGAATTTAGTTACAAGCTACAGCATGGTATTCAACGAACTCAATCTGTAACCGACCAAGGTAAGCAAATTGAGAAAGGAATGGGCGGGATGCGCCACTGGGCTATCCGTGCAATGCTCGCAGTGGGCTTCGTTCTCTGGGCGGGATCCGCAATCGGTCAAGAGATGCCCACCGGCGATCAGAGTGGTAGCGCACAACAGAAGCCATACCAGAACATGACGACGGAGCAACGAGCCGCCGCCACGCGTAGATTTCTGGGTCTGGGGCCCGAGCCGGATAAAGCGGCCGCGAAGCGCGGAGAACCGCTGTTCCAGCGGAATTGTGCTTTCTGCCACGGTCAGAAGGCGCGAGGCGCGACAGGATCCAACTTGATTACCTCCGACGAGGTCCTCGGCGACGACCACGGGGAGCACCTGGTGCCGTTTCTGAAGAAGGGACGGCCGGAAAATGGCATGCCGGCGTTTGCGACGATGACCGACGACCAGTTGAAGGATATCGCAGAGTATCTGCACCTGTTGGTTGAGGACGTCGCCAATCGCGGCACCTATCATGTGCTGAATATTCTGGTGGGCAATGCGGCAGAGGGAAGGGCTTACGTGACGGCTCACTGCATGTCGTGCCATACCGCAGCAACGTTCGCCCACATTGCGAGTCAATTCCGATCTGCTGAGCAGCTCCAGCGCGGTTGGATTTGGCCGACGGGTAATGAGAAGAATTCCCTATCGTCCACTGCGACCGTGAAAACGCCAGATGGCCGTGCTATAAGCGGGCGTGTTACGCAGGTGAGTGATTTTCGCATCACCTTGGTAGACGCTGCGGAGCGAACGCACGTTATCAACCGCGAACCCGGCGTGCAGGTGCAGATCAAAGATCCGCTCGCGGGGCATCAGGAGATGATCATGACGCTCACAAACGCAGACATGCACAACGTGACTGCGTACTTGGAGACGTTGCATTGAAATTGGTCAACGGGTTTTGCGCGGCCATCGCCACCGCCATCCTGGCAGTTACGACGCATGATGTACCGCATGTCTTCCTTGATCCGAATGCCATCGGCAAGGCTCCGACCACCGCCTGGACTACTTTCAATGGCGATTACAGCGGCCAGCGCTACAGCACACTTACCCAGATCGGGCCCGCGAATGTAAACAAACTCGTGCAGCGATGGGTTTACCAGATCACTGGGATCGGGGCGCAGCGTGGCGTGCCCGCTCCTGTGATCAAGTGCACGCCTCTGCTGGTCGGTGGCTTGCTCTACATCACGATTCCGGATCACGTATGGGCACTCGACGCACAAAGCGGAAATCCGCTGTGGCACTATGAGTGGGTCGATCATGGCGGGCACCTGATCGGGCAACGCGGCGTTGCAATCTGGAAGTCGACTGTGTATTTCCTTACACCGGACAACTGGCTCGTTGCTTTGAATGCAAACACTGGGCAGGAATTGTGGCGGAAGAACTACGCGGACTCGCGCAAGCAGTATTTTTCGACAACCGCACCGTTGGTGGTGAAAAACCACGTGATTGTCGGAGTGGGCGGCGATGCGATGGACATGCCCGGCTTTCTCGACTCGTTCGATCCCGTGACGGGCGACCTGCAATGGAAATGGTGGTCGACACCGCGCGACGGAGACCCCGCGCTGCGGACGTGGCCCAACGAAACCGCGTCGGAGCATGGTGGCGGAATGACCTGGATGCCGGGGACCTACGATCCCGAACTCAATCTGCTGTACTGGCCGACAGGTAATACGAATCCCGTGTTTGCTGGTCAGGGACGTCCGGGCGCGAATCTATGGACCGAGTCGATTGTTGCGCTCGACGCGGATACGGGCCAGTTGAAGTGGTATTACCAGGTCTCGCCGCATGACACGCACGACTTCGACAATACAACCGCTCCAATCCTGTTCGATCGAGTAGTGGACGGGAAAACGAGGCGGCTGGTGGCGCAGGCGGCACGCAATGGTTTCTTCGTGACGCTGGATCGCATTACCGGCAGGTATCTCGTAGTTAAGCCGTACGTGCCGCTGGACTATTACTCCAGCCTAACGCCGCAGGGGGAGCCAGTCCCTATCCCGGACAAAGATCCCACAGTTGGCGGCTCCATCAACATCGTCAATGCGACGAATTGGCAGGCGCCGGCGTACAGCCCGAAAACCGGCTTGGTCTACGTCAACTCGGTCGAGGGTAAAGCTATCTACTACCTTACCGATGACAGCACGAAGCCTTCCGGCTATGGCGGTACAGGGGATGCGATCGGTCATCTGCAACGGGTACTGCAGGCGATCGATCCGCTCACAGGCAATGCTGTGTGGAAGCACGCGTATCCGAACCTGAACAATGCACCGACGACGGTTGGTCCGAGTATTCTGACGACTGCGAGCAATCTACTCATCACTGGCGACGACCAGAAGAACGTGATCATCTACAACGCCGATAAAGGTCAGGTGCTGTGGCACCACGAAATCGGCGCTAACGAGTCTGGTGGCGTGATTACTTACCTCCTCGACGGAAAACAATATATTTTGTTCGGAGCAGGTGACAGGCTATACGCATGGAGCCTGGCCAAATAACGTGCGACCGATGAAGGCCACCACTGCCCCCAGCCGAGTCCGGTACACCGTCGTCATTCTGGCCATCGGTCTGGCGATCATCTCCTATGTGCAACGGGTTGCCATTTCCGTGGCGGCCGGACCCATTGCGCGTGATCTGCACATACCGAAGGAGCAGATGGGGCTCATTTTTGGTGCCTTCGGATTGTCCTACGCATTATTTGAAATCCCCATGGGCCTGCTCGGCGATCGTCTTGGCGTCAGACGAGTGCTGACCCAGATCGTGCTCGCCTGGTCGGCCTTTACGGCTCTCACTGGAGCGGCGTGGAATGTCGCGTCGCTGTATGTAATCCGCTTTCTGTTTGGAGCCGGTGAGGCAGGCTGCTTTCCTAACCTGACGCGAATGCTCAGCGTGTGGCTGCCGGCGCGCGAACGCGTGAAGGCTCAATCACTGATGTGGGCTTTTACGCGATGGGGCGGCGCGGCGACTCCGCCACTCGCGTTGCTCTGCATTACATGGTTTGACTGGAGATGGGCCTTTGTCGGCTTTGCGGTATTGGGTCTGGTCTGGTGCGCCATATTTCTCTTCTGGTTCAGGAACGATCCGGCTGAACATCGCGCGGTGAACGCCGCAGAGAGAGAAATGCTGCAAGCATCGCGTGCCCACACCACTCATCAGGCAGGACAACGACACTGGATCTCCCTGCTGCTGACGAGAAGGGTGGCGACGCTCGTTTTGCAGTATTTCTGCTTCTCTTATGTGTGGTACTTCTACATCACATGGCTGCCGACGTATTTGCGCGAAGGCCGAGGACAATCTCCGGCCCGCGCGGCAGCTCTTTCGGTGCTGCCTCTCCTGTTCGGCGGATTCGGCTCGCTGGCTACGGGACTTGCGCCCATACGGCTGCCACGACGGGCTATTGCATTTTTCGGTTTTCTCGGAACAGCAATCCTCCTCGTTGCCTTGACGCACATCGGCGCAGTGTTTCCGGCCATGTTGGTCATGGGATTCGCCAGCTTCTGCAGCGATCTCACGATGCCGATCTCGTGGGACGCCTGCGCGGAAATCGGCGGCGCATATACTGCAACCGTCGCGGCCGCAATGAACATGCTGGGTAACCTTGCGGGCTTTGTGGCCCCCGTGGTCGGAGGAGTAATCCTTCAACGGACAGGCGGCAACTGGAACATTTTGATCTACACGATGGCAGCAGCAGCAACCGTATCGGCTCTTTGCTGGCTCTCTCTTAATCCAGAAGGGACGCGACGCGAACGGACACTGAACGCAGAGACGGCCAGAGCAAAATTGGACGCAGAGGGTTTTTCGTCCTAATGGGCGGATCTAAATTTCAACGGCTTCGAACAGGAGATGAAACGTGAAGATTGATCTAACGGGTCGAACCGCAGTGATTACCGGCGGAAGCCGAGGCCTGGGCGAGGCTATGGCGAAAGCCCTCTCTGAAGCTGGCGCACGCATAGCCCTGGTGGCGCGCGATACCCAGCGTCTCGAATTGGTGCGCAATCACATCGTAGAGCGGGGCGGAACTGCCGCCTTCTACGCAGTCGACGTCACGCAGGAAAGCGAGGTCGCCGGTCTGGTCGAGGCCATTACCCAGGGGCTTGGAACTCCGCAAATACTCATCAACAATGCTGGAACGAATATCCGGAAGCACCTGGTGGACTATTCCCTTGAAGAGTTTCGCAGCGTTCTGGATTCGAGCCTGATCTCAACCTTCCTGATGTCCCGGGCATTCGTGCCGGGCATGAAAGATTCCGGTTACGGCCGCATTCTGAACATGACCTCGATCATGAGCCACGTTTCCTTGCCTGGACGCACCGCTTATTCCTCGGCGAAGGCGGCGCTTCTCGGATTCACGCGTTCACTGGCGCTGGAGCTGGCCGGCGAAAGAATCACCGTCAATGGCATCAGTCCGGGACCTTTCGCCACCGACATGAATGCGGCAGTGATAAACAATCCGGAAGCGAATGCACAGTTCCTGTCCAGTGTGCCCATCGGGAGATGGGGCAAGATCGAAGAGATTGGCGCACTCGCCTGCTATCTATGCGCAGAAGCGGCAGGGTATATCACGGGAACCGATATCCTCATCGACGGCGGCTGGACCGCCAAGTAACACCGGCTACTTGCTCGCAGGAGCTGGCGGCACATAGTCGACCAGCGAGTCGACGGGCTTCTTACCAGCCCACGCGATGCCCCGCAGGAGCATTTGCTGGATCTGATAGTTGTCGAAATTCGCGTACTCATGTCCCTGCATCCAGACGAACGCCCGCGCCGGTTGCCCGCCGGACAGCGTGTGTTCATAGGTCCAGATCTGCGGCACCACCTCGCCTTTGTGCGTGCCTGCACTTGGTGTGCCTGGTATGACAGTGGTGGCTAGCACGTGGATGCTGGGATTCTGCGCCCAGGTCATGTTGTAGAAGGCTTCGTCGAAGATAGTGATGTTCGACATGCCCTTCATGATAGGGTTAGCAGAGTCGACTACTGTGTAAGTGATAGGGGCTCCCAAGGTGTAGTTAACGTCACCATGTTTCTTTGCGCCGCCGACCAGGGTCGCGAAGTATGCGGGATCCGGACCGCACAATGAATCGTGAATGCTGACCAGTCCGCCTCCACGCTTGACATACGCCTCGAGGGCGGCCTTTTCCTCCTCACTGAGATAACCCGCGTCACCCTTGTAGATGATCACGACGTCGATATGCTCCAAATCGGCAGCGCTTGGTGCATGCAAGGCACCATCGACCACGGCGCCATGCTCAGTAAGAATCTTGCTCCAGTCAGCGAGGAACTGGGGGTAGTCGTGTTGTCCCGGAAGATGGGACTTGAGGCCAGCCCATATATATATGTGCATTCCGTTAGGATTCTGATGCCATGGAAGCGGCATCTGCACATTCGCGGCTCTGGCGGTTTGTCCGTTGGCCGCTTCGGTCAGTAAAGAACTGAACGCAAGCAGAAGAGCAAGGGCGAGAAGGCCGCAGTTGGGCAGCCTTGATTCCCAAGCTCTTTTCGGTCGGCCCATTTCCGACTGTGGTCCGCTCCTGGCCCGCACCCTCGCGATAGTTCGTGGAGAACTTGGTTGGAGAATCACTGTTGGGTTCCCCTTGAAGCTGGCAACGTAGCATGGTTCACGATAAGGTTTGAAAGGCGCACCATCAATACTAAATCCGGATTTGCGATCAAGTATTTAGCGTGAACCCAGATAGCGCTCCGTCGTCTGAACGGACACGTGGCCCATGAGAAACTGAACCTCCTCCGGTTGTCCTCCCGAGGCGTGGCAGACGCGGGCACAAGTCCCGCGCAAATCATGAGGAGCCAGGTTCGCCACTCCACTCGGTTTTGTGCGCAGCGATGAAGCCCAGCGACTTTTGGATCAAGCGTGGCTACCTGGTGGACGTAGAATTCCTCCGGGGAAACTCATCCCTCCGGAGGTCACACTTGTCAGACGCCGAAGAATACCTCACCCGTCGCACCTTTCTCGCCGGAGCCGGAGCGCTCGCGGCCACCTCTCTTGCTGAATCTGCTACGCCATCCTGGGCGAGCGGCCCCGGCTCAGCTTCGTCTTCGCTGGGTGACTGGATCGACGACGACTACGGTCTTCCTGCCTACCATTACACCGGACCAATGCGCTTCCCCAATAGTCCACAGCGCGACGGCGCTTCGATGATCCCCGACGACCCTTTCTTTCTCACCGGCAATTACCGGCTCACCCTCTTTACCCATGCCAGCGGGTTCCACCAGATCCTCACGGGTGAGCGCGCCTGGGGCCGCATGAACCAGGGCGACGCACGCTGGGGCGGAGCCAATTCCGCCACCATCGAAATTTCCGGCCAGCGACACGATCTCATCGGGCTGGATGCACCGGCAGCCGTTGCCGCTACCAAGCGCTTCGGCGTCGGCTTCGCGCGCTACGACTATGCCCTCACCCCATCGCTCTCAGTCACACGCCTACTCTCCGTTACACCATCCACAAAAATCGGCGAAGGCACATCTGCATTCCTTACGCAAATCACCCTGCGTAACAGCGGCTCTGCTCCGCTTCAACTCCGCTACGCCGAGTTCACCCGCGCAAATTACCAGCAGCTCTTTGCCGCCTGGGACGATTCCCAGCAGGCCGCCACCTGGCCGATCAAGGCCGCCGCCTCTCCGGTCAACGGAACCATCACGGCATCCTTTACCGCGCGCGGTAAACGCAGGCTCACCTTCCCGCCCCCCGGCGAGATGTCCCGCTACGAGCAGTTTCCGCCTACGCTCTTCGTCAAAGCCATTGGCAGCGGTCTGACTGCCGTTTCTGACACCGACTCTGCTGGTCAACGCAACATCGGCGTCACCGCGGAGCTCACACTTCAACCCGGTGGAACCCGCAATCTCGTCTTCATCACCGGATACACCCGCGACGTCGCGTCCATCGAGTCGCTCTGTGCCTCGCTCGCTGCGCCTGCTTCAGCAAAGCCTCTTGGTTCGGCTTTCGGCAATGCGTGGCTTCAGGTTCTGCCGAAATTTTCTGCAGAATCCGATCCTGTTCTCCGCCGTGAAATGCTGTGGAACGCCTCTGCGCTCGAAGCCATGAGCACCTGGCGCGAATACTACGATGAGACGGTGGTGCCGCAGGGCACCATGTACGACTACATCTGGGGAAACATGGCCTCCAGCCGGGACCTTGCCCAGCAGGCGCTGCCTTTCTGCCATACGAATCCCGTGGTCGCACGCTCAACCCTGCGATTCATCATGAAGCGCATCCTCCCCGATGGCACCGTCCAGCTCAACGACGAGGGCTTTGGGTGGTGCCCCAGCGGGGCGCAGCAAACCAGCGACCAGCAACTTTACTTCTTTCTGCTCCTTGCCGAATACCTTCGCGTCACCCACGATGCACGCATTCTCACTGAAACCATCGGCTACTACCCGCTTGAAAACTCCGGTCACGGCACTGGCCTTGCCCACGTCCGTCAGGCATTTCTGTTCCTGCGCGACCGCGTCGGTACCGCTTCACACGGCATCATCTGCCGCTGGAACTCTGACTGGAACGACATGTTCGGCTGGTGGCCCAGCACCATCCCTTACAACACTGAGTTCGTCGTAGGCGAAAGCCACATGAATTCCGCGATGGCCCTTGTCATCCTGGGCGACCTTGCCTCAGCCATCGATGCGCTCCACTTGCCCGAGGCCGCCGAGCTCACTGCCGCTATGCGTGAGTACCGCTCCGAGTTGCATGTCGCCTGGAATCGCGACCTCGACGACCGCACCTTCCCGCGCCGCGCATGGATGGATGCAAAGACGCCTCTGGGTGAGGACGAGATGTGGCTTGAGCCGCAGGGCTACACACTGCTTATCCCCGAGTTCAGCATCGAACGCAAGCGCCGCCTCTACACTCAGCTCCAGAATCGCCTTCTCAGGGGAGAAGTCCTTGGCCCGCGCCAGATCGAAAAACCTATGACGCGCTCGGGAACTCCCCAGGGCTCCCGCGAAAATGGAGGCTTCTGGTACGCCCTGAATGGCCCGGTCATCCTCGGCGTCGCCACCTTCGACCTCTCCGCCGCGCATGACCTGCTCCGCCGCATGACCTTCAGCAGCTACGCCACGCACTTCCCCGACTATTGGACTGGACGCTGGTCCGCGTCCGACAG
>Ga0335074_10001819_pt1 | contig 28916 bp, 27 predicted proteins | sample Lox_Sample_23_FD_206715 | JGI IMG/M metagenome (GOLD analysis project Ga0335074, IMG submission 206715) | Soil microbial communities from Loxahatchee National Wildlife Refuge, Florida, United States - Lox_Sample_2.3 | ecosystem: Environmental > Terrestrial > Soil > Wetlands | place: USA... | reverse complement strand
CTTAAAGAATATCTCGTCGAAAACGGACCTTTTGATGGAGCAATGGGATTTTCACAAGGCGCTGGGATGCTAATGGCTCTCATGCTTGAGCATCAATTATTGCATCCCTTTGAGCCGGCTCTTTTTCAAGTTGCCATATTTTTCAACGGTGGCCTGTGGCAAGAGCAGAAGCAGATGGTCGCCAATGGCCTTAGGATCAAAACGCCAACTGCGCATATCCTTGGAGGGAAGAAGGACTTCATGTATGAAGAGTCGCTGAGACTGAGGGATGCATGTGACAAGGATACGAGAACTGAATATGAGCACGACAAAGGACATTGCATCCCTCGGAAGTACGAGCTCATAGTTGCAATGACCAGGGTGATCAGGATGAGCATTGATCGGGCCATCTATAGGAGCTAGGGAATTGTAGAGGATATTAGAGAAATATTCATTATGTAGTATTTGAATTTTACACGTTTTACTATCTCTTATACACTTATAGCTATAGGAGAATAAGGATTAACTATAAGACTTGCGAGTAATGTGGAAATTTGCATTTTACAGCATAAAGTCTTTTGTATGGAACATGGCTACCAGGTTCGCTAGAGAAAGTAGATGAGCAGATTGGAAGAAGAGGTTGCAACAGCCTCTAATCAGCGGTGAGCGCTGTTAATATGTAAGGTTATATTGCAGATATCATCAGAGCATAATACAAGTAGAGTCACATTAGGGATTGGAATCCTTCAAGATGATTGCCCGAAACTGAGGGTCAGCGAGTCGATCACAGAGGTACCCAAGGAACTAGGGATATTGAGAGACACAGTTAGATTTATGCTAAATATAAAGGAGGAAATCCCTAGTGCAAGTATTTGATTAGTTGGTGACTTTGCACCGGTCGATAGAGCCCTGCACATTTGCTGCAATGCAGGGTAAAAGCAGCAAGAGGATTAAATCATGAATCGCCTTCCTTGCAAGTTACTAGGGCCTCTAGTCGAGAACAAAGCGAATAACAGGTAACACCCCTTCGTAAGATCGGACGAAACAATCAATTTTGCCCTATTTTCTCATCTACTTCATTTGTGAGATCCTGTCTACTTTGATAGAAATCAAATTTTAAGATGGATGTTACTGCTACTAAAACTGACAATGGAGCTCAGTCGGAATCATGTGACAGCTGGGTTGACGGTCCCAAGGAAAAAGAAGGTGAGTAGGCATTCTCGTTTTGCTAATCGACATTGCTTTTCTAACAATACAGGCGGAACAGAAAATATTGACTCGTCCACAGCTCTCAAGCCTCTCTCTGGGCTGCGCTTGGCTGCCGTTGCATTCGCGTGAGTGGGCTGATTTTCCTTACTGCCTACCTACAGCTCCAGAAGCCTTCAACTTGACCTAGATCACGTACTGAAAACCTTGTGACCCTAGGATGTTGCTTGGATTCTTCCTAGCGACCGTCGAGACATCAATTACAGCTACGGCACTTGTTTCTATCGGAGAGTATTTCAATGATTCTTTTAAAGTACTCAAATCTAAAAATTCACTAGTAGTCTGAAATGCAACCGCTGACTTTTAACCAGGTAACTTGGATTGTATTGAGCTATCTGCTCTCTTACATGGGTATGTGTGCCTGACCTCAGGCAAGTGTCATAATCTAAGGCACATGTAGGATTTTCTGTAATCATTGCGAGACTCAGCGACGGCATCGGTCGCAAGAAGGCAATCATCTTCGCCTGGATCTTGTTCTCAGGCTTCTCCCTTGCCAGTGGCCTTGCGCAATCTATGAATCAACTCATAGTGTTTCGAGCTATTCAAGGAATTGGTGGTTCGGGTTTATTCTCTATGACAATGATTGTCCTTCCGCAAGTTTCTCCCGTTAGATTGTGGGGCCTCATGAGCGGACTAATTGGGATGTGTTTTGCCTGCTCCTCTGTCGTTGGTAAGGGCATTGGGAACTCCCAACCGCCTTCACAATATACTAAACGGTTTTAGGACCGATCCTTGGCGGCGTTATTACACAAAGGTCAACCTGGCGCTGGATCTACTTATTCAATGCTCCAGCAGCTGTCATTGGAGTCGGAACCCTTCTGGTCGCATGGCAAAGTCCCCCGAGGCCCAAAGCTAAGGAGAAGGGGCCAGGGATGCTTTTCGCTCAGATGGACATTCCAGGAGCTCTTCTCCTGTTGGTCGCATCGACCTTGCTAGTCTTCGCACTTGAGGAAGCAGGGTCCCGGCGCTATGATTGGGATAGCCCTGCGATTATCGTTAGCCTCGTCATTTCTGCTACTTCTTGCTGTGCCTTCATTGCATGGATCTTCTGGCTAGACTCCGATCGATCAAGGGTGCAGATAAAGCCTATATTTCCACTTTCGGTAGCTTTAAAGAGACCAACAGGTCCTGCGATTTTGTGAGTTTACTCATAGGTCATAGCATGCCATGTAATTATATCTAACTCTTGCCAAGGATGTCCCTTCTCACAGGGTTTCCATTCTTCGTCGTTATCATTAACCTGCCACTTCAGTTCCAGGTTGTAAACGGTGACACACCGATTATGGCAGGAGTACATTTGCTTCCTTTGTTAGCAGCAGCAGCTCTTGGTAGGCTCAAGCCCTCGCCTATAGACGAAGAATGCTTATTAAATACAGGAAGTACGCTTGGTGGAGTCATTTCCTCCAAGAAAAATCTGACATCCTACTGCCTTATTGTCGCTGCATGTCTAATGTTGCTTGGTTGCGGGCTGCTCTCTACCATCTCAAGTAGTCGAGCTATCAGCTCCTCTCAGTATGGTTACCAATTTATACTAGGATTTGGCGTAGGTTTATCCTTCACTACACTTACTATGATAGCTGCTCTTTCGAGTACATATGACACAGTTGGTAAGTAAATTACATATTTCGTTCATAGCACAATGCCGTCAAAGTGTCTATCACATTTGCTTACAAAGACAAATAGCTTCAGCACAAGGTGCAATGGGTCAAGCGCGTGTTCTAGGAGGAAACATAGGCCTTGCAATTGCAACGATCATCTTCAACCAGCGAGTTTCTGCCGACCTTTCCGGATCCCTCAGCGCAACGCAGCTTGAAGATTTGCAACAGTCGCTATCCACTATATCGAGTCTTGATAAACCTCAACAGGCTGCTGTGGCAACAGTATTTTCGAACTCGTTCAATGAAGAGATGCGCGTCTGCACATATTTGTCGGCTGTGGGGGTTATTGTCGCTCTATTTACTTGGGAAAGAAATCCTGCTAGTGTGGCGGAAAATAAGGCAAGGCAAACAACCCTCGCCGAATCTCAAGTATAATAAAAGATTTATTTAAATATAAGAAAAGAAAGCTCTAGAATGGCTAAACTGAACGGAGGAGAGCAGTTGTGTGTAACTTGAAATGCATTCCATATTACTTTTAGTAATGGAAGTATTAGCGATTCCACAACAGCTTGATTTGGTTCAATCTAGGTAAGCATTATAAATGCGTGCTATTCTTAGGCCAAAACCCATTCTAGCACTCCATCCTTAGGCCCTAACGCCTTCTGGCAATCCATTCTTAGGAGCTATATCTACTTCGCGTCGCCATTCCAACCCATCTTCTTGCCAAGGTACATATGCACTATTACCGAAACAGCTTAGCAGTAAAGCTGCACCAAGCAAGGGGTAATAATACTAAGTGCTCCTCCTAAGGTATCATTCATGCAAGACTAGGCATGACCAGTGTGGCACCACAGCTGTATCGAGGAACAGAAGTAATACGACGAGGCCTATGCTAAGGCTCAGTCTGCCTAGAGAGCTGATGCAGAGCAAGGCAAGGCAGAGTTATGTCCGCGGCAAAGCCGCATTGACAAGCCGGCGTGCTTCTTCCCAGACCGCACCACGTGGGGGCGGAGGACGTCGCGGTCCAATACTAGTGCGTTAATATTAATAATCAGCTTTCTTATATTATTATTAATCTTACACGGTTTGAGCCTAAAGCTATGCGAGTCTCCCATCTAAGTCTAAAGCTAAGAAAAACCTTAAGCTGCTTGTTACTATACTAAGCAATAAATCACTCGTAGCCTGCAATTACTAAATAGTCTCACCGCCACTTATTAATTATAGGGAGCTCTATTCGCTGTCAAATAGCAGATGTTTGGCTAGAGCAAGTTGACCAGAACACACTTTGCCGTACATTCATGGACATGGAAATTGCATCGTGGCAGGTCGAATGCATCCTGCTTACCCCGCTTTTGTAATTTTTTGAATCTATCAAAATGGCTTTTGCAAGTAACCCAGCCATGAAATCGTGCATGGGCGACGGGCAATTTGTGTTGTTGTAGATGTATTCGACATGGGCACTTGCAATATACTAGGTAATGCTGAAAGTAGCTTCGGTAGATTGTATGTATGGAGAGTACATGTCCATGCATCAATCTATAGATTTTGCAAAAGGAAAGGCTTAGTCGAATTCTGCGGTTGATGGTGCATTACTACGACCTACAGTGGGAACCGCGACTTGAGGAGATGCACTGTACACCCAGTCCACATACTGCTCAAACACTTTTGGATCGAATTCTGCGAGATATATTTCATTCTCCCGCCCTTCTTTGAGGCTTATCTTGAAAAGATTTATTAAAGTCCTTGGATCGCTCGCAAAGGAGATCCTCATGTATGTACCAAAGCTTCTTGATCTCTCCAATATAGACTTTGACTACGTCCCTAGATGTAGTGGGCCTAGGGAAGTTTAGTATACATGGGAAATTAATACTGGTACCACTGACTCGCTGACGGGCTTGAGTCTTGATTCCATTTCCGTGGGATATGCGTGTCGAAGTCTCTGTTGATTGAGGAACTGCTAGCTCTTTGTATCCCGTTCTGCTTATACCGTTGTGGATTTTTGGTGTGTTTAGACGAGTCTCGAAAGTTTGACAAGGCTCGGCCAAATTTCGGCAGCTCGATGATACAGTACCTTCCCCCTGTTTTGGGGCGTCCGCCCTAGCTTACGCCTTGTCTTGGCATTCCATTACTTTTGACACAAATCTTCGTACAGCCCCCCGCGCTATTGGAATGCTAGCTTCTAGCTGTCCACGCAGAAAGACTCACAGAGAAGTCCGAACCACGTCAGGGTGACCTCAAAAATTGGCTACCGAAAGCTACGGATCATTTTAACATTGCTAATCGCTAGTGAGCACCGTCGGCGAACTGCTCACGATCCTGGATTTCCAAGATGCTCACCAAAACCGATTCTGCTCCGAATATAGACTTAACCACTGTGACTATTATGGAAGCATGTGTCAATGAGTACCGTAGAAAGGAGTATGGTGAAGATTCTAGATCATCAGTGGCCTATCCGTCGCCCGACTGTAACAACGTCGCAATCAAGATGCTGTACAAAGAGACAGCCTAAAACTCCTGGAAGTAATTGGTGATGTACACATAACACTTCCTGCTAATTTCGAGCTTGATGACATCGAAAAAAAGAAGAAAAAAAAGCTAATCAATCCAAAGAGCAGTAATCCAGCTAAATCCTAAAACCACGAAGCCGTCTACATCGAACCTTGCTTGATATCTGATGCTCGCTCCCTGCAATCTAGCACCGCCCTGGCATCTACTGATCAACTGAACTGTCCCATTCAGTCTGCCTGCAAACTGCCTCCGTCGACAAGAGCAGAAACGGACACCACTGTCCGGTATTTCCTCAAAACGGCTGACACAGAGGCTCTAAGGACATGTCTTGAAGAGTATATCCAGAAAGACCTAATCCGACCTCAGACAGACATCCCCTACCGAAGCCGAACCAAAGAAAAAACACAATATTTCCAGCAGCCAGGCTAAGAGAAAGAACGCTCGGCCTATACAGACAGCTTCAGTTCAAGAGGTTCAGGTGTAAGGGAGACGCTATGTGGCATCATGTCTCTGGACGTGTGACACCCTTCCCTTTCTCTGCGAGCAAAGCTTTTGCAGGCTTCACGTGCGAGCCTGGCTTAGCACATTTGGCCTTGGAGAAGGACTTCCAGCGAGCCATTAGCGGACTATCACAGTACCCTTCAGGGACGCCTTGTCTGATGTTGCTGCGACACTATGGATAGCTCCTGGTGAGGGGGGGGCTGGGTCTTATTGGGTGCCTTTGAGATGGCGGCGTGGTCCAAGAAGGAAACATCCTGCAATAGCCAGCGCTCACATTAGGAAGATTTTCACGTGAGCTTCAGTATTGCTTTGTAATTTAGTAATTAAAACTTTCCAAAAAAATCTTCGGGAATAATTGAAAAGAACTCAAAGCACTGGAATATAAACTTTGCATACTGCATGGCCACCTCAATCATTCATCATTATTACCAAAGGCTTGCTCTAGAACCTTCCTTTCCACTTAGCATTAAAGCACAGCACTACTATATCCCATATCCACACTGGCAGCATATTGTGCAATCGCTTCCGTGATAGATAATTTAACGATTCTGCTCGCTAAGTTCGTGGTAGTGTCCCGCTGGTTGTGTAATTATAGGCATATCATTCTTGGAGTCGTATCCTCCCGCGCTACTTGGATCAGGCGAGTATGGAGGAGCCGTGCTCATGCGTTGGTCTGATCCGCTTCCCACTGGCTCGTTGTGACTCAGCTGAGGTGAGCCGTATACATGGTAAGTATTCTCCTGGGTAGTCAACTTCTCAGGATATGCCGTCTGGTATCCAGCCGGGGGGTAATTTTGAGCGTTTGACGGGTTTTGGTATTGTTGGTATTGTTGGTACTGTTGGTACTGCTGTGGTTGTTGCGGATATATTGGTTGAGGTTGTGGTGGTGGGGGTTCTTGTTGCATTTGTGCCACGGCCGGTTGTTGTGGTTGTGGGTCATTGTTTGGTTTCTTGTTCCGGCGAAGGAAGAAGAATATGATCAATCCCACGATGGCAATGGCTGCGATACCTCCAACTACGCCACCTACTATAGCTCCAACTGGCGCTGACGACGATGATGATGATGCAGCAACCGGAGTTGGAGTGGAACTTGTACTGGAACTCGGGGAAGGGCTCGGCGAGGGACTAGGACTGGGAGATTGACTGGACGATGAGATTGATGTTGGAGAAGATGAGGAAGAGCTGGGTGAAGAGCTACTTATCGTGGGAAGAGGTGACCAATATGCGTTGAAGAGTGTGATCGAAGGAACGGTGGTATTGGAGGCGGTTGTATAGAAGAATTCGGTCAAAGGGTAGTCGATGTCACCGCATCCGAAGCCAGTGTATAGAAGGTCATTGTAATCGAAATACTGGGTGACACAAAGCGGTGCTGTCGCATCAGTGCTATATTCCATGTTAGTCTTAGGGTCATGACATTCTACCTTGTTGCCTACCATGCAGTATTGAAGAGATTAGAAAAGTAAGTCGGGTCATAGTTGCTCAATGCAGTACTGTCAATACAAGTTGTGGGCAAGGCGCAATTGTCGAGGCCTGTGCTGTAGCAACATCCCATTGCTCCCAATGAGTTCGTAGCACATACGCCCTGGCTTAGGCAGTATAGTGCCTCAGCTTAAGAGTAATTAGCAACCATGTTTGGCATTTCAAAGCAGAAATGGGTGTTTATTCACATGATATTCCATCCTCATAACCACACGTAGTGTCGCCTGGGGCTTGTCTTTTCCGGAGCTCCACCCTAGCGGCTGGGGTAGTTTGGGGGGGCTGTTGAAAGCCGAGAGGCTGGTCAAAGACAGCAGTTGGCTTGGCACCATCCCATGGTAGACATTGGACTGCACCAACGAGCGCAAGAAGTTGTAGGGTGAGCATCATGGAGGCACAGACACAGGCGCAGTCAATGTTGAGCAAACAAGGCTCTGGGGGTTGCAAAAGTTGTTGCAGGCGGTCTCATACTTATGGCAACCCATGTGGCCCTTATCGCAGAGAGCCTCGCCTCGAAGCACCCTGCCAGTCTAGGGAAGAGTGTTCATCGGAAAGAAGAAAAGAAGGCGATCAAGTGCCGAGCAGCCTATGGGAAGAGGGTGAATTGGAAACTCAGCTGAAAAAAGATGCATATGGTGGCACTTCATGGCGGGGGGGGGGGGCGTGGGGCACCGGGCAGCCAAGAGGCCTGTGATTTGTCGCCCAGACGCTACCATGAACCGAACACGTCACGCTAACGCGGAGAGGCTCTGTTCTAATAGGGCTCGCATGATCCTTTCGCCTCTATGGCATTATTAGGCCTAGGTCCAGCATGCCCCTCATGAGTCGCCATCATGATTGGCCAATTGTGGGCTTCGGAATCATTCCGCTAGGACGGTCAATATAAAGGACAGCACACAAAAGCAAAAGCTAGCGATGAGAAAAGACCGACTTAGCGCATCCTTCTGAACTTTTACTGATGCGAGTGGCCCGAATGAATAACAATTCATCACACCCCGGCATGATGTTGCTTATTGCTTTACCAATTATTGTCTGGTGTGAGGGATGACTTTTCTCAGCCTCGTCAATCACCACGATAACCCCAGTTCAGTTTTGTCGCTTTCCTACCGAACATCTGCTGCTTCTTCGTTTCTATCTATGTCACTTACCAAGTTGCGCTCTCTGATCTTTCTAGGGCATCTAGTACATGTACTGTACCCAAAGTTCAAGTTTTCCCCATCTGTCATATTCACTAAACGCTGTCGCGTCACGCTCCCTCTCGCTAGCGAGCTTATCGTCCTCACTTTTCCGTCCTGAGATTCCCTGTACACGATCCCGAGATTTGTTATCTCTTGCAAGCAAGAATCGAAGTGTAAGAATTATTATAACCTCGAGCAGATGGGATACGACCATACTCCAGATTCCAAGCGGATAGCTAGGACTCTGTTCGGCCGTGTCTTGTCGTATTGCTGGTGCAATACCCAGGAAAAAGCACAGCGTCCGTGACTACTTTCTTCGTGTCCAGCTGTGTTGGCAGCTTGCAAAGAAAGAATCATGACAAAGGCCGCGTTGCAGGGTCCAGTAGTGGCAGATCAATCTTCCGGCCTTATTGTAAACAAAAATCGTAGGCCAAACGCTCCAGCGATATTTAGCAGGAGGAAGAGAATGATGAAGTAAAGTCTAGACTGCAAATTGTGACGGGATGCGTAATTGTTGAGGAAGACACATATCGAGATAGAAATGCAAATAAGAATACTGTAAGGCACCTGCACCAACGTCGTGATGAGGGTGGAAAATCCAAAACCTAGGATAATGTCAGGATTGACAGGGAGCAGTTCACGAGTGTGCAGGAGAATCAACGGGTGGAAACTGATTGTATTGAGTCTGTAGAAGCTATTACGGGGGAGACCCCTCCTTTATGGACATAGGAAAGAAGAAATCACATGAAAACCACTTCAACGAATGACTCAAAGATTGACTCAACATTGCGCGCGCCAGTATTGCGCGCACAAGTGACTGTGTTTAACGGGCGCCTATTGTAGGCATCTCTCGCGGATGCGCCCGTAGGCAGCTCTTACGGGTGGTTCCGCGGACGGCTCTTACGGGTGGCTGCAATGCTGCCTATTAAGGCTGACAGATAATTATCGTCCCAAAGTTTGAGATTCCGCTATTGGGGATGTTGCTAATAACTCTAAGAAGGAAAATTAAGTAGAGCTTGTAGGCTCTAAAAGCTTCTCTGACTTGGTAACCCTTTAAACGTTTATTCTCTACGCCGGTCTGGTTTCTCGATGACGTTCGACGGATCAGCGACGTTCCTGGAGTCTGAGAAGCGATGCAGTGACCGATGAATCCGGGAGGAAGAAGAATAGTGCAATTCCTCATACGGTACACAGCACTCCAATGATGATAAATTATGAGCACATGCTTGCAACATGAGGAAGATGCCCCAAACGGCGATATTGACACCGAGATATTTACCGATAGGAAAGCGCTGCATTATGAAATTCGCAGGAATTATACACTTGTCAGTCGCTGCTTCAACATGAGAGTTGTCATCATATGAAGAGAACGGGAACTAACACGCCTAGATGAGAAATCCAAAATGGAAAATCGAGCTCAACCAGCTATATTGAGGTCCCGTCAGGTGCAGATCGGTCTAGATGCCAAAAAATGCGTTGACAGTGAAGGGAAATACCTAAGTTCGAGCCTCGAAAGTTCGAAGGCTCAACGTCATGATCATCAGGCAGATTTCATTCGCCCGACACCGAATCTGTGACGGAGCAGAGCAACAAAAGCCCAACAATGCCATCACCAGCAATCGAAACATGACGTTTGAATAAGACGGAACAGACCATAATTGCACCTGGCCTCAGAATTTCATCGTCGACTCCATCTAGCTGCGGAAAATTTCTGGTGGAAGGGTTATTGCATTGTGATCAAGATTTTCAGGCCAATCAAAATTGCACCTTTTAACCAATTCCTGTCGGGCTTCCAAAACCACGATTGCTGTGCCTGCTGCTTAATGTTTACTTCTGATGGATAATCTGAGCATCACGTGGCGCACGCGCCGTATAGGAAAGGTACGTGTCTTTTCTAGAGTCGTTGGAACTGTCCTAATCATTACAAAGTATTAACCATGCTCATGACAGGACTTGCGACGCCGCTTTCTCGTGAATATTCAAGCCCCCTGGCGCACTGAGAGGACAGGAATGGGACGTAGCTGTGCGAGTGTATGGCCTACATAGCGATAGATGATTAAATGATGCCCCACCATTACATCATCAACAGTAATGCTGCCTAGATGGCGGAGGGAGTTGCGCTATACAAGAATTACGCAAGACGGATATCTATTTGTTGCAGCGCGGCAACAGCTCCTCTGGATGCCCATTCTTCTCTCACATCAATCTCTGGTTGCCGCTCGGGGGGTGCTAATAACTTACCAATTGCTTTAATACAACCCCTGCTGGTTGCCTCGATGTTCTCGTATTGTGCGTCTCCGTCACGGGCAGCTGGTAATACAAGCAAGTGGCCCCGCGAAAACAGACTAGACGTGCACGACATGGATGATGCAAGCAGACAGTTCGATAAGTGCTTCCTAAAACAGGCCGGGGAGTGGACAAACAAGCTCTTAGTCGCTCTGGAGATACAGGAGGCAAGAAGTTACTTATGAGTTACTTAGCTGCCCTGCTTGTGGGGGGTGGGCATATAGGTGACCGCAATGGCAAAGACGCTCTAATTATGGTTGTGCAATTTGAGGTAAGTGTCTCTTTTTATTGTGCTTCCCAGTGTTCTGAGACCCGTGGAACAACGGATTCCGCTGCAGGAACACTACAAGACGTCACTGCCATAAACGACCTTTAGTGAACAATACCCTTCAAAAATCCTCCCCACAAAATTGGAGTTCGTTCGGGCCTGATTGTTTAGCCGTTCCTTGACGTGGCCGTGAACGTGGTGAACACAAGATATGGCAAGAAAATCTACTCTGTAACATATCTCACGCTTGCTACCTTCAAAGCTGCTTTTGGTTTAGACTGCTTATAAAATGGAATGCACATGATCTTCTCTATCATTTTAATGTACCTACATCTAAGGTTGAGAGAAATTACAAACGCTGTAGGACTCTATTCTTACTCTCATCACAGAGAATCAATGAAGCAGCTTTGTTCCATCTTATTTGAGAATATAGTAGACAAACTCCTTGCGTCTGCTTGCCTACCTTAAGAATGGGCTTGCTTTTGATTTGTAAACTTCACTCCGTCTCGCGAATTCGCCCGCAGAAAGTCGATTTTAACTCGGCGTTTGCATTGGGCTTGTAACTGACAGAAAATAACGCCACTTTAAAGAGCGATTGTGAAGGCACTGATGAGACTTCCAAAATTATGATATAAAAGCAACGAGTGACAATTATAATTTTTACCCGCCTAGAGATATCTGACAGGGTGAAGACACGACTGCCAAGACATAGCCCTAGACGAAGAGAGTACGGTTCCAGTGTGCCTTTAACTCCGAAACATGGACCCGTCCTACCATCTCAATAAGTCCACTGTCTTCAACAGGAACTGTGCCGAATGAAAGCTCCATCAATCTCACCAGCCATTCCCAGATATGTATTCGAACATGAGGTCTCCTTAATCGTGAACGGTATATCGATTCTGCCCAGGGACTGCACATCCCACACGGTCATTGAGAAGATTGTGGCATCCAAAGCTTTAAGAAGGCATCTGTCAGACCAGTTCATGAACGGATGTTTTGGCAATTAAAATGACCGGTGGGTCGAAAAATATGGGTTTGACGGATATTCGAATGGTCGAATCTGGACGGATGCTAAAGGCCTGTCCTAAAGATGTCAGCGGTATGCTCAAGAAAATCAGAGGTCATGTAGGTTCGTTGGCTCATGTGCTGTTGCAACAGCTCGTAGCAAGATCGGTGGAGGTTGAACCAGAAGAGCTGAACGAGTCACGTCCTTCGACGCGACAAGTTCAATCAACTTATGTGAAGCCATTCGGACATGTCACTCCATCGACACGATCGCCCGGCGTCCACGAGATGATATACAATGCTGCGTCGCCTAGCATAGGCCGAGGGACTTGGATCGTGCTTGGGCTGTAGGGAGGAGAGGAAACGACGTAGACTCTTATGCTCTCCATCCCATCGTGGTGGTTTCTTCCCAAGACCCTCCTAACAAAAAGTCTCGGAGCAGCAGCGATTGCGATACCGGCTTGAAATCCGATAATCGCTCGCTGCTGTGTTATGCGCCTTTTGATTTCATGAGACGTAAGACCTTAGTTAAATGAAGCGACATTACAGAATTGGTTCTTTCCACCAGGATCTGAAGCGGGAGCGGCGCCTCTGCCGCCCATTTTCGTTTCCGCTCCAATGGGATTCCGACGCAAAACATTATTATCAATCAGCTTCTTATCACTCATTGCCAGTCAATGGAAGCTTGGTACAGTATATCCTTCAGTGCGTGTCCGTCCACCTTAGCCCCGAGCCTAGGTCCTTCATCACCCGGCGGCTTACCCTCATGCTTACGAAGTATGCTTCGGAACGAAGCTTCGCCCAAGCTGCCATGTGCACGACCAGGATCATCGGATGTGCGAATACGGCTGTGGCTGAGTGAGATCAAGACATTGTTTAGCCGATGGATCTACCAAGGTAACACTGAAGGAATAAGTGGGCTATCCATAGGAGAGCAGATGGAGCGTGTGCCTTCTGAATAATGCCCAATTCGCCTTCAGCATCTACTCTTCCTAAAAGAAGCGCGAAGCAATACCTAGCTCTGTCGCTACCTCTACGAAAGAAGTAAAGAGCTGCGGCTGACGGCTAGCAACTTCAAGGGCCAGGGCTGGGATGTTGCTTATTGCGCAAGAATAGCGGAGCGAGCGGAAGTAAGGTTATTTATCGCAGTCAGCAACCCCCGAAGGACGAGAATCAGCTCCCAATGCACTCCTCACGGCCTTATGCATGCCAGGCACCCCTCCAGGGCCGTTTACCTTAAATTATCTTTGGGCATTGGCTTGTTCTCCGGGCCCTCACCCTCTCATAGACCGGCCCTGACACTGCCTTGGCTCTCTCGGCCAAATTACTGTGCCGCTAATTAGATTTAAAGTTTGAGTTTTGGTAGTCATTGGCCCCCTTCCTCGTGTTGCTTGGCTTTTTGGGCGTCATTTTTCCAGACCTGAAGTTGCTTCACGGTCACAATCGCACAGGCTCCATGTTCGGTGTCTCCTACCCCATGTGCTATGTCGCGTGCACAGAGAAACACATAAGAGCAATGCTTTCCTGCGGCTGGAAATTTACTGCCCACGTTGCATAGTACTGTATTCTCCACTATTTCAGTTATGCCTTCTTTTTCATTGATTTTTTTCCTAACCTCATCTCTCTGCCTACAGTCCATCCTTGCCAAGACTGTCACATACAACTGGAACATCACCTGGGTGAGCGCCAATCCCGATGGTGAATTAGTCCGACCAGTTATTGGCATTAATGGACAGTGGCCGTGTCCAACATTCAGGGCTTCAGTAGGGGACAGTGTAGTCGTGAATGTTCACAATCAGCTTGGCAACCAAAGCACTGCTCTCCACTGGCATGGTCTCTACCAGAAGGGAACCGCTGCGATGGATGGTCCTGTGGGTCTCACACAGTGCGCAATCCCACCAGGAGGCAGCCAAACGTACAGCTTCAATGTTAGTCCAGTCTCTCCATCTTAGACGCCAAATTTGCTGACAGATCTAGATCGGTCAACCCGGCACATACTTCTATCATAGCCATGCTAATGGTCAGTATCCAGACGGGCTTCGTGGGCCCATCATCATCGATGATCCCAATGCCAATTTCCAATACGATGACGAGCTCGTACTTACTCTCTCCGACTGGTACCACGATCAGATTCCTATTCTCACCAACTACTATCTAGATCCCGTGCAAGATCCAGATGGCAATGAGCCGGTGCCATACTCAGCGCTTGTGAACGACGGACAGTATACCAAGTTTAATGTCCAACCGGGCAAGACGTACTTTCTGAGAATCATAAACATGGCCGCTTTCTCTCAAATTTACCTTCATTTTGACCAACACAACATGACCATCGTCGAGACAGATGGGATATATACGGAACATAAAGAAGTAGACAGTCTTTATATCGCCGTTGCTCAGAGGTATGGTGTACTGCTGAAAACCAAGCATGATACCTCGACGAACTATGCTGCACTTGCTATGCTGGATGAGACCATGTTTGATGACATCCCTGACTACCTTGACCCGAATGTGACTGCATATCTTGTTTACAATGATGAAAAGGCTCTCCCATCACCTCTTGTGGTTAACGGCTTTGATACCATTGACGACTTCACTTTGACACCCTATGACAAGCTACACCTCTTCGATGGCACTCCAGACCAGACAATCGTCCTCGGCCTGGGCTTTTTTGAACAAGATGGTCAAAATAGGTAAGTGAATCATGCTTCCTTCCACGATAGTCATTCTAAGTGTAAGCAGAGCCGGATTCAACAACGTGACCTTCCTTATACAGAAAGTGCCGTCGTTGTTTACAGTAATGACCGTTGGCGACGCAGCCGAAAATCCTGTAGTTTACGGCGTAAATACGAACGCGTTCGTCGTAAAAGGCGGCCAGCTTGTTGAAATCGTCATCAACAACTATGACACTGGCGGTCACCCTATCCATCTTCACGGACACGCTGTCCAGTTGGTTGCGCGTGCCCCTGGTACCTACGAATATGACGGCGACACTAGCAAGATGCCGCGCATCCCAATGCGGCGCGATACATGGATAGTGGCTGCTGCCGGGTACACGGTTATTCGCTTTATAGCGGATAACCCTGGTGTGTGGTTCCTGCATTGCCACATGGAATGGCATCTCGAGGCCGGCCTTGCAGCCATGATTATCGAAGACCCGCTGAGCATTCAAAAGAATCAGCAGATCCCAGATGCATGGAAGAAGCAGTGTCAGAGCCAGGGTATAGCGATCTCAGGTAATGCGGCAGGGAACACGCACAATTTTACCGATTTGACTGGCGCGAATACGGTCTGCCCGCCGCTTCCGTGGAGCTAAAGGGCCGTCTTCAAGGTGTCGGCGTTGGAATTGAATTCGATCAGAGCAATGATCTGGGCTAGGCATTGAAACCCCCCTTCCTTCACGAGGGTTTGGATACGGCTTGGCGCTTGCATATAATTAGATGTATTAATACAAGATGAGTGAATAATGAGGCACATGCATTGTAACAATTCAGCGCACTCCGAACCACAACTGTTAAAGTCACTGAAGGGTACTCCGCAGCTGGGCTGTGGGGCAACCTGAGCGCGCTCTTTACCAATCAAAGCCCCCCCAAAAACTAATCCGAGCCTGTGAGACCCTAGAAAACTTTTCTACTAAAAATGGGTCGTATTCGTTAAATGACTGTCAGAGCGTCGTCGCATGCTCTAGCGAAAGATGAGGGCTTCGCTGTGTTGACAAGTCGAAGTATGGTGCCATCTAAGCATAAGGTAACTCCAAAGAAGAAATTAGTCGTTTCTGCTCCCAGCGTTTTAAAGATCTCAAGGCAGACCTCATCGCCGATCAGTGGCAAATTGTAGGGGAAAGCCCGACTCCGAGCGCTTGACACTCTTTTTGCCTGAGAGAACCCTGGGCAGAAAATGGCACACTGTCAGAAATGCAAGAGCATCTATTGGTCATTGCGCTTAAGGATTTCCTGCAGGCTCTGCCTAGGTCGAGCCTATTTGGAATACTCGAAACCTAGGAAAGATTAATCTACGCGAGTTTTGAGTAAGGGTTGTATGGAGAGACAGCAAGAAGGCCGAGCGCTAATAACATAGAGCACCACGCTTACCTTACGGTTCCACATGGCCGGTGAGCATTAGGCTGACCTAGTATCCTATTATGCTCAACTCCCATAAATTTGTTCAGGGAGACGGCTGCCCTACAATATCCAAAGGTTATATTACAGGAAAATTGAAAATAGTACCTACAGTCTATTCAGCACTTAAATTTGCGAAATCAATTGCGCGCTCATGAACAGAGAAGTTGCCTGTCGGTAAAGCAACAAAATGGACGTAGCTAACCAAATAAAAATAAGGAAGAAGCGCTCAACTCAGGCTAGACCAACACTATCAAATATGGGTACGGAATATGACATGACTAAATTTCAGAAGGTCTTCTTGCCAATAATGTTTGTCAATCATTTGTCCACGTTACCAAGAACCGCTATGAAGGGATCGAAGTTAAGATATATAATAATCTTTTCAAAATCTCTATAACTTGGACTTGCGTAAATATTTATTTTCGACGAAATCTACTTCTTGGCGCTTGCCTTCACCCTGATTGTGACGCTATCTTCGCTAAAGCAAACCATGCTTCAAACACTATCCTATTCATACTAATCAACTCAGTAATCAAAGCCCGGATTTGTGAGGAGAAACTGTGCTTTCCATTACAGGCCTGCCCGTTCATGATATCGCCGAAGCTCCCCATTTGCTGCTAAGGGTAATTTTCGCTTCGCCAAAGGACCAATAATCCGACAGTTGCCTCACTTAGCGAATTGGTAAGCTGTTATTATTGGTTGAATGTTGTTGAAGCTCGATTGTTAAGCTGTCGTGACTGACCAAGCAAGGATTATGTATATACCCAAGCCCTTGATCCGGCAAGGCTTCAAGAGCAGAAGCTCAGTCATCAGTCGGTGGCCCCGTTTACAACTTATGATTATACAGAAGAAGCGGGTAAGTATTCTTTGAGATAGAGAAACAAGCCTGCCTTTAAAAGGGTGATCCATCCGCTTCACTTTGTCAATCAACCATCCACTTCAAATATCCATAAATCCAAGTCCTACAAGTCGAGAAAGTGTGCTATATCTTTCCGTTCGAGATGCCTTCGATTCTTCTATTCGGTGCTACTGGCCAGATAGGCTGTAAGACGATCCTACTTGGCTTGCTCCCCCAAATTTCGTCAACTCGCTAACAATCTATGTAGCACATTTCGTGACTGCACTTAAAAAGACTTATCCCCACCTACCACTAACAGTCTATTTGCGTAATATTGAGGTCGATGATTACATGACCTCGGCCGTAGGTGTAGACAGAATCGTGCATGGGGACTTTTCCGAGGCTGGGAAGATATCTGCACTTGCCAAAGAACATGACATCGTCATCAACATCGGATCTTCATGGATCGTGCCATTGTCCGAAGCTATCGTTGATGGTCTTAACCAAAAACCTGCTGGGGCCAAGCCTATCCTTATACACATCAGCGGCGCGGGCAATTTCATCGATCATTGGACTACTGGTGAAGCGAATCCAAACGCGAAAGTTTGGAACGTAAGTGCAATGCTCCCAACACAGTTTGACCATCAGCTAAGTGTTTCAAGGATGATGACGAGGAAACAATGAAAGGACTAAACCCGAAAATGTTGAATGGTGGCCCAGATGAAGTGTAGATCTAATAAGGACATTCATTTTTGAAGACAGCTAACATGAAGACAGGGTCCTCAATGCTGGGAAAGAAGGCAAAATCGTGACGTACATCATCTTCCCGTCGGGCACATACGGGGCATCTACCGGACCTGTAAAAGCGCCCGGCGTGATTCAGCAACTCCTGTACGAAAAAGCGAAGGAGCTTGGCTTCGTGCCATATATTGGGCCTGGAACCGCAAACTTCAACACCGTGAGTCGCCCCAAGCTATCTTTCTTCATTTTCTAACGACCTCCAGATTCACGTCGAGGATATTGCTCCCTTCATCTTGCAGGTATTGGACATGGCCATGACGAAAGAGCCCGAGGAATCTCCTTATAAACGTGTCTATATCATCGGCAGCAATGATGACAATTGGAAAGACGTCAGCACTGCCTTGGCTAAGGCATTCTATGCCCAAGGCGTGGTTTCGTCGCCGGAACCAAAGAGTATCAAGATGGGAGATGCTGGCAAAGGAGAAATCACCGATCTAATGGCAGGTAATATGTCCATTAAGTGTGATCGAGCAATCAGGGTTGGCTTCAAACCTACGCATCCAGGACTGTTGGAGCATATAGGTGATGCCTTGAGCTTTTTCGATTGGCAGTAACTCGACACGGAACGGAGAAAAGATGATTTCGAGGGGAGAACCAGACACTGTCCGTGCTTAGGTGTGTAGGTAGCTGCTGAAAATGAGGCAAAGTCTGCTGAGAAATAGCATTGGCCATCTTTGTGAATGTGTGAGCTGTAGCCTTACCCGGTGAGAGCAGTTTGTCGACAGTACAAGTGAATTCCAGATATTGTCTGATCTTTAACTTCCATATGTCGTAAGACTTGATATGGTCAGTGAGAGACTGACTAGGATTCACAAAGAGATAAATTATCGTAGAACTTATTCGGACTTGTCGGCAAACCTCGGTATTCCAAAGTCAGTGTTTGATCGATATTCCAACTGATTTTCTCAACCTGCGACATCACTCCAACCAACACGCCACATAATGTAATTGTGTAGTTTCTTGACCAATCATTGGTATTATTGATGCCTTAATATAAAATAAGATGAAATATCTCCAAGATCAAAGTGCGTGCGCACGGCAACACATGACGTCATACAACTGTCACTTCGGAGCCTTTGGCCGCATTAAGACGCAGAGAGTCACTTGGTTCTCCGTACGGTACGAAGCATCTTTTAAGCACGGAAGTACTACTTACTCACTCAAGCGCCCTAGACGAAGCTGTCTCCATAGATTGCAATAAACGTCATGAGGGACAGCGATTCCCAAATTCGCTTCTTCGTAAACCCCGCCTCCGCTTTCGGATTCAACAATGTTCTTCCGCAGCTACTTAACTATCTCCCTTGACACTCACGCCAGAACAGGTGCTAAGCCTCAATCTCTACAACAAGGATGGCATTTATTCTCCAGAAGAGCGCAAGATGCCTCACCAGACTCCCCCAACGGCCACGGCCTCTCCCTCTCCGCCGCAGTCTGACGACCCTGCCCCAATTCTCCCTGGAAGGCAAAACATGCGTCGTCACCGGCGCCGCCCGCGGTCTCGGAAAAGAGTTCCTCGCCGCATTCGCCCTCTCAGGGGCCAAAGGCGCCTGCGTAGACCTGTCTCTCCGATCCGGCGAGGCGTCCATCAAGGAGATAGGTGAGCGCGTTGCTTCGGCCACCCCCGTCTCCAAAGCCGAAGGGAACACGCCCGAGCTCCGCGCCTACGCTTGTGACGTCACGTCTGAGTCGCAGGTCCAGGACACGTGGGCCTCGATCCTTGCGGATTTTGGGAGGGTTGATGTGGTGCTTACCGCCGCCGGCATTGTGGATAATGTGGCGGCCGAGGAGTATGCCTATGACAGGTGGAGGAAAATGTTTGATATCAATCTGCATGGGAGCTTCCTGTTTGCGAGAGAGGCGGGGAAGTATTGGATCAGAGAGCAGATTAAGGGAAATCTGATCTTGGTGAGCAGTATGAGCGCTAAGATTTGTGTGAGGCCGCAGAAGCAGGCGGCATATAATGCGGTGAGTTGAGTGCTGCAGCGACACAGTATCCTTACTATCGCTATATCGTGCTGGAATATTTCGCGACCCGGACCTGGATCTCGAAAGGTGTCGGGCAAATACTGATGTTAGGACAGTCAAAAGGAGCAGTTTCGCTCATGGGCCGGAGTTTGTGTACAGAGGTAAGACTTCCTCCCCATCCAAGGCTGTAGACTCATCGATCCTGCTAGTGGGCGCCTTATGGAATTAGAGTGAACAACCTTTGTCCTGGGTATATGAAGACCGACCTCATTGTTGAGCTCTTGAAGAAGGAAGGTAGCCATATTGAGGAAAATTGGGTCAAAGATATCCCTATGGGAAGACTAGCACATCCGAGTGAGCTCCAGGGAACTGTAGTTTGGATGGCTAGTGACGCATCAAGCTATCTTAATGGTAGTGATATTGTGAGTAATCCAGTCTTGCTCTATGTTGGTTATATGTGAAGTTAATTCTGAAACCTGGTAGGTGGTAGACGGCGGGTACTGTTGCTACTGACAGGCGAGGCGGATAAAGGCTCAGATAGTCGTGAGAGTATATCTTTAAGAGAGAGATTGATGATGCTAATCACTGTCCATTGCCAATGAGCTTCTACGATGGTGCGTTTTAGCAGATCTTATTCAGACGACTTTTTCTAGGAACTCTAATCAGCATATTATGTAGAAGAGTATAACCTAATACCCATCTTCCAGAACAGCCATGGCTTCATAGGGGTATGGCTACCTTAGGAGTTGGCATTCAATTTCTCTCCAGTTCATCGATCTTCTTGCGGAGTTCGGAGATAGTTCCTTCAGACTTTCGCAATTTGGTCTCGTATATGCTTACTCCACACCTGCCAACCCATCCACTCTTGTCAACCGTACTCAGCGTTCTGCCACCAAGTCTCGTCGCGCCGCCGATGACGATTTTATCGAACCAGATGATGGCCCGGACGCAGCGACCGTCCAAGGCTTAGGAGAGCTTGGCATCGGCAACAACTCCGACAAAGTAACCCTCGCGCTCGGTCGTGCTCTTAGTGCCCGCGCCCGCGCCCGCGTCACACTCTTGACCACCATCACCTTCGGCCTATACCTCGACTCCTCCATTGACTAAATTATTGAACAGCGCGACACATTATCTAAGAACTTCTGCTCGTAGAAGTCCCTGTCATAAAGAACCTCGTTTAGGAGACTCACACGTTCACTGAGGATGAGGCACACAAGATCGCAAACCAGATGTTTACCAACCTAGTCGGGATTTCTGCTGTCAAGCACATTGATATCCTCTTATGCGAGTACAAGACTAAAAATGCTGCTGGTCTGGACTCATCTGCTAGTGCCAAGGCGGAGCAACTCTCAGTCGATGCCCACATTCCCTCGTCTCTTTGCAACTTCCTAGCGGCGTTTGCTACCTACTAGTAGATCCAGTTCAAGCGCAGCAAGCCCAAGTTGACTGCTCTCTACAAGACCATTGTTGACCTAAAATTGCACTGACGCATTACAAAGCTGATGAATCCTACTTCTAGCGCCAAGCGCCAAACTCTCCTTGATTACTTTCGTGAAGGCGGCTACCTTCCAGGCGGCGCCGGCTAGCGTCTGAAGACGGGTGTCAAGAACTTCTTCTTGGCAGAGTTGAATATGGACGATACAGCTCTTACGTGGATTAATAACGCGATCGTCCTGTCGGTCATATAGCCGAGATCTTTGGCAATGGTATCTTAGTCTTCCTCGACTGCGAACACATTTGTTAGTATGTATGCTCTAATCTCCTACGAAGCTCTATTTCTAACGACCATTCGTAGAATCTGTGCCTTTAGCAGTGCTAAGATGAAACTTGCATTCAATCTCCTCGACAAATACTGCCCTTAAATCTAGGAGTTGGCAGATATAGCTGATAAGTACATCCTTACACCTATCATTGAAGGCCAAACTCTAGAAGACTTGCACTTCAAGACCGGTTCCACCCTTCCTTGGGTCAGCCGATTCAAGTTTGTAGAGCAGGATCATACAATGCAAGGCTGATAGAGTTCTCAAGGTGGATTTGCTTGGATCACTTGGTTGGGTTATTCTTCTGTAGAGAATCAGATAGTCATTAATGCAACAACATTTAACCATCACCTTCAGCCGTTTTAATACTAGCTGATTGGCAGCCAATGTCTTCAACTGACCAGCAAGTTCACTCGCTCCTGAGAAGGAAGGCAAAAGAGGAAAGCATTTCAACATGCTGCTATGTTGAAATCAATCTTCTAACACGGCCACCTTCCACTGTGATAACATTAGAATGCAAGCGAAGTGAGGAGCTCCCTATTTCATTAAGATAGTACCTCCCCTAAACACAAATGAAGCTATTCCAATTTTCTACGGAAGAGCACGTGCTTGAGAAAAGGGTGGTGTTAATATCCTAGTCCGTGCCCTATTTACCGAAAACTATACACTCGTAACCCAAACAGCTTCTAAAACTCTAAATTCTTATCCGCAAAGTCCTTCTGTTAATTATATTTCAATTAGACATCCTTTGTTATCTGCTCGAATCAATATGGAGTCATTCTCTAGCCCCGCAGATGAGCCTGGCGTGATTAGAGACGTACACACCCTCTCCTATCCACTCATAATCTACTAATGTTATTAGTTAACAGCCAAAATGGTGTCGCGTTTAAAAACAAATCCATCCGGGAAAAGCATTATGTCAACCGCACAACGAAGTTCGTCACGGATTCCACGTTATGGGATTCTTTCTCATTTACTAGATTTATAGTCGTATATTCTCAATCTGCCAACTTGGCACCGGTTCCACCCCTCTCCTCGAGCTCCAACAACCCTCTTCCACACTTACATCCTCTCCTCGTAAAGACATCTTCACCTATATTCGCCGTTTAATCCCAAGCTTAAGCCTTAAAGCTACACCCACTAGAATCACAACATCGTTCCAGGTTGCATCTTAAGTTGCATCCTAAAAACGCCCTGTAGTGTCTCCTCCCACACCAAAGTCCTCTGCTCTACCTAAGAAGAAAGCAACACCTCCTGCCTCTCGTTCTCCTCCTACCCACCTTCAGCCTTCTCTACTGTTAGTCATCCTCTCAGCTAAGATTAAGTGTATGTACTAACACACTCTAAGCTGAAGACTAACTGGAGGAGGTCTAAGACGCCTAAAAGCAATTGTTTTATACAAAGAAGCCAATTTACAAGCAAGGCAGATCAAGTCCCTCAAGCAGCATCTTCAGCTACTAATAATGTAGGATTGCAGGGAACATAGTAGAATTGTAGCGTATTAGACAAAGTGCTTTATAACTTTTTGTATATAGCTTTAAAATAATCACTTGATCTAGCCACTCTTATAGTAGACAAAGAAAGCGGTACTAAATAAACACTTTATAAAAGCCCTCTCTCTTTGACATAGAGAATGCAGCATTAAAGAACCCTTAAACAATACCAAATTATTATTAAATATAGAATAGCTTCCTTTCTACCTAAATATATTTAACCTTTATTTTTGCAAATTTTCTAATATATTTAAATTAACTACTAAAAAGAGTGTTTTAAGGATGTAGTAGCTTAATTAGTGCTGCTTTTTTTGTTTACTACAAACCACTTTCCCCAGTTGAGATAGCCTTCTCCTACTCTCTTAAGCGCCTCAGCTAGAAACCTGTAATTTGCTGCGCCTTTAATTCCTACCAACATAGTCTTCTACTCTTATCCCGTCTTACCTCTTCCACTCTTTAAGTAGTCATATTTATTATTATAGCAGCAGCTCTTAGCAATGCTCTTCAAGTAGCACTCAAAGTTGACTAGTACTTTTAAGAGGTAAGGGATGCATACTACACCCTACCTAATATTACATTAACTAACTCGACTTAGACAGACTCTTACTGCGCTTACAACAACAATTAATAGTATTACCCCCTCCAAACAAATCTATATTGTTAATACCCTCAAGCTCTTCATCAACTAGGTTTAATCTTATTAAAAACTTCCTCGACTGCAAACGTTAACACCTACTTTAACACCCCACCCAACTCGCCTAGTGTACGTTCAAACACGTCGCTCCCTAGCACCAACTCCTCCTACAATCTAGCACAGATTCCTCTAGTTGGAACGCTATTAGCAGATAAAGGAGATATAAGGCCATTATCTGCCAACCCTCCCTAAAATCTCAAACGTGCTTGAGAAGAGTCTAAGGGAGCGCCGTGCAAGAAGCAGGTAAAACGAGAACGCGAACCCACGCAACTAGTCAAACTAGAACTTGGTCTAAACGAACGTGTCTTAGTAACTACTTTAGTTTTCTGCTGCGATAATTTCTATGCCTAGATCTTATAGTCGCAGATGGAAATCACTTAAGATCTCATTCCCAAAACCACCTCTTTTAGTAAGCTAGAAGCCATCTAAGTCACCAACTTCTTCTTTACTAATATAATAGGTTTAGCAGTATACAACCAAGCTGCAAATATCGTAAACTTCTACTAAGTGAAAGAGCAGAGTGCAAATGTGCAGGTAGCAGCTCGGGCTTCGTCTTTAGCAGATTAGGACACGTACCCTGCTGCCGTGCAAGCTTTCTACTCTTCTTTTACTAAGGAGAAGAAAGAGGATGCAACTAATATTAATTATACTAGTTTTCTTAAGTATGTTGCTAACATTAAGATGTAGTATTAATAGGATGCCCTCTAGCAGCTCGCCATATAGAAAGACCTCGCCCTTATTTAATTCCTTAATAACTATAGTTATTTTACTTTTAAGGGCAAAGACTACTATATTTTAGTTAACAATTATCTTATTACCGCCTTAAAGAAGCCTTCCCTAGTTAGCAATTGCTAGACGGCGTATGGTTTGGTTTAAATGGCCGACCTATTTGGTCCTACAGTCACTCTTCTTCTACTAGGAAATGCATATTGCAAGTTAGTATCCTTCTCCTTCTAATGTTAACTAAGCTAATATAACCTAATGTAGGCTCACTTAATAGGGAAGTTAGCGGATAGTAGAGGTGTATAAGATCTTTAAGATCGTTGTGCTTAAGTTTGAAACGGATTGTAAGGGGGTCGAGCTAACGTTGTACACTCCTATTATTACTAGTAGAACCCTTAATCTCCGCTTCATCTCTTCCCCCCAATCTCTCTCTTAGATATTAAACGCAGACGTAGTAGACTTGTTGCTAGCAGTAGAGACAACTATAGTTAATTTGAGGACTAACGCGGCGCTAGAGAGCGGAGAGGTGAGCACTCAACTAGGTACGGCATTGTAAGGGTGTAATAGAAGGAGGGGTTGTAGATGAAATTGATATTACTTAGTTTTGCGTCTTACTGTGTGAATCACAAATATCTCACACCTTGCAACAACAAAAGACAATTAATTTATTAGCTTTCTTTCTACTAGCACTTTTCTCATCGAATATTTCAACCAGTCTGCATCTTTAAAGCACTAGCACGTTTGCTTCAATCACATTTCAACAGGCTCGCATGTTAAAAGGATTAAGTTGTCTCATCTCCGCAACTAAAATAGATACAACAGTTTTATATTTGCTATTCTGCGTGAGGAATTCGTAGCGTCTCCTTCTACCCAACATCCATCGAGTCGGCTCTGCTATCTCTGCTTACATCGATCATCCCCCCCGATCACCTCTTTCTCGCTTTGCCGCCTTCTCGGCCTCCTTTGCTTCCTTTTTGCCAATCTCCAACTGGACTTCTTTCAGTCGCTTGCGTTTCATCCGATTCTCTTCTTCGACCGAGGGGCCTTGTGTAGCCTCCCGCCATCCCATTGTTTGTCGCATTACTGTCGTTGGAAGAAGAGCTTAGTGCTGATTGACGACAGCGCATATTGACTTGGTCTAGCGGAAGAGGCGACGACGACGACGATCAAATCAAACGGGAAAGGTGTTACGGCCCTGATAACTGTAGTTATTACAGGCACTGCTGCAGCACTTACGGACAGGCTTACGGATGGGTTGCAGTTTGACGGATCACTTTACGGACCGTTAGCTAACATGCGACCCGTTAGCTGACGCACGTGATTAGTTAGCTGCTTATAAGCACATCCTCTGCGGTATTACTTCTTTCCTTCCTTAGCTTTAGATTCTTGTATTTAGAACTGCCAATTGTACAAGTCGTCGCCCATCTTCATGCGCGACTCATACCTCGATTAAATGAGTTCGTGATAAAAGGCAGAAGCTGTTAGGGAGCCTACTGCTGAAGCAACTGCATCAGAAGGGACAAGAGAAATGGAGTAAGAGGAGGTGGTAGAGTATAAGAGGATGGAGGAAGGAGGGAGGAAGGATGAATAAAGAGAGGATGGCTGCAGCGTGGGTTCGAATGCAAGCGATATATAGAGACATCGATATTGAGTCATCAGAAGAGTGAAAGAGCAGGGGGGGCTAAAAATGGCTCCCTCTTCAAGAGAGCACATAAAATTGAAAAGTGCGGCGAAAGCCCGCTGCAGCGAAAAGGGGCTTATGTTAGCAGGACAGGTACGCAAGGGCTTGAAGTGGCACGAGATTTTTGGCGTAAAACAGCGGCCGAACCCCCTTGAAAACAGCAGCCAACTTACCGTTTGGTGGTTTAAAGTAGTAATTGAGTTGTGAAGACGCCCGTTGGATCCCAAGCTTTCTTCAGTTTCCTCAAACGAGCAAGTCTCTCCATGCCTCTGTATCGATAATGAATAGGCCCAGTTCTTGTACCATTCTGATAGTCAATCCAATCTGCTTCATTCTGACTAGAACGCATGATGGCAATCGATCTCTCATTGAATTTATCAACCTTACGACGATTCCTGAGATCCGTGTGCCATATAAGATTGAGCCTATAGAAGTCCCGCAACGTTAGTTTAGTAGACCCACAGGGAACTTGGGGATGGATATTTGTTATGTAATTGTGTACATACTGCCAATATCGAATGTCGTGATGACTCATAGCAGAATCTAATCGTGGCGTCTTCACAGGCCGTGAGTCCCACTGGAAGTTGAGTGCCGTGTTAATTGCGTCGGGACATTCAGCCACCATTTCTTTCCAAAGAGAAATGGCTTTCATGAACGCATCCGGGTCGAAGTGGTGGAGGCCAGCTACTCGTAGTCGTTTGAAACCGCCTTTGGCCCCAAGTTCCTCCCGAGAATCGCTGGTGTTTTGAATCGGTACCTCGGTTCCGTTGGCAACGAGAGGTTGAAGATCGAATAGACTCTTGAAGGCTTCACTAGCATTGCTAGGCTTACCAAGGAGCCTAGCTGATATGACAAGACATGGCTGTCGAGCTGGTGGCGGAGCCGTTACTAAGATCAGACCGCTTGTTCCATAACTAGCGTCGTTCATCAATACTTTCATTACCGAGCATACCTCCTCAGAGCGCTCGAGAGGAAACACAAAGGTCCCTATCCATATAACGCCCTGTCGTTCCCGAGGATTGACAAAGGATACGCTTATATGACAGGCTGTGTGACAAGACCGAAGAACTGACCTGCACCTCGAAGGGCCCACAAAAGGTCTGGATGCGTCTCTTCATTCACATCCAAGAGCTCTCCTTCTGCTGAAATCATGCGTGCCGAGATGATCTGGTCAGATCCAAAACCAGTGACAGAAGGAGTAATCGAAGCTCCCCCACCAAGGAAATAGGGGATAGCACCAACAGTGTTGCCATTGCCTAAAGCTGCAAAAAGCGAATCAGTCCACTAACTCAATAGTAGCGGCTAGTGCTCTGATAGAAAGCTCAGGAACTCTACTCGCATACCCGTACACATTCCTGCCTCTGCGAGACGGACTGCTACCTCTTTTGATAGAACACTGCCTTTGAGCGTTGCTATCTGAGCAATTGCATCGACTTCTATCCCCGAGTACCGACTCAAGTCGATGACGACGCCTTCGCTGTCGATAGTGGACCATTCGCTATTGCCTCCACTCTTCGTCACGAAAGGCGTCGATGACTTGACGGCCCATTGCACCTAGACCGTCTATTAGACTGTCGGGATGCATTATTGGTTCGTCAAGATCCTACCATCTTCTGAATATCTTCCTCGGAGATAGGAAGAATAATTGCCGCTGGCGTTTTCAAGTCGATATCAGACCATCGCTTTACCAATTCTCGAAACGTTGCGTCATTGGAATCCGTCAGAATTTGGGAGCCTGGCGACAAGACTTCTCCAAGCGAGATGGTGCGAGAAAGGACAGACATAGCTATGGAGAATAAAAAAAAGTTTGCGATGTAATTGCTTGCGGTTTTGCTCACTTTATACTCTGCTCCCCATAGAACGCGCCATATTTGCAGGACTTCACTGGCCAGCAGCCGAACGCAGCGATAATTGTTCAATTTGTTTGAAAGGGCGGTTATATTGATGACGTGAGACATGGCGTGGTCTCTGTTCCGATTCAACCATTTGAGGTGATTCGATGCATGGGAGCAGGAGGCCAACCTTCTTGGAAAGGGCTGACTCGAGCCATGGCTTGGTCTTTGTTCCAATTCAACCGTTTGAGGTCATCCGAGCATGGGAGCGGGAGTGCCGCCTTCTTGGAAAGGGCTAGGACTCAACTTTTAGGTATAGCAGAAGTTACACAAACGGGAGGAGATAGAAGGTAGCTTGCCAAGCAGATGCAAAAATTTTGCAGTCAGAGCAATAATAGTCTACGCACACTCTCGCGGAGGAATTGATTTTGGCCTCCAAGGCTTGGAAATGCTGCTGGGCCATTCACAAGTTTCCACATGCTGCGGTAGAGTATCGGTTGCTGGAGCTGTTAGTTCTGAGTCAGAGACTATCCGCAAGTGCCGTTCACCGGTCACATGATCATTTCGGATTTTATCGGATTTAGAGGATTCAGCAACAGACCCAGTATCGAAATTATACAACTGAGGTAGATGGTAATGGCCACTTATTTTTATACTAGTCACTTCTTTGAGCGGGGCTATTTTTGAAATTGTCTCTCTTCTCTGTTTGCCGCGTCATCTTCTTCCATCAGCAGCAGAAATCTTCTCATACCTTCTACCCCTTCGTCTAAGGTAAGAATGCCTTCCAACACCCCGCCTCTCACAACTCCTATCGCTCCCGGCCACCTACTGTACGTGCCCCCAGAAATAATTTGCAAAATCTGCTAGCTCATTTGCGGTAAATGTAAAGTCGGTTTCTGGTGCTGTAGGATTCCGCAGAAATATTTTGTTGAAATTTAGAACTAGG
>Ga0335074_10001818_pt1 | contig 28917 bp, 21 predicted proteins | sample Lox_Sample_23_FD_206715 | JGI IMG/M metagenome (GOLD analysis project Ga0335074, IMG submission 206715) | Soil microbial communities from Loxahatchee National Wildlife Refuge, Florida, United States - Lox_Sample_2.3 | ecosystem: Environmental > Terrestrial > Soil > Wetlands | place: USA... | reverse complement strand
GTGGAAGCGGGGCTGCCGGTCGAGACCGACACGCTGTGGCGGATCTACTCGATGACCAAGCCGATCACCTCGGTCGCGGCGCTGATGCTGTACGAGGAAGGCGCCTTCGAGCTGACCGACCCTGTGAGCACGCTGATCCCTTCGTTCGCCGACGTCCGCGTGTACACCGGGGGCTCGGACGTGAAGCCGGTCACCGTGCCCGCCACCGAACCGGTGCGGATCTGGCACCTGCTGACCCACACCGCAGGCCTGACCTACGGTTTCCACCGCACGCACCCGGTGGACGCCATGTACCGTCAGGCCGGGTTCGAGTTCGGCTGGCCACGCGGCATGGACCTGGCCCAGTGCTGTGATGCCTGGGCGGCGCAGCCGCTCCTGTTCCAGCCGGGCGAGGAATGGAACTACTCGGTGGCCACCGACGTGCTCGGCAGGGTCGTCGAGGTGGCGTCGGGCCAGAGCCTCGACGAATTCTTTTCCAGCCGGATCTTCGGCCCGCTGGGCATGAGCGACACTGGCTTCTGGATCGACGAGGCCGAGGCGGGCCGGATGGGCGGCCTGTACACGCCCGACGCGGCGGGAGCGCTGCGCCGGCTGGACGAGATGGGCCGGGTCGCGCACCGCCCGCCGCGGGTGCTCAGTGGCGGCGGGGGACTGATCTCCACCGCCGCCGACTACCACCGGTTCACGCAGATGCTGCTGGAGCGGCCGGGCAGCCCGGGGGGCGAGCTGGACGGCGCGCGCCTGCTCGGCCCGCGCACGGTGACATACATGACCCGCAACCACCTGCCGGGCGGCGCGGACCTGGAGACCTTCGGCCGGCCGCTCAACGCCGAAGCGCCGCAGCGCGGGGTCGGATTCGGCCTGGGTGTCGCGGTCGTCATCGATGCGGCCGCCGGCAAGATGCTCGGCACGGAGGGTGAGTGCTCCTGGGGCGGCCTGGCCTCAACGGCGTTCTGGCTGGACCCGGCCGAGGAACTGACCGTCTCCTTCTTCACCCAGCTGATGCCGTCGAGCGCCTACCGGATCCGGCCGCAGCTGCGCCAACTCGTCTACCAGGCGCTCACCGGCTAGCGGGGCCTAGGCGTTCGGGCCACGTGCCGCGCGGGCGGCCGACTCCTTCCTCACCTCGCGCAGCCGGTATGCGACGAACGCCACGATGGCCAGGACCACAAGCACGACGATGACGTAGCCGCCGATCGAGACGTCGTGCGAGATGCTGTTCCAGGTGCTGCCGAGTTCGTAGCCGATGAGCGAGAACGCGATGACGTAGAGGACGGTGCCGACGAGGCTGAGCAGCCCGAACTGCAGCGCGGGAACCTCGACGAGCCCGGCGACGATCGACGTGAACGCGCGGATGACCGGGAGCATGCGGCCGACGGACACCGTCCACGCGCCGCGGCCGGCGACGAAGTGCTCGGCCCGGTCGAGGTCCTTGTTGGTGATCAGCGCGTACTTGCCGACCCGCTCGACCACGGGCCGTCCCCCGATCCGGCCGACACCGTAAGAGGCGTACGAGCCGGCCAGCTCGGCCAGCGACCCGATGATGATCACGAGCGCGAGGTTGAGGTGGCCCTGGTAGGCCAGGACGCCAGCGAAGCCGAAGGTGATCTCCGAGGAGATCGGGATGCAGCACGCCTCGAGAAACCCGAAGACGATCAGCGCAGCGTAGCCCGCGTGCGTCAGGAAGCTTTCCATGGCCATCTTTGTACCGCATGCAGCGCGGGCGCGACGCAGGAGTCCGCGTTACGCCGGCGCGTCCGCGCGAGGCAGAGGCTGGCGGGCCGGCGGATTAGATCACCACCGCTAAAGCACCAGAAGCAAAATCAAGATAACCGCCTTGAACGTCAAGCCCCGGGGCTGGTTGCCGCAGATGAGCGTGTCCGGTTCCCGTGCTGGACCGGCAAAACCTGCTGCCGGCATAGCGCGAAAGCCATCGCCGGGCATGAGTGGAAAATCATGAAAAACATGACATCTTTGGTCAGAGCATAAAATAGCCCGAGCTGAGACTAATATACGGGTGCTGAACTGCGTAGTTGTCTGCTTGACACGGTCCTGAATCGCTGTTTAAATACTTGAAATCGCGACGAGCTGTCGGCTCGTCTTGTCGTTAAGCAGCGACAGAATTTGTTCCCCGGGGGTGGAAAATCTTGAGAGCTATTTCAGCGTTTTCCAAACGCAAGCTCATGCGCTGAGTTAACGTATAAGTAGTCGGCGGGAAGCGGGCCTGGCACTGAAGCTAGTCGGCCGGCACGATTCCCTAAGAGGTTAAAAGCGTGGCGCGCGTACCCGAGCCCACTTCGGCGTCTGACCGGGCCCGCGTCGCCAACTTTGCTGTTGCCCAGAGACGGACTGTCCCGTATCGGGCAGCGATGTCGATCAGCCCTCCCTGACGGCCCCGCACCCCGAGCAACGACCATCACGAGGCTGGCATGTTCCCTAAAATCAACGCGAAATCCCAGCGGCGCTGGCAGGATCCCGGTGCGATCGACCTGCGGACGCTGCGTGAGCTGTGTCACGACCTGACCGTGCCCGCGACGGCGATCAAGCTGCTGACGCAGGTGGCCGTGGCCGAATCGGATCCTGGCCCGGCCATGCTGGCCCGGCTGCGGCAGATATCCGATGAGGCCAGCAGGATCGCGGACATCTGCAGTTACTTCCTCGACCAGCCGACGGACGCGGGCGCGCCGCCCGCGGATGAGGGACCGGCAGACCTGCATGTCCTGGCCGCCGAGACGGCCGACAGCATGCGCTGGCGGTACTCGGGCGTGATCACCGTCAGCGCTGAGCCGGTCATCGTCCCCGCGCATCCCGTCGTGGTCGTCCGGATCCTGAGCAACCTGCTCGACAACGCGTGCCGGGCCGCGGGCCCCGGGGGACGCGTCCAGGTAACCGTGCGGCGCGATGGCGAGCAGGCAAGGCTGGTGATCGCTGACTCCGGCCCGGGCTTTGGCCAGGCGGAATCCGGCAAGGCGTCGCTCGGCCTGAGCATCGTGGCGGCCATGGTGCGCCGCGGCGGCGGCAGCCTGCGGATGGGCGTCAGCGACCTCGGCGGCATCGTCGTCACCGTCACCCTGCCCGGCGCGAAACCAGAGCACCCAGATCGCCCAGATCGCCCAGATCGCCCAGATCACCAGGCACATAGCCTCGCCCCGGCGAAGGGAGCGGCGGGATGAAGATCGTCATCTGTGATAGTCACCGCGTTTTCGCCGACGCCCTGGCGTCCCTGCTGCACGGAGCGGGCCATGAGGTGGTCGGCAGCATGGTCAGCCTCGAGGACGCGGCCGAGATCTGCGGGACCGCGCGGGTCGACGTCTGCGTTGTTGACCTCCGGCCAGCTCGCACGGGCCGGCGGCCGGACATCGAGCAGGCCGTGCGCTCGGCTCCGGCCACCGCGTTCGTCGCGCTGAGCGCGTCGGCCGATGCGGCCATGCTGCGCCAGGCGGCGGCGGCCGGGGCTGGTGGCCTGGCGCTGAAGGGAGATGATTTCGGCGAGTTCCTGCGGGTGGTCACGGAGACCGTGTTCAGCCAGGAACGCGGTGCCGGGCCGAAACCTGCGGCGCAGGTCGTCTTGTCGAGGTCGGCCAGGGCAGCGCTTCGGGCCAGTCAGGGCGTGACGGCGGGCCCCTCCCAGTTCCTGACCGAGCGCGAGTGGGAGGCGCTCGGCCGGCTGGTGCGCGGGGAGAGCACAGCGGGCATGGCCAGGGCGATGGGCGTGCGCGTGTCGACCGCGCGCACCCACATCGACGCGGTGCTGAGCAAGCTGGGCGCCCACTCACGCCTCGAGGCCGTGGCCTACGCGGTCAAGGAAGGGCTCGTCGACACCAGCGGCTGGCAGCGCGAGAAGCGGGCGGTGGGCATATGAGCCGGGCCAGGCTGCTCGTCGTCGATGATCATCAGGTCTTTGCCGAGGGGCTCGAGGTCCTGTTCCGGGCTGAGCCGGACTTTGAGCCAGTGGGATCCGTCTCCGATCCTGCCCAGGTCGTCGGGGCCGTGCGAGCACAGGTGCCCGACGTAGTGATCATGGATGTTCATCTCGGCGATGGCAACGGCATCGAGCTGACGGCTCAGCTGACCGCCTTGCCGGTGCCCCCGGTGGTCGTGGTGCTGACCGCCTACTCCGACGGGGGAACGGCTGCCGACGCCATACGCGCGGGCGCGATGGGCTTCGTGTCCAAGGAAGGTCCCGCCGAGCACATCGTGACCGCCGTCCGCGCTGCCGTGCTGGGCGGGACCTGGTTCCCCGCCGGCCTGCTCGGCGTGATGCTTGCCACGGCGCAGGATCCGCTCGGCGAGCCGTTCGGGCAGCCGCTCGGCCAGCTGACCGAGCGGGAGCGGGAGGTGCTGCGGCTGATGGTCAGCGGGCTGGACCGCAAGACCATCGCGACCCGGCTCTACCGCTCGCCCGACACCGTGAAGACGCACATCCGTAACATCGCGGCGAAGCTCGGCACGCAGAGCGCGACCGAGGCCGTGGCCGTGGCGCTCAGCGCCGGCGTGCGGCCCGAGTTAATGCGGTACCGGTGCCGGTGGCGCCGCCGGGCTAGGACGCGTTCCAGTTGTCCGGGTCTGCGGTGCCGATGGGAGCGGTCGCGGTCGGGGCGGGCACTGCCGAGGGGCTGACGAACGTGCTGCCGCTCGGCCCAGCCTCGACGGCGTCGCCCAGCGCGCTGCCCTGCACGTACTTGGCCCACGGCAGGAACCACATGGTCCACCCGTTGTCCCAGGTCCCAGCCTTGGGGCTGCCGGTGACCGTCACCGGATCCCCGGGGATCTCCATCTTGTAATAGACCTCGGCGTCGGCGGGTGCCATGTTGACGCAGCCGTGACTGACGTTTGTGAAACCCTGCTCACCCACGGACCAGTACGCGTCGTGCAGATAGTCACCCGACCAGGTGAACCGCACCGACCACGGCACCTCGAGGTTGTAGCCGGGTCCCTTCATGTCGACCGGGTTGCCCTTGTCGATGGTCAGGTACGTGCCGTTCGGTGTGTTGTCGCCCGGACGGCCCGTGCTGATCGGCCAGGTGTCGATCAGCTTGCCGTTTTGGTAGAGCTCCATGTGGTGCGCGGTGGTGCTCGCGACGACGATCAGCGATGCACCGATGTTGAACGTCTGGGTGAGCGTGTGGTACCCGTACACGCCGGGCGCGCCCTCGACGCCGTTCAGGTGCGCGGTGAGGCTCACGGTCGTGTTCGCCGGCCAGTAGCTGCGCGGCCGGAAGTACAGGCAGACCGTCGCCATGTTGCACGGGTCGTCCCAGTACCAGGACCCGACGACCGGCTTTGACGTGGTGAGCTGCAGGGCGCGCTCCACCGCCGCCTTGTCGGTGATCTGGTGGTTGAAATACAGGATGATCGGCATCCCGACGCCGTAGGTCTGGTCCGCGCCCTCGTAGATCTGCGTCGTGAACGTCTGCGACGGGTTGAGCGTCTTGAACGACGAGGTTCGGGTGACCGTCTTGCCCGAGGTTCCGGCGGCGCTGGTTCCTGCTGCCTTGGCCGTGACCGTGTAGGTCTGGGCCACATCGAGCGCCCAGGTGCTGTGCCAGGCGGTGCGGGCGGCGTTCATCGAGCCGGTGACCTGGTCGCCGCCGGTGGTCACCGTGACGCTGGTGAGCTTGCCCTTGGCGGCCGTGACCGTGATGCCCTTGCTCGGCGTGGCGTTGCTGCTCCCGTTCGCCGGAGAGATCGAGACGTGCAGTCCCGCGGCCGCCGCCGCCGTGCCGCCGCTCGCCGACGTCCCGCCGCTTCCCGAGCACGCCGAGGCGGCCAGGCCTGCTGCACAGCAGATCGCGACCGCGACCAGCCATCGGTGCCTGCGCGCGGACGAGGAGGGTCCCACGACTGAATCTCCCACTGCGGATCGTTGACGGCTCATGTGTATCCCGTATTGCCTGGCTCATCCGGGCAGGGTTCACTGCTCGGAACGAGGCGCGGCCGCCGGGCTGCCATCGCCGAGCCCAGAGCCGTTCGTGGCGCCCTCCCGCCGCGGGGTGCCCGTCACGGCGCCGGACCGGTCGCGCCGGGGGGTGCCGTCCCAGACTATGTCGGCGGGGCCGCGCGGACGACCCGTTAGCGAACGTATTCGGCCGCTTCGCAGCAACGCGACGGCCGCTGCCAGCGCCGCGATCGCCACCGCGGTCCACGGCACATAGTCGCCAAGCTGGTCATAGAGCGTGCGAGCCGACGCGGGCGGCAGGCCGAGCCGCACCAGCGCGACGCCGCGGAAATCCGAGCCTTTCCAGGCGAGCAGTCGTCCCCTGGCGTCGAAGGCGACCGAGTCTCCGGTCAGCGCCGCCTGCACGACCGGGCGGCCGGTCTCGGCGGCGCGCAGCGCGCTGAGCGAGGCGTGCTGCGCCTGGGCCCACTCCCAGCTGGCCTGCCAGGTCGAGTCCGAGGTCTGGTAGACGATTAGCTGGGCGCCGTGATCGGTATCCACGCGCGACATGTCGGGAAACGCCGACTCGAAGCAGATCAGCACCCCGATCGTGAGCGGCGGCTGGCCGTCCGGCGTGGTGACGTGCAGATCATGCGCGCCCGTGCCCGGGACCATGTTCGACGAGGCCGCCTTGCTGATCTTGGTCAGCCAGCCGAGCTCCTGCCGGAACGGGATGTACTCTCCGAACGGCACCAGGCGCGTCTTCACGTAGCTGCCGTCGATGCCGTTGTCGCCGATCAGCAGGGCGACCTTGGAGTGGTCCCCATTTGGCGCTATCGAGTCCTGGTTGACCAGGATCTGCGCGTCGTCGGCCGCTGACAGCCTTTCCAGCTGACGCAGCAGCCCGGCGTACTTGGGCACGCCGAGGTCGTAAGCGACGCTGCTCTCGCCCCAGACGATCAGGTCCGCGTGGTCACCGCGGAGGCCGGCCGACAGCCGCTGGCTGGCGTCGACGCTGATCCTGGGGTTGTGCACGACTCCCGGCTGCACGAGTGCGACCGTCACGTGCCTGCTGACCGGCGAGGCGGACGTGAGCGCGAAGGCGACCGGGCCGGCCGCGAGCGCGACCAGGGCGGCCGCCGCCCCGATCAGCCGGACCGGGATGGGCCGGGCCACGATGGCGATCAGGATCCCGGTGTTCGCCGCCACGAGCGCGAAGCTGACCAGCCAGACGCCGCCGAGCGCGGCGAGGGCAAGGATCGCGGGGTGCTGCCACTGGCTCGCCCCGTACACCGACCATGGGCCGCCGAAGCCCTGCCAGGAGCGGATCCAGTCGGCGACCAGCCAGCAGCTCGGCACGACGGCGAGCGCGGCGAGCGCGCGCAGCGGGGTGATCGGGGGGCGCAGCAGCCCCCAGGTCGCGCCCCCGAAGATCGTCCAGAGCACGCCGATGAACGCCACGATGAGCAGCAGCCCGGGGCCCAGGTTGGGGGCCAGCCAGTCCAGCGACGCGAGCAGGAACCCGGCGCCGAACCACCAGCCGCGCACCGCCGCCTCCCTGGCGGACGGCGCAGAGCGGAACAGCAGCATGCCGGGGACCAGCCCGAACCACGCGACGAACTCGAGGTTCGGGGCCGGGAAGGCCAGCGCGGGCAGCGCGCCAGCGACGAGTGCCGCATAGCGGACCGGCTTGCCGAACGCGCGCCAGAATCCCACAGTCCTATTGTGCGGTCCCGCTGCCGCCGTCCAGAGCCGGCTGGCCGCCGCGCGATCGCCGCCGCTCCGCGATCGCGCTGGCGAGCGCCGCCGCGAGCGCCGCGACGGCCAGCGCGCTGAACACGATCTCCGGCCACTGGCCGAGCCGCTCGGCGGGCGTGGCGTTGCTCAGCAGCGGCACCCGCGCCTCGAGCAGGGCTCGCTGCCAGGTCCGCGACTGGCTGAGCACGGTTCCGTCGGGCGCGATGATCGCGCTGACCCCGGTCGTGCCGGCGACCACCATGGACCGGTCGAACTCGATCGCGCGGATCCGGGCCATCGCGAGCTGCTGCAGGGTCTCGCCGAGCTGGCCGTCCAGCTCGAAATCGGCGTCGTTTGTCTGCTCGGTGAGCAGGTTCGCGCCGGCGGTCACCTCGGAGGAGACCAGGTTGTCAAAGCCGACCTCGTAGCAGATCACGTCGCCGAGCCTGACCGTGCCGAGGTGGAACACCACCGCCTTATGCCCGGCCGTGAAGTTCACCGGCTGCAGCGACGGCAGCGAGGAGAACGAGCTGATCAGGCCGCGGAACGGGATGTACTCGCCGAACGGCACGAGTTGGCGCTTCACGTAGACCGCGACGGGGCCCCGGCCCGGCAGCCAGAGCTGGCCGGCGTTGCGCTCCGGATTCTCCAGGATCGTGCCGATCAGCACCGGTCTGTTGATCTCGCTGACCGCATCCGCGATCGTGGCGTAGATATACGGGTCGGTGGCGGGATCGATGTCGGCCGAGTCCTCTGGCCAGATCACCACGTCGGGCGCTGGCCGCGAGCCGGCCTTGACCTGCGCCGCCAGCTGCTCGGTCGCGGCGGCATGGTTCTGTGTCACGTCCGTGTCTGAGAGCTGCTTCGCCAACGTTCGTGAGTGCGGGACGTTGCCCTGCACCGCGGCCACCTCCGTGGTGGGGACGCCGGCGCCCGCCTGACCCGACGGCAGCAGGCCGCCCGCGAGGACCAGCCCGGTGGCGGCGGCAAAGCCCAGCGCGGGCACCACGCGGCGCCGGAGCGGATTCGGGGCAAGCACCAGCCAGGCCAGGGTGGCCCCGGCGAGCGCCAAAAGAAATGTCAGCAGCGGCGGGCCGCCGATGGACACCCAGCGGACGGTCGGCGCCTGGGCCTGGCTCATCGCCAGCCTGCCCCAGGGGAACGCGTACGGCCACCGGTCGCGGAAGGCCTCGACGCCCACCCACCAGCAGCCGACCGCCACCGGCCACCCGGGCAGGCGCAGCATCAGCCGTTGCCCGATCGCGAACAGGGCGAAGATCACGGCTTCGGCGATCGCCAGCGCGGCCCACGCGTACCAGGCCACGTTGATCAGCCAGGACAGCAGCGGGATGAAGAACGCCAGGCCGAACCCGAGCCCGACCAGGAACGAGCCACGCAGGCTCCGGCGCCAGAGCGCGATCACGAGCAGCGCCGGGGCCACCGCGGCGAACGGCCAGATCCCGGTGGGCGGGAACGCCGCCGCGAGCGCCAGGCCTCCCGCGATCGCGATGACGAGCGCGAGCAGTGTCGGCACACCGCGCCGGCGGCTGGCGAGGGCGTCTGCCGGTGTGGCCGTGGCCTGTCCGGCGGAAGCGCCCTCTGCCGGTGTGGCCGTGGCCTGTCCGGCGGAAGCGGGCTCTGCCGGTGTGACCGCAGCCCGCGCAGAGGCGGCCGCGGGCACGCCTGGGCCGACTGCCGCGTCAGCGGCGCCGTGGCCCGCCTCGCCGGTCTGCGGCACCGTACCTCCCGTCAGCGTCCTGGTCCGACAAAGCGAGCGTAGCCCGACATGCGGAGGGCTGGGCCCCCGGCACTCCTCCCAAAACCCGCACGTCACCCGGCCCCACCCGTCCCTCCCGCGCCTTCTCCTCCTGCTTCGTCCGCAACTAGGTCAAAACGGGCTAGCTCGTGACTGGAACGCGTGAAGAGACGTGCGGGCCGCGATGGCGCACGCCCCCCGGTGCACCGGCGGCGAGCTGAGGGCGCGGTGTCCCGGTTTGGTGCACTCGCCGGGAGGCGGCTTGCGAAATGCAATTTCCTGATTCGATGGGATTGCAGCTATCCACCGTGATAACCTCGTCACCATCTGTTGATCATGAATAGGGTAATAGCGGTTTCCGGCATAATTTGCGAGGTCCACGGCACGTGATCAGAATCCGTTACGCAGACCTGCCTGCCGGGTTACATATCCAGGCGGTGGCCCGCGGTAGGGACACGGTGATCTACCTGCTGCCTGGGCTGACCGCGGCACAACGACAGGCCGCCCTGCGCCGGGCACGCAGCAGTGCCCGGATGGGACAGGGCCCGCGGCTGCCGGTGGCCGGCGTCGTTGGTGCCGTGATGGTGGACCGGATGCGGACGACTCTCCGGAACGGCGCAGCGGCCATGCGCGGGCATCCGGCCATGTTCGTCCCGCCACTTGTGATCATCATGACCGCTGCCGTCGCGTACATCCTGCTGGTGTCGGTCAACATCAGGATTCACGACCCGCAGGCCAGCGGGCCGCAGGGTACTCCGGTACCGGCTGCGGTTCCGGCACCGGGAAGCGGGGCCGACGACCCCGGCGCGCGGACGGGCTCGACGCCGCCGGGCAACGCTGGGCAGTCGCGACCGCGCAAGCCGTCCGGCGGAAGCCACGGCGCCACGGGCGGCTCGCCATCTCCCTCGCCCACGCCGTCCCCCAGCGCGCCGTCTCCGAGCCCGTCGCCGTCCCCGTCGGCCGCATCGCCGACGCCGACGGCCGGCGGCATCAACTCGGCAGGGTCCGGCTCCGGCTCACCCGGTGCTGGCGGACCGTGCCTGGACCCCGGCCCGCCGGGCGAGTGCCAGTAGCCCCCGCCCCACGCCGCGCCCCCCGCCCCGCGCCGCGCCCCCCCGCCCCCCGCCCCCCGCCGCACCCCCCGCCCCCCGCCCCCCGCCCCACGCCGCACCCCCCGCCCCACGCCGGCCCCGCCCCGCCAACGCCGCGGCCCGGCCTCCGTCCGCCCCGCAAGACCGTTCAAGACGGGGTGGCTTACCTTCGGTCAATATGGCAGCAAGCCTCACGGGTCCCGGCCCTGACAGGCGACGCCATCGGGCCGACCGGAGGGAGTGCAGCGGTGAGCCGCCGGGGATGGACGCTGTTCGCAGCGATGAGCATCATCTGGGGCATTCCCTATCTGCTGATCAAGGTCGCGGTGGGCGGAGTGCCGGTGCCCGTCCTTGTCCTTGCCCGGGTGGGGGTCGGCTCGGCGCTGCTGCTGCCCGTCGCCATCAGCCGAAAGCAGATCGGCGCGCTGCTGCCGCACTGGAGGTGGCTGCTCGCGTTCGCGTGCGTCGAGATCGTGGCGCCGTGGCTGCTGCTGTCCGAGGCCGAGCGCAAGCTCACCAGCTCGATGAGTGGTCTGCTTGTGGCGTCGGTACCGATCGTCGTGGTCGTGCTCGCCAGGCTGACCGGTGGCACCGACCGCCTGAACGCGACCCGGTGGGTGGGTCTGCTGGCCGGCCTGGGCGGCGTGGCGCTGCTGGCGGCTCCGACGGCAGCGGGCGGCGACGCGTTGTCGATCGTCGAGGTGCTGCTGGTCGCGGTGTGTTATGCGACGGGCCCGCTGATCGCCAGCAGGAGGCTCGGTGATCTGCCGCCGCTGGGGATGACCGCTGTCTGCCTTGGCTTCGCCACGGTCGTGTACGCGCCGCTCGCGGCGCTGGCCTGGCCGTCCGCGATGCCGTCCTGGCGGGTGCTCGGTGCGCTGGCGGGCCTCGCGGTCGTGTGCACGGCCGCGGCGTTTCCCATCTTTTTCCGGCTGATCGCCGAGGTCGGCCCGGCCCGGGCCAGTGTGATCACCTACGTCAACCCCGCGGTCGCCGTTGCGCTCGGTGTCTGGCTGCTCGGAGAGCGCTTCACGCCGGCGATGGCGGTGTCGTTCGCGCTGATCCTGGGCGGCTCGGTGCTGGCCACGCGCACCGGAGGACCCGGTGCTCCGGTTCCGGAACCCGCCGCGGGCGAGGACTCGGCGTGCCTGCCGGAATCGGGGGGCACGCCGGCGCCCGGCCGGCCGTAAACCGTTCGGTCGCGCCCGGGCCGCCCCGCTAAACTCGCCAAGGTGATCGATCTAAAAGCGGCCCGGCAGGAACCCGACCGGTACCGCACCGCACTGGCCCGGCGAGGCGCCGCAAAGGATTTTGACGCGCTCCTGGCCGTCGACGCCAAATGGCGCGAATACACCGAGCGGGCGGAGTCGCTCCGCGCCGCGCAGAAGAGGTCGTCGAAGGGCAAGCCGGGACCCGAGGAACTGGCGGAACTGCGGCAGCTCGCCGCGGAGTTCGCCGCGGCGACCGAGGAGCAGGCGCACGCCGCCCGCGAGCGGGACGAACTGCTCGCCAAGATCCCGAACCTGCCCGATCCCACCGCCGCCGACGGCATGGACGAGGATGACGCCGAGCTGGTCCGCACCTGGGGCGAGCGGCCGGCGTTCGGCTTCGAGCCCAAGGATGCCCTGGACCTGGGCTCGCCCCGCGGATGGATCGACATGGCCAGGGGCGCGCGGCTGTCGGGCTCCCGGTTCGCTTACCGGATCGGGGACGTGGCGCTCGCCGAGATGGCGCTGTACCGGTTCGTGATCGACTTCCTGGCCGACAAGGGCTTTCTGCTCGTGCTGCCGCCGGTCCTGGCCAGCGAGCGGGCCATGTACGGGACGGGCTTCCTGCCGACCGAGGAGTCCAACCTCTACCACCTGGAGAAGGACGACCTCTATCTGACCGGCACCTCCGAGGTCGCGCTCGCCGGGATTCACGCGGAGGAGCGGCTCGAGGAAGACCAGCTGCCAGCCCTGTACGCCGGGTTCACCACGAATTTCCGGCGCGAGGCCGGGGCGGCGGGCAAGGACACCAAGGGCATGTTCCGGGTGCATCAGTTCGACAAGGTCGAGATGTACGTCTGCTGCGCCCCCGAGCACTCCGCCGAGTTCCACGAGCGGCTGCTGGCGTATGAGGAGGAGATCGTCCAGGCACTCGGCCTGCCCTACCGGGTGATGAACATCTCCGTGGGCGACCTCGGTGCCCCCGCGGCGAAGAAATACGACATCGAGGCCTGGTTCCCGACGCAGGGCCGGTACCGGGAGATCACCTCCTGCTCGAACACGACCGACTACCAGGCGCGGCGCCTGAACATCAGGTTCCGGCGTGACGGCAACCTCGAGTTCGTGCACACCCTCAACGGCACGGGTGCGACGGCGCGCGCGCTGCTCTCGATCATGGAGAACTTCCAGGACGAGGGCGGCACGGTCGCGGTCCCCGAGATACTGCGGCGCTACGGCGCCCCGGCGACGCTCGGCGCGCCTCGCTAGGGTGCCGTCGCCGTGGTGTCGCCCGCGGAAGTCAGCTCGGCCAGCAGCGCGGTGCCGTCCGGTGAGCCCAGGCCGGAGCACGCATCCCAGCCGGGCCCGGCCGAGTAAGCGCCGTTGCTGCCGCTTGTGATGTCCTGAAACCCCGGCGCGGCCTCGCCGGCGACGACCCCGGCATAAAGCTGCTCCTGGATCAGCCCGAACGTCGTGCCCGCCCCCTGCGCCAGCCGGGCGGTCAGCGCGGCCCAGAGCGGGGCGACCGCGCTCGTGCCGCCGATGACCGTCGACTGGCCATCGACGAGGACCTGGTAGCCGGTATTGGGATCGGCGTTGCCCGCCACGTCGGGGACACCGCGGCCGGAGCTGCCGGACGCCGTGTCCGGCACGCCGGCGCTTGCCTGCCAGGCCGGCAGGGCGAACTCATCGCTCACCCCGCCACCAGTCGCGCCACCGCTCGACCCGTCGTTCCACACGGTCTCCGAGCTGATTACCCCGGTGGCCGGATCGGCCTGCAGGCTGGTGCCACCGCAGGCGAGCGCGTTCGGGCTGGAAGCAGGGAAGTCAACGTGGGGCTGGCTGCCTGCGACGCCGTCGCTGCTGCCGCCGTCGCCGGCCGCCACGCACCCCGTCCCGCCGAGGGCCACGCCGTCGGCGCACGCCGCGTCGAGGGCGGACCGGGACTGGGCGGTCCACGAGTCCTCCGACTGGCCCCAGCTGATGCTCACCGCGGCGGGCGTCGGCGTTGCATGGACCGCGGTGGTGACCGCGTCGATGAAGCCCTGGTCGGTGTTGGGCGCGAAATAGACCACGAGGGCCGCTCCCTGCGCCACCGAGCCGGCCACCTCGATGTCGAGCAGCACTTCGCCGTCCGCGCCATCGGGCGCCTGATCCGGCACGTTGCTGGCGCCATCGACGCCCTGCGCGGTCACCGAGGGGACGGAAAGGCCCAGGCCGGAGAAGTACGTGTCCAGGTCGGTGTCTGAGTATCCGCCGCCGAGCTCGATGATCCCGATCGTCTGCCCGGTGCCGTCGGTTCCGGCCGGGAACTGGTAGATCGCCGCCACCTGCGGCGGGGTGTAGGAGGTCCCGGCCGCCGCGGGGTCGGCGCGCCTGGCCATAGACCGGGACTGGGGGCGGTTGTCCAGCCCCACCACGGCGACCACGACGCCGTCGAGTTCGGCCGGTATCTGCAGCGTGCCCTGGCGGTACCGGTGTGCCACCCGCTGCGAGCCGCCGGGGAACGGGCTCGTGATCATGGACAGCTCCGCGCCGAAGGTGGCGGCCAGCGCCGAGACCGTGCCCGCGACGGTGATCCGGCGCGAGCCCGCGTCCTGGCCGGTGACCTCGAGGCCGAGACCGGACAGCGTGTCGGCGACGAGCTCGAGATCGGCCGGGTCGGCACCGTAGCGATGCTGAAGCTCTCTCCTGGTGAGCCTCACCGGCACTCCAGACGCGTCCACGGGCAGTTCTTCGCGCCGCCGGGTCACGATGGTCAGCTCGATGCGCTCCGACCCATCGATGGCCCCGGCCGGCTCGACGTCGGCCAGCGGTCCACGCAGGCTGCCGGAAAGCTGCACGAAAGAGTCGTCGCTCATGTCGCCCCTTCACCTGGTCCCTGGGATCGGTGGCCCGGCAGAAGGTTACTCCGGCCTGACGATTCCTTTACCCCGCGGTCGCTCCGGAAGCTAACGGACGATCGGGCTGCTGCTGTGACCGTGCACCGGGAAGGCCTGGGCAAGCGCGTCGGCGATGTCCTGGGCGCGGGCCGCGCACCCGGCGGAGTTGTAATGAATCCCGTCGGACAGGAACCAGCTGGGCTGCGCCACGGCGGCCCAGTCAAAGATCCGCATGTTCGGGTACATGGCCAGCGCGCGCACCAGAGTGTTGTCCCAGAGCTGTTCGTTGGCTTCGGCGTAGGGGCCGCTGCCGAGCTGGGTGATGGTATTGACCCACATCACCGGCTCGCCGTGCGCCACAGACATCATTTCCTGGATGCGCGCCATCATCCCGACGCCCGAGCCGGCGGCCACGTTCGCCGCGTCGTTGGTGCCGAGGGCGAACACCCAGCAGCCGCGGTATCCCTCGTTCCACCAGGAGAGGGCCACGTTGTACCCGTTGACCTGGCCGGGGAGCGTCTCGACGATCGACCGCCCGCCCGAGGCGTCGATCAGCAGGTGCCGGACCCCGACGTCGGCGTAGCGAGCGGGCAGTTGCTGGGCTGGGTCGGGCAGGTCTGCCGATGAGATCAGGTCCGCGGATGTCGAGTCGCCGATGTGGGCCACCGAGGTGCAGGACGTCCGGCGCGTGGCGCCGCGTCCCGCCGCTCGTGGCGGGGCCGCGTCGCGGGTCCGGGGTGCGGGCACGGCCCGCGGGGCTGCGGCGCCGGCGAGCGTGAGCACGAGCATCGCCGCGATCCCGGCCACGGCAGCCAAGCCGCGCCCGGACGGTCCGCTCAGGGGAGGACGTCTCAGCACCCATCGCCGGAATCGGGTGGCGGCCAGCATCAGAGGAACTCCAATCTGTGTTGGGGTCGGCGCGTCTGTGTTGGGGTCAGCAGCGTGTGGGGTCAGCGCGCATTGGTGGCTTCGCGCGATACCGCGCCGTGCTCAGTACCACGCTGCATGGGGAGACTGCGGCGCGCTAAGAAAAACGCCAACTGGATGACAGTCGCACCACTAACAACACCAGTCGCAGTCGCGATGATTCCGCGGGCGGACCGCCGGCCGGCATCAGGCGTTCGTGTGGACCGGCCTGGTCTCCCTGGGATCGACGGGCTCGCCGCACGATTCGCACACGAGTTGCGCCTCGAGGCGGTGCCCGCAATGGTGCTCGAGAATCAGCGGTGGCCCGTCCTCGCCAGCCAGGTACTTGTCGCCCCAGCGCATCAGGCTGACGATCACCGGGTAGAGATCGCGGCCCGCCTTGGTCAGCCGGTACTCGTACCGAGCCGGGTGCTCCGAGTACTGCCTTCGCTCCAGGATCCCGCTGGCGACCAGCGTGCGGAGGCGGGCGGCGAGCGTGTCTCTTGGAGCTCCGGTCCGCCTGATCATCTCGTCGAAGCGGCCGTTGCCGAGGAACACCTCGCGCACGGCGAGCAGGGCCCACTTCTCCCCGACGATGTCGAGCGCGCGGGCGATCGAGCACTCGCGCGGCTGGCTGGTTACTGCGGTCATGCCGTCAGTATACGCAGTGGGTTTGAAATTCGGACTCACCCTGATATTGTACATCCAGATTTCGGACTAACTCCTGGGAGACGCCCCGTGAGCACCAGCCCCGTGACGACCGCGACCCCGACGGACGCCGCCGCCCCGAACGCCAGCAGGCTGACCGCGATCGTCGGCGTCCTGTCGCTGGCCGTGTTCATGAGCAGTCTTGATCTCTTCATCGTCAACCTGGCGTTCCCCTACATCGCCCGGGAGTACGCGGGCACCGGCCTGGGCTCGCTGTCCTGGATCCTCAACGGCTACACGATCGTGTTCGCCGCGGTGCTCGTGCCGGCCGGGCGCTGGGCCGACCGCGTCGGCCGCCGGCGGCTTTTCGTCGCCGGGCTGGGCGCCTTCGCCGTGGGCTCTCTTTTCTGCGGCCTGGCGCCCGGCGTGGCGGCGCTGATCGCCGCCCGGGTGATCCAGGCAGTCGGCGCGGGCCTGATGGTCCCGGCGTCGTTGTCTCTCCTGCTCGCCACCGTTCCGGCCCAGGCCAGGTCCCGGGCCATCGGCACCTGGTCGGCCATCGGCGCCCTGGGTGCCGCGCTCGGACCGGTGATCGGCGGGAGCCTCGTCCAGCTCAACTGGCGGTGGGTGTTCTGGATCAACCTGCCGGTCGGCATCATGGCCATCCTGCTGGCGGGCAAGGTGGTGCCGGAAAGCAAGGACGACCACGTCACAGGCCGGCCCGACGTGGCTGGCGCCGGCCTGCTGGGCGCTTGCGTGGCGCTGATCGCCCTGGCGCTGGTCAAGGCGCCGGACTGGGGCTGGGGCTCGGCCGGCTTCGTCGGCCTGCTCCTGGCGTCAGTGGCCTGCGGCGCGGCGATGGTCGTCCGGTCGCAACGGCACCACTCCCCGGTGATCGAGCTCGGGCTGCTGCGCTCGCGGACGTTCAGCGGCGCGTTCGCGGCCTCGATCCTCTACTACGCCGCGTTCGGCGCGTTCGTGCTCAACTCGGTCGAGTTCCTGACCGGGGTCTGGCACTACTCCGCCGTCCGGGCCGGGCTGGCGATCGGGCCGGGCCCGCTGATGGTCCTCCCGTTCGCCCGGGTTGCCGCGCCCTGGCTGGCGGCCAGGTTCGGTGGCCCCGGCCGGGTCGCGGTGATCGGCTGCGTGGTGAACGCCGGCGCCCAGCTGCTCTGGCTGACCCAGATCCAGGCGCACCCGGCGTACCTGACCCACCTGCTTCCGGCACAGCTGCTCGGCGGCGCCGGGGTCGGCCTGACGATCCCGTCGCTGCTCGGTGCGGGCACCGCCTCGCTGGCGCCCGCCCGCTTCGGAACCGGCAGCGGGATTCTCAACATGGCCCGCCAGGTCGGCACCGTGCTCGGGGTGGCGAGCCTGGTCGCTGTCCTCTCCCACATCACCGCGAGCGACCCGCTGGCCGCCTACCGCAACGGCCTGGTGCTGATCATCGGGTTCTTCGGTGCCGCCGGCGTTGTCAGTGCCGGCCTGCTGACCGCGCGGACCCGGCAGCCGGGCCCTGCAAGGTAACGTTGGCCAGGTGAGCACCCGGGTCGTGCAGCGCGGCGAGGGGGAGCGGCGCTACACGGCCCGTGGCAGCGTGATGTTCTTCAAGGCGGTGGCCGAGCAGGACGGCGGCGATCTCTCCATCATGGAGCGCACGCTGCCGCCCCGCGGCCGCCGTCCGCCACCGCACCGCCACACGAACTGCTCGGAGGCGTACTTCGTCCTCGACGGCCTGGTGTCGGTCACGGTCGAGGGCGAGGACCTGGATGTCGGTCCCGAGGGGTTCGTCCTGGTGCCCCGGGGCACCGCACACACCTTTGGGAACTCATCGGAACGCGCCGCGAGGTTGCTCGTCGTCCACGCCCCCGCCATGGATGCCTACTTCGCCAGGCTGCACGAGCTGTGGCAACGAGACCTGCCCCCGTCGCCCGACGAGGAACGAGAGCTGATGTCCAGGTTTGGCATGCATCCGGCATAACAGCCGGCGAGCCCGGCCCGGCCGGTCGTGCCGTCTGGACCGGTCCGATAAGGTCCGCAGCCATGGGCACAAACGGAACGGGCCCGGCGAGGTGAACGAGCCCGGCGAGCACCCGGTTGCCGCGCGCGGAGCCTCCGCGCCCGCCGGCGAGCCGGTTGACGCGGGGCGCGGCCCCGGCACGGGCCCCGATAGCGCCGACTCGCCCAGGCCGGCCGCGGAACCGCGGCCGCCAGAGCAGCCAAGCGGCGGCCTCGGCAGGGCGATCCGTATCGTCGACGCCGGCCCACGGTATCTCTACCGCTCGGCACTCGTCTCCCTCGCGGTAACGTGCCTGCTCGCGATCGTCATCGCTGCGCACGCGCGGCCACCAGGCGCGCTGCCCCGATCGCAGCAGGCGATGATCGCGGTCGCGCTGGCGGGCCTGTGCGTGGTTGTCCTCCTCACCCTGGCGGCGCTCTTCTGGCCGTCCAGCAGGCGCGGCTCGTGGCCCGATCGCATCGCCGCGCCCGAGCAGCGCGCCGCCGTCTGGCTCGCGCTGACCGCGTGGTTTCCCATGCTGCTCGTGGTGGTGTACTTCAAGGCCAGGTCGACGATGCCGCCGGCCGTGGTATGGATCGCCTTCGGGTACCTCGACAAGCGGTGGGTGACCAGCGCTTACCTGTTGGGTGCCCTGGCGCCGGCGCTGCTGCTGGTCGCCGCCGCGCGCGTGCTCGCCGCTGGCCGCGAGCATCCGCTGAACTGGCGATCATGGCTGGCGGGCCTGGCGCCGCGGCGCACCGGAACGCAGCCGTCCGCGGCAAGGCCGTCGCCGCCGTCCTCACGGCGGACGAGCCCGCTACGCCCCGACTGGCGTCGTCTCGCCGGCGCCACGCCCGCGCGGGCGACGGGCGGCATCCTCAGCATGATCGCGATCGCCTGGTACTTCTACGGCCCGCCGTGGTACCTCGGCCGGCCCGGCGGCGGCGGAATCGGCCTTCAGGAGGACGTGTTCCTGAGCGGCCTGCAGGCGATCTCGAAGGGGACGATCCCATATATCGGCCCGGCGTCGGTGCAATACGGGCCCGGTGTGCAGCTGCTGTCGTACCTCTACATGCGGGACCTCGGCACGTTCTCGGTTATCGGCTTCCGCGAGTCATGGGCCACATTCCAATGGGCCGGTGCGACGATCCTCTTCGTCGTCTTCTTCCTGGCGTTCGGCTTTTTGCGCGGGCTCGTCGCGAGCCTGCTGTCGGCGCTTATCTACCCCGCGCTGCACGAGGTGGGGTTCCTGCCCGGCGGGTCCTACGGCGGCTTCTTCGGCTGGTCCGACCCGCTGCGCTACGTGGGCGCGATCGCGCTGATTCTGCTGCTGCCCGGGGTCATCCGGCGCTGCCCGGCCTGGCGCGGCCTGGCCGCTGCCGCCGCGCTCGGTCTGCTGTTCGGCGCGACGTCGTACCTCGCACAGGAGAACCTGGTCGCCGGCGTTGTGGGCGCCGCCGTGGTGAGTGTCCTGCTGCTGCTCACCGGCACCTCTTCGGTCCGGTCGGTAGCGGCGGCGCTGCTCTGTGCGCTGGCCGCGTTTCTGGTCGTCTGGGTGCCCGTGGTCGCTTATTACGCGGCCCACGGCGTGCTCGCCCGGTTCCTGCACTTGTACTTCCTCATCCCGCAGGCGGTGGCGGAGGGCTACAGCAACACGACCTACGGCGGCCACCAGATCACTGCTGCCGCGAAGGCGGCGCAGGCGGCCTGGGCGACGTTCTTTTACGCTCTGCCGTTCATCCTCGCCGCTGCCGCGCTGCTTGCCGTAGTTCAGTTCCGCCCGTTTCGCGTCGCCTGGGAATGGTCGCGTGAGCGGGTTGCCCTGGTGTCGATCGTCGTCACGACAATCCTGCTCTACCAGGGAGCGCTGCTCCGCTCGGACGCGTCGCACCTGTTCGGCACCATGCTGGTGGCTCCGGGCCTGGCGATAATGGTGGCCACCGTGCTGCCCAGGCTGCTTGGCGCCTGGCGCCCGGCGACACTGGCCGTCGCCGGGGTGGCGATATTCGCCGGGTCCTTCCTGCTGCTCCCTCGAAGCGCGGTCGAGCCGGCGAGCGTGCGCTCCTGGGCGGCTGCGCCCTACCGGGACCGCCAGCGCCTGGCCGCGGAACCCATGTCCGTTGCGCCGTTGACGATCGCGGCCCGGCGCGTGGGTGCCGGGCTGCAGGCCGCGCGGCAATGCTGCCAGGCCGCCAGCGTTCCGATGCCCTCCTTCACGGCGTTCATGAACCATCTCCACGCGATCGTCGGCAACCGCGCCACCTACGTCGTCAGCTTCCCGGCCGGCTATCCCGGCATCGTCTACTTCGTGGCTGACCTGACGCCCGCACCGGTGCCGATCGACCTGGACACCATGGTGCTGACCAAGCCGCAGTACCGCGCTTACCTGGCGGACTTCCGCACCCGCGTGCTACCAAGGACCGCGGCCCTGGTGACCCCTAGCCTGGGCGCGGTCGAGGCTCGGTACTTCCGCGACTTCTACCGGAACGCCCGCGTGATCACCCTCGGCTACCGGGGTAAGCCGGTCTACGTGCTGGTTCGCCAGAGCTAGGAAGCATCCAGAGGGGGCGGCGATGGGATCCTGCCATGCGGGTAGTAGCGGGTATGCGACGAAACTGGGCATACGATAGAAGTTAGCTTGTGGATACCTCAGAGCTTCTTCTGCTGACCTCCGTAGAGGACCGCCACTGGTGGTACCGGGAGCGCCGCGCAATACTCGGCCGGGAGCTACAGCAGCTGCAGGGTCCCGGCCTGGCGCTGGACATCGGCGCCGCGGGAGGCGGCAACACCAGGGTGCTGAAGGCCCACGGATGGCGGGCCGTCGCTGTGGAGTTCTCGGGTTCGGCGATTGATGTCGCACATGCCAGGGGCGTCAGCGCCATGCAGGCCGACGCCAGGGAGCTTCCGGTCCGTTCCGGTGCCTGCGGCCTGGTAACCGCCTTCGACGTGCTCGAGCACATCGACGAGGACTATCTCGCGGCCGCCGAGATCGCCAGAGTTCTCCGGCCGGGCGGGACGGCCCTGATCGCGGTCCCGTGCGACATGGCCCTCTGGTCCGCGCACGACGACGCGGTCGGGCATGTGCGCCGCTATTCCCGGCCTGGGCTTGTCGGCCTCATCGAAAAGGCCGGGCTGACCATGGAAAAGGTGTGGAGTTGGAACGTTCTGCTTCGCCCGGCCGTGGTCATGCGGCGCAGATTCTCCACCGGCAGCGACCTGGAAGAGGTCTCTCCCCTCACCAACAGGCTGCTGACCGCGGTTGTTGTCGCGGAGCGCCATCTGCCGGTCAAATCCTGGCCGGGCGTCTCGCTGATACTGCGGGCTCGCCGTCTCTGACCGCGTCCCGCACCAGTTACCCTGACCGGGGGAGCCGCCGAACGCTCCGCGGGCGATTCCGCGTGCAAGCTACTATTTCCTCAGCTTCCTGGCATCGCCAGGCCCGATCTGGCCGGCTCTCGGGTAGGTTTCGTTGACCACGCTCGGTACCCCGCACGTCAGGGGCTGCCAAGGAGAGGGCACGCGGGGACGTTACTAAGCTGATGCGAGCACAGGACTGCTGATGGATGCGCCGAAGTATTCCATCGTTGTGCCGGTATACAACGAGGAAGAGTCGATCGCGGAACTGGTTGTGCGGCTGCGAGAGACCATGGACAAGCTGGACGGCCCGGCGGAGGTCGTGCTCGTCGACGACGGCAGCGTGGACTCCAGCTACCGGGCCATGCTGGAGGCCCGCGACCAGGATCCGCGATTCAAGGTGATCCAGCTTTCCCGCAACTTCGGCCATCAGCTTGCCATCACCGCAGGCATGGACAACGCCGCGGGCCAGGCGGTCGTGGTGATGGACGCCGACCTGCAGGACCCGCCGCACGTCATCCTCGACATGGCCGCCAAGTGGCAGGAGGGATACGAGGTCGTCTACGCCGTCAGGCAGCATCGGTCCGGCGAAACCAGGTTTAAGACAGCGACCGCAGCCGCCTTTTACAGCCTGCTGCGCCGCGTGGCCAGCATTGAGCAGACGGTGGACGTTGGTGACTTCCGGCTGGTTGACAGGAAGGCGCTGGATGCCTTTCTGCACATGCGGGAGCACAACAGATACGTCCGCGGGATGTTCTCGTGGATCGGCTTCCGGCAAGCCGCGGTGCCCTACGACCGGGATCCGCGGCACGCTGGTGCCAGCAAGTACCCGCTGCGCAAGATGATTAAATTCGCGGCAGACGCGTTCGTGGGATTTTCCACGGCACCCCTGCGATTCGCGCTGGTGGGCGGCTTCATCATCGCGGTGATCGCGGTCGGCTATGGGCTGGTCGCCATAGCGCTCAAGCTTGCTGGGCTGCCGTACGTGCCCGGTTACGCGTCCCTGTTGGTGACCATCGCCTTCCTGAGCGGGGTGCAGCTGATGGTGATGGGCATGGTCGGCCAGTACGTGGCCCGGGTGTACGACGAGACAAGAGGACGGCCGCTCTACCTGGTGCGGGAGGCGCGTGGCTTTGAAACCTGGACCAACTTCGGCCCGCCGGATCACATGGCAGAGCGTTGACGGCGGACGAGGCGGCCGAGCCCGGCCGCGGCGCGGGGCCCACCGTGACCGTGCCGTCGGTCCCCGGTGCCGCAAAGCTCGCTGAGAGGGCCCGGACCCCGGGGCCGGTCCTCCAGGGGCTGCTGGCGCTGGCTATTTACCTGGCGGCCTTCATCATTGGCCTCGCGCTCCCGCTGGTTCGCGATCCCGGCCTCCCGCAGGTCGGGCAGTTTACCGTCGACCCGAATTTCTACGTCTGGAGCTTGCGCTGGTGGCCCTACGCGATCTCGCACGGGCTCAACCCCCTGTACTCGCACCAGATCGGGGCACCGGGCGGATACCAGCTGGCATGGACGACCTCAGTCCCCGCGGTGGCCGTGGTGCTGGCGCCGATCACCGCGGCCTTCGGCCCGATAACGGCGTTCAACCTGACCCTGCTGCTGTCGGCGCCGCTATCGGCCTGGGTGGCCTTTCTCGCGGCGCGCCGGCTGACCGGCCAATTCTGGGCCGCACTGATGGCCGGAGCCGTTTTTGGCTTCTCCTCCTACGAGATCAGCCATACCGTCGCAGGCCAGCCGAACCTGATCGTCAATCTGCTGCTTCCGCTCATGCTGTACCTGGCTCTGCTGTGGCGGGACGGGAAGCTCGGGGACCGCGCTTTTGCCGCCCTGATGGCGGTTGCCATGGCTGCGGAGTTCTACATCTCGCTCGAGACCTTCGTCGAGATGACGACGATATGGGCGGCTGGCCTGCTGATCGGCTTCGCGGTTGCCAGGCCTGAAACGCGGCGAGCCGTGGCCCGGCTGGCCGGGCTCGCCGCGGCCGCTTATGTGGTGGCCCTCGTGCTCGCGTCGCCGTACCTGGTCTATGCGCTGCGGCACTCGCCGGGAAGTTTCACCAAGGCCGCGCCGATCTTCTCGCTCGACGTCGTCAACCTGGTGGTTCCCCGGCCGAACCGGGTTTTCTGGCTGACGTCCCTGAAGCACTACGCCACTTCGCTGGAGGGCTTCTCGAGCGATGCCTACGTGGGCATCCCGCTGCTGCTGGTCGTGCTCGCGCTTGCATTGCTGGCCTGGTCGAGCAGGCTCACCCGGCTGCTGGTCGTGCTCTTCGTGCTCATCATCGCGCTTGCAGTCGGCCCCACCCTGATCATCGGAGGCCGGCAGATCGGCAACCTGCCGTGGGCGCGGTTGTGGACACTCCCGGTCGCGCGCAGCGTCGAGCCGGTGCGGATCATGCTCTTTGGCTATCTGGTGCTCGCGATCATCCTGGCCCTGTGGCTGGCGGCTCCCGCCAGGAACAGGCTGCTGCTGGCATCGCGGTGGATCCTCGGCCTGGTGGCGGTCGCGGCCGTCCTCGCAAACCTGCTGCCGGTCTCGGCCGGCGAAGGCGTCCCGGCTGGTGCACCTTCGGCCGCTGTCCGGTCGACCAACGCTCTCCCGGCCTTCATCAGCACCGGCGTCTACCGGGACTACCTGCGCCCAGGCGAGATCGTGGTGGTCGTGTCGGACCGGGGGAACGCCGGGATGCTGTTCCAGGCCGATACGGACTTCTACATGCGGATAGCCGGGGGCTTCATCAACGCGTCCTTCACCGATTCCAGCGGCCTGCCAGCGCCCGTAGCGCTGCTCAGGCACCCTTCGCGGGACAGGGAGCGGCGTTTTTTGGCTTACGTCCATCGGGCCGGGGTGGGGGCCATACTCGTCGAGCGGGCCTGGTCGGCGCCCTGGATGAACGTCTTCGGCCGGATGGGCCTGACCCGCACGTCAGTGGGTGGCGTGACCATATACCGGACGCCCGCAGCCTAGGCCGCGGGCCCGACCCCGGGCGCTCGTGCCCTGGAACGCCGTGCCGTTCTCCCGGACACAGCTGAACAGGTACATTGCCGGACGGTGCCCGCGTTTGATCGGATAGTCTCCGCAGCCATGGGCATCCGTACGGCCGTGGAGGGGGCTCTGTCCGCTGCGCGGGAAGGCGGTGCCGAGGGGACGGGCCGCCGCAGTCGTCACTGGCTCGGCGTCGGCGCGCTGACCGCGCTGGCAGCAGCCGGATACGCAGTATTTGCGCTTCTTCTTTACTACACCTTCCAGACCTCGTCATACGATTTGGTGATCTTCGATCAGGCGGTGCGGTCGTATGCGCACTTCCAGCCTGGGATATCGATTATCAAAGGCGTGCACAACGGCTTTGGCCCGCACTTTTCCGTCCTCGGCGACCACTGGTCGCCGATCCTCGCCGCGCTCGCGCCGCTGTACTGGATATATAACGGTCCGCAGGTTCTGCTGGTGGCGCAGGCGGTGCTGTTCGCGCTGGCGATCCCGCCGATCTGGGTCTTCACCCGCCGTGCGTTCGGCGGCGGCAGCAAGGCGACCGCCGCGGCCTACCTCATTGCCGTCGCGTACGCGCTGAGCTGGCCGATCGCCTCGGCGCTGGACTTCGACTTCCATGAGGTCGCGTTCGCGCCCCTGCTGATAGCGGTTGCGCTGGAGCGGCTGCAGGCGGGGAAGCTACGGTCGGCGCTGATCGCGCTGGCGATCCTGCTGCTGGTCAAGGAGGACATGGGCCTGCTGGTCGCGGGCATAGGGCTCTACCTGGCGGTGGCGCGCCCGCGCACGGTGACCAGGCAGCGGCTCGTTGGTGGCATCCTCATCGCGGCCGGCGTGGCCGACAGCGTAATCGCGACGTACGTTCTGATCCCGGCCTTCGGGGGGCGTTCCAACTACTACTGGGCATATACCTCGCTCGGGCACAATCTCCCGCAGGCCGCGTGGCATCTGCTCACCCACCCGGCTGCCGCGGACCTGCTGGTCACACCCCGGGTCAAGCTGTATACGATGCTGTGGCTGTTTGGCGCGTTCTGCTTCCTCCCGCTGCGGTCGCCGATCGCGCTGGCTACGATCCCGCTGCTGCTCGAGCGCATGCTCGCGAACCTGTTTCCCGACTGGTGGGTCACGTCTTATCAGTACAACGCCTACCTCGTGGTCATTCTGGTCTGCGCCGCTGTCGACGGCGCCGCCCGGTTCGACCGTGCCTGGCAGGCCAGGCGGCCCGGGTCCGCCGAGGGCCCGGCGCGCGGCACGGGGGCGGTCGGGCTGGGCTGCGCCGCCGCCATGTGCGCCGTTGCAGTGGTCCTGGTGCCGCACTTCGCGTTCGGTGCCGCGCTGCGTCCGTCGCTCTACCATCGAAACGCGCAAGAGAATGCGGCCGCCGCGGCCGACGCGGTCGTGCCGGCCGGCGTGACCGTCCAGGCGGTGGACAATCTCGGCCCGCAGCTGTCGGCGCGGGACACCGTGCTGCTTTGGGACGGAGACGGGAAAACTCCTCCGCTGGGATCATCCTGGGTCGTGGCCAACGTCCGGCAGCGGCAGTTCACGTTCCGTAGCCTGCGCGAGCAGAAACGGCGGCTGGCGCTGCTCGAGCGCAAGGGCTACCACGTGGTGTTCAGCCGGGACGGGTACATCGTGTTGCATCGGGGCGGCTCGCAGCCGGGTGCCGCGGATTCTGAGGAGGTTAAGGGATGAGCATCGGCGCCCAGGCCGATACCTCGGGGGCCGCTGCGGCCGGGCAGGCCCACGGAGAAGGGGCAACGGGCGCGCGCGACACAGCCGGCCGGCTGCTCGGGCAGCTGTCCGTGCTGCCCGCGATGCTGGTGATGGCCTGGCTCCTGGTCGGCCTGCCGCTGCTGCTCGCCGGCGTCTTCACACCTGTGGCGATGCTGGTGCTTTCGGTGCCGCTGGCGATCGTCCTCGTGATAATCGGCCTGCGCTGGCTGCCCGACCGGTGGCCGGGCGTGGGCGCGGGGGGCATGTCGGCCGGGACGCCCTGGTGGACGGTTGCCGCCGTGGTCGCGATCGCGATCGCCTTCGGCGTCGACCAGATGATCTACCACTCCCAGTTCATCATCGTGACCCGCGATCCGGCGTCCTACATCCAGTTCGCGAATTGGATCTCCAAGCACGGCTCGCTGCCGATACCGCAGGACGCCGCGGCCTTCGGTGGCACCCATCACGGGATGACGTTCGCCAGCTTCGCCTTCTACCAGGTCGGCGGGTCGATCGTGCCGCAGTTCATGGCGGGCCTGCCGATGATCCTGGCCGGCGGATTCTGGATCGGCGGCGTGACGGCGGCCGTGGCCATGGCCCCGATTTTTGGCGCGTGCGCGGTGCTCACGTTCGGCGGTCTGGCCGCCCGGCTCGTCGGGCCGCGCTGGGCTCCGCTCGCGGCCCTGATCCTCGCCGTGTCCCTGCCCGAGGAGTTCACCAGCCGGTCGACCTATAGCGAGCCGGTGGCGCAGATCCTGTTCCTCGGCGGGCTCTGCCTGGTCATTGACTCGCTTAGCGAGGACAGGGCCGGCACCAGGGTGGTCGCGGCGCTTGGCGGTCTCGCCCTGGGCCTGACGCTGCTGGTGCGCATCGACGGGGCGAGCGACTTCCTCCCGGTGATCCCGTACTGCGGCATCCTGCTGGTCGGCCGCTCGCGCCACGCGGTGCCGCTGATCGGCGGGCTGGTGGTCGGCGGGCTGTACGGCAGCGTGGACGGGCTGGTGCTGAGCAGGCCGTACCTGGCCAGCATCAAGACCTCGCTGGTGCCGCTGGCGCTGATCACTGGCGTCGTGGTCATCGGGACGCTGGCCGGGATGGCGTGGCGCTGGGACAAGGGCATGCCTAAGGTGCGCGGCAAGTGGCTGCCCAACGCCGTGGCCGTGCTGGCGTTCGTGATCGCGATTGGCTTCACCATCCGCCCGTACTTCCAGACGGTGCGCCGCAACTCGGGTGCGTTTTTCGACTCCATCATCGCCGGTTACCAGCGGGCCGATCACCTGCCGGTCCAGCCGGAACGCCTGTACTACGAGATCAGCATGCACTGGGTCTTCTGGTACATCGGCGTGCCCGCCGTGGCGCTCGGCACGATCGGCGCCGCTCTGCTCGCCCGCAGGTGCCTGAGCGGGCAGGCACCGACGTGGGTGCTGCCCCTGATGATCTTCGCGTGGGCCATCGTCACCACGCTGTACGACCCCGCGATCACGCCCGACCACCCGTGGGCGAGCCGACGACTCGTTCCCACCGTGCTGCCCGCCTTCATCCTGCTGGCGATCTGGGGGACGGACTGGCTGCTCGACCGGGTTCGGCGGATGGACGTCCCCAGGGGCCTGTACGTCAGCCTTGCCGCGTGCGGCGTGGTCATCCTGCTGCTGCCCGCTGCGATCACCACGTTTGGCCTGCGGGCCAGGCCGGGCGGCCCGATCGGGATCCGGATCGCCGCGGTGGGCCTGGCGTTTAAGACCACCTACGGCGGGGAGATCCGGGCAGTGAAGGCCATGTGCGCGGCCATCCCAGGCGACGCCACGGTCGTCTTCATCGACAGCGGCGGCGGCGGCGAGGGCAGCAGGCTCACCGAGGTCGTCCGCGGGATGTGCGACGTCCCGGTGGCGGACATCGATCGCGGCCACCTCGCGATCACCGAGCAGGTCGTGCGCGGCATCGAGCGCGCGGGCAGGCGCCCCGTCTTCCTCGCCGGGACCCGAAAGCCCCTGGTCCGGTTCGGGGGCCCGATCCGGCAGGTCATGAGGCTGCGCAGCCGCCAGGATATGAACGCGCTCACCGCCCCGCCGCTGCACACGTTGCCGTTTAACGTGAACGTCTGGATGTCGGAGCCCACGCCATGACCGCCTCTCTTGACGGCTTCGGTGCAGAACCTTCGCAAACGGTAGTAACCTCGGCGGCTGTGAACGTACCGCCCGAGTCCCGGCACGACAGCCCCTACGTCTCGATCGTCTTGCCCTGCTACAACGAGCAGGACCACGTCGTCGCCGAGGTGACCCGGATCTGCGCCGCGATGGACACCAGCGGCTACACCTACGAGCTCCTTGCCTACGATGACTCGTCAACGGACGAGACGCTCGCCCGCCTGTACGAGGCCGCAGCGAGCTTCCCGCATCTGGAGGTTGTGCACTTCCACCGCAACGGGGGCGCGGGCACCGTGCGCCGCATCGGCACCCAGCAGGCTCGCGGCGAGATCGTGGTGTGGACCGACGCGGACATGACCTACCCGAACGAGCGCATCCCCGAGCTCGTCCAGATGCTCGAGAAGGACCCGACGCTGGATCAGGTCGTGGGCGCGAGGACCAGCGAGGAGGGCACCCACAAGTTCCTGCGGGTGCCCGCCAAGTGGTTCATCCGAAAGCTCGCCGAGCGGCTGACCAATTCCCAGATCCCGGACCTGAACTCCGGGCTGCGCGCGTTCCGGCGCGAGGTCTCGCTGCCTTACCTGAGGCTGCTGCCGCCGGGATTCTCCTGTGT
>Ga0335074_10001817_pt1 | contig 28927 bp, 23 predicted proteins | sample Lox_Sample_23_FD_206715 | JGI IMG/M metagenome (GOLD analysis project Ga0335074, IMG submission 206715) | Soil microbial communities from Loxahatchee National Wildlife Refuge, Florida, United States - Lox_Sample_2.3 | ecosystem: Environmental > Terrestrial > Soil > Wetlands | place: USA... | reverse complement strand
CGAGACATCCTGGCGGCGTGTAGCAATGCCGACCGGGAGGCGCTGGATGTCGGCTTGAGCGAACTCCTACGACGCGGGGTGATCGTGGAGCTCCCTGAGGCCGCTGATGTCCGTGATGCCGCCTGGTGGTCCAGCCAGCGGATACCGCCGCAGTCAGCCATGTCCCGCATCCGCACAGCGTCCGTCGCGGTTCGCGCTCTGCAGGGCGTCGATCCGGGTCCGACGATCGAGGCGCTTGCGGCGGCGGGGGCGCGCGTCACTTCTGATGCGGAGATGACTGTTGTGCTCGTCGCCGATTACCTGGACGAAGGCCTCGGCGAGATCAATGCGCGAGCGCTGATCGACGGCAGGGCCTGGATGCTCGCCCAGCCAGCCACCGCGCAGATCCTGATCGGACCGTTCTTCACTCCGGAGCGGGGGCCATGTTGGGAATGCCTGGCGCAACGTTTGCGGCGTTTGCATGGTGTCGAGCGGGGGTTGCGGCGGGTCCTGGGCGTTGATGTGGGGAGCTCCCGGCCCGTGCCCGGAGCCGCGGGGCTGGGGGTGGTCGGCGCCGCCCTCACCGCTGGCGAGCTCACCCGGTGGCTCGCCGGAGCGACGCGAGAAGCCCAGTCGCACGTTCTCAGCTTCGACCCGCGGTCGTGGGAGAGCCGGCGCCACCGTGTCGAGTGGCGGCCGCAGTGTCCGGCCTGCGGCGAACCCCGGGCCTCGTTGCAGCGTGGCGCGCAACCGATCCAGTTTCGCCCATCATCGAGCGGTGTCTGCGATGGGTCCTTGCGGACCGTGCCGCCGAACGTGACGCTGGAGCGATTCGAGCACCACATCAGCTCCGTGTCTGGAGCCGTCCCTGAGTTGCGAAAGGTCCACGGCCCGGATTACGCCCAGGTTTACTCTGCCGGGGGGCGGACCGCGGTCGAGCACGGCGAGCGCGCCGGGTGGCGCGAACTGGTGGGCATCGATTGGCTCGGGCTGCTCGGGAGCAGTTCGGCCGGCAAGGGCTCGACCGATGAGCAGGCAAGGGCCAGCGCGCTCGGTGAGGCCCTGGAGCGATACTCCGGCCGCTTCGGCGGCGAAGAGCCCAGGCGGCGCGGCGCGCTTTGCGAGTTGACCGATACAGCGCTCCATCCCAACGCGGAGATGGGCTTCAGCGAGACGCAGTATCTGCGCCGCCTCCGTTGGAACGAGACAGCTCCCAGCTTCCGGACCCGCGTGCCCGAGCCGTTCGATCCCGCGGCCCAGATCGACTGGAGCCCCGTCTGGTCGCTCACTCACCAGCGCGAGCGCCTGCTCCCCACCAGTCTGTGTTACTTCGGCGCGTTCGTTCCCGGGCGCCAGTTCTGCGTGCCGGAGTCCACTGGGAGCGCGGCGGGCAACACGATCGAGGAGGCGATCCTGCACGGCCTGCTCGAGCTGATCGAGCGTGACCACGTTGCGCTCTGGTGGTACAACCGCGTGTCGGCTCCGGGCGTCGACCTCGATAGCCTGAGCGACCCGTGGCTCGAGTGCCTTCGAACCCATGTTGCCGAGCAGGGACGGGAGCTCTGGGCGCTGGACCTGACAGCGGACCTGGGCATACCCGTTGCCGTGATGCTGGTCACCTCACGGGACGGCTCCCGTATCGGCATGGGATGCGCAGCCCATCTGGACCTCGGTCGTGCCGTGATCAGAGCCGCGACCGAGCTCGTCCAGTTTGGCTTGCACGATGCTTCGGGGGGCGTGCGCGTACGTGGGGGCCAGCTGCCCTTGTATCTCGATCGCTACCCGTTCGTACGACCTCATCCTGGTGGTCGCCGGCGGACGATCAACGAGTGGGCCGTCGCAAGCGCTGACCTGTTCGCCGCGCTTGACCGGTGCCAGAGCGCCGTCGAGTCACGGGGGATCGAAGTCCTGGTCCTCGACCTGACCCGGCCGGACATCGGACTCCCAGTGGCCAAGGTGTTCGCCCCGGGGCTGCGACACCTGTGGTCCCGCCTCGGTCCCGGCCGGCTTTATGACGTGCCGGCCGAGCTCGGGTGGGTCGAGCGGCCGCTCGAGGAACATCAGCTGGACCCGACACCTCCAATGCCATGAATTGATGCCGAAACGGCTCTCCGAACGTGTGATCGACCGCAGCGGCGACGAAGCCGCCGCCGTGAGCACTCCACGTCTGGTTTGCCTCGTGGCGACGGCCGGTCGTTCGGGGGCGTCGGCGGACGCCGCTGCAGCCTCGCCTGACTTCGACGCTCCGGTGGTGACGATCGGCGAGTCGGGCGGCGGCCGAACCCGGGAGCTGTTGGAACAGATCCAGCCTCGCTGGATCCTCTATCTGCGCCCCGGCGAGCGTCTCGCACCCGATGACCAGGAAGCCCTGCCGACCCTGATCTCGGGCGAGCCCGATCCATCCTGCGCCTATCTGCTGCGCGTGTTTCCCGTCGTGGACGAAGCAGGACGCCACTACGAAACTGCGCAGCCGTGGTCGGCACGTCTGTTTGCCTATGACCCGCGCCACGTCTCGAAGAGGGCGCCCTGGGACGATGCGCCGCGCTCGGTAAGTCGCCGGATCCGGACCACGCTTCGGATCCAAGCTCGGCCTGGACCGGTCACCCCGACGCGACCCGGGAGTCGCTCGGCGGGGCTTCGAGCTTGGAAGCAGCGTCCTCCGGGTCTCCCGCTGCTCTTCGGCGGCGCCTACCCGGGCTACGCCCGTGCGCTTGGCGGAAGACCGGTGCTGTCCGCGATCGTGATCTCACGCAACGACGCGGACATCATCGAGCGAGCCGTGGGATCGGTCGTCCGTCAGCAGTGTCCGGTGCCTTTTGAGGTCATCCTGGTGACCAGTGGCTCGGGACGGGAGGCGACCATCGTTCGCCAGCGCTTCCCGCAAGTGCGGATCGTCGAGCTCGACCGCCCGGTGATGCCCGGAGAGGCCCGGAACGCCGGCGTCGCGATCGCCCGGGGCGAGTACGTGAGCTTTCCCGGATCGCACATCGAGTTGCCGCCTGGAAGCCTCGCTGCCCGCGTCCGCGCTCACGATCTCGGCTACGCCATGGTGACCGGCACCATGCTCAACGCAACCAGGACGCTGGCAGGCTGGGCCTCCTACTTCATGGACAACTCCACTGTGCTCCCGGGCCGTCCCTCCGGGCCCTTGCCTGCGGCTCCTATTCGCTGCTCCTATCACCGCCAGGCCCTTCTGTCCGCCGGCGGCTTTCCAGAGGACATGCGCACCGGAGAGGACACCGTGGTCAACGACCACCTGTCCGGCCTCGGTTACGGCGCTTATCGCTCCCGCGACATCACCCTCTACCACTACAGCCCCTGCCGGAGCGCGTTCGAACTGGTCAGGCACCATTTCCTGCGTGGCCGCGGCCTGGGACGAATTCTCTTTGATCGCGCAGGTGACCCTGATGGCGGACGGACTCTGGCCCTGTTCGTGCTGCTTGGCCCTCTGGTGCGCCTGCGCCGGACCTGGCGCAACGTCCACGCTTGGGGACCGGAATTCGTGCCGCGCTTCCGTCGCGTGCTGCCGCTGGTGGCGCTGGGCATCCTCAGCTACTGGGGAGGCTGCTGCTTCGAACTACTGGCGTTGACCGGCGAGACGCTCAGTGCGCGCAGGGCGTCGGGCCGGAACTGACACGGTTCATCACGTGCAGTTGGGTTTGCTGATTCCCGCCGCCTCGGAGAGAAGCCATCATCTCGAGATCACCGCCCTGGCCTACGACGTCGAGGACGTGGTACCGGGTGCGCTTTATTTCTGCCTCCCCGGTCGGCCGCGTGACGGACACGTTTCTGCCCGCGACGCAATTGCCTGCGGGGCCGCGGCGCTGGTGGTTGAGCGAGGCGTGGACGCGCCCGTCCCTCAGATCGTTGTTGAGGACGTTCGTCGGACGATGGCGGCCGCGGCCGCCCGCTTCAATGGCAATCCGAGCGCCCAACTTGAGATCGTCGGGGTCACCGGCACGAACGGCAAGACGACGACCGCGTGTCTCGTTCAGGCCCTGCTCGAGGCTGATGGGCGGCAGACCGGCTTGATCACCACGGTGACGCGTGTGATCGGTGGGGTGAAGCACCCGCCCGGGTTTACGACACCTCCCGCAGTCGAACTGCAGAGCCTCCTCCGGGCGATGGTGGATGCCGGTGATGTCGCCTGTGCGATGGAGGCGTCTTCGCATGCCCTCGAGCTCAGTCGGGCCGACTCCGTCAGGTTCGCGGCCGCCATCTTCACCAACCTCACGCATGACCACCTGGATTTCCACGGGACGATGGAGAACTACTTCCAGGCCAAGCGGCGGCTGTTCGTGGACGCCACGCCGGGCCACGCGATCGTCAACCTCGACGATCCGTACGGGAGGCGACTCGCCGATGAGCTCGAGGAACCTGTCACCTTCGCCATCGAGCGGGACGCCGCCTTCATGGCCACCGACGTGGAGATTGGTCCGAGCGGTTCGCGGTTCACCGTTCACACCCCGCACACGACGCTCGAGCTTCGCGTCCCACTACCGGCGCGCTTCAACGTTTACAACGCACTTGGTGCGCTGGCCGCGGCGAGCGCTTTGGGGGTGCCCCAGGCAACGGCAGCCGTGGCCATCGCGGCCGTGGAGCAGGTTCCCGGTAGGTGCCAGCTCGTCGACGAGGGGCAGGACTTCGCTGTCGTTGTCGACTATGCCCACACACCCGATTCGCTTGAGAACATCCTGGCTGCCGCGGCACAGCTGGTGCGTCGCGACAATTCAGGGCTCGGCGGTGATGTCTGGGTCGTGTTCGGCTGCGGGGGTGACCGCGATCGTCAGAAGCGGCCGCTCATGGGTCAGCTGGCCAGCCAGCTTGCGGATCACGTGATCGTCACGTCCGACAATCCGCGCTCGGAGGATCCGCACGCGATCATCGACGAGATCCTGGCCGGCGCGGGCGACGGGGTCGCCCATGACGTCGATCGTCGCGCTGCCATCACCGAGGCTCTAACCGGAGCGCGGGCCGGCGATGTTGTCCTCATCGCCGGCAAGGGCCACGAGCGCGGACAGGAGCTCGAGGCGGGGCGCACGGTCCCCTTCGACGATGTCGCCGTCGCCAGAGCGGTGCTCAGACGCGCTCGCAGGCGAGCTGCAACAGCCGGTCGAGCATCGCGGGGTAAGTGAGTCCGCTTGCCTCCAGGCACAGGCTGAAGACGCTCGTCGGAAGTAGCCCGGGCATCGTGTTGACCTCGTTGATCAGCACCGTCTCGCCGTCGACGAAGAAGTCCACGCGGGCGAGACCGCGGCAGCGTGTGCGCTGAAATGCCGTGAGCGAGAGTTCCCGGATTCGTTGGCGCGCGCAGTCGGAGACTTCGGCGGGAACGATCACGTTGATCGATCGCCGCGTAGCTTTAGTTGCCTGGTCACGCCATCCCGACCGGGACTTCACCACGCGGAGCTCTCCTGGCTCGGAGACCAGCGGTCTGTCATTGCCGATCACGGAGCATTCGACCTCGCACCCGACAGCCGCGGCTTCAACGATCGCCACCGGACCGAACTGGAAGGCGACCTCAAGGGCGCAGGGCAGCCCCTCGGGCGTGACCACGCGCGTGACGCCGAAAGACGATCCGTTATTCGCTGGCTTGACGTAAGCCGGGACTCCCAGCGGCACCAGCCTCTCCAACACCGAACCAGGTGTCGATGAGAACTCCTTGATCTGGACCGGCTCGTAGCGAGACTGCGGCACGCCCAGCTGAGTCATCAGCTCCTTGAACCGCACCTTGTCCATGCACAGGGCGCCGGCCAGTACCCCAGCGCCCACGTAGGGAACGTCGAGACACTCCAGAAGTCCCTGCACCGTTCCGTCTTCGCCGAACGGACCGTGGAGCATCGGGAAGACGACGTCCACGCCCGCGATGCCGCGGCCCGGGCTTAGAGTCATCATCTCTCCCTCTTGGCGCCAAACGCCCTGGGCGTCCACGTCGATGGGGACTGGCTGGTGTCCGGCCATCTCCAGCCCGCGACAAACCGCCTGGCCGCAGACGCGCGAGACATCTCGCTCGGACGACCTTCCTCCGCTGAGCACAGCTACACGAAGCCGTGGCACTCAGTGCAACTCGTTGCTGGGAACCGCGTCGACCTCGGTGGCGGATGGCGGCAGCGCTTGCAGCCGACGACCGATCCGGTGCAGCTTTGCCGTGCTCGATCCTTTGATCAGGATCACGTCGCCCGGGCGCATGATCTGCCTCACGAGTTCCGTGGCCGCCTCAAGGTTGGAGGCGCGGTGGCTCTCGCCAGTGAACGCGTCGGCCGCCACCGAGGCTTTCTGCTCGACGGTAATCAGATGGTCGATCCCCAGGCTGCTGGCATAGCGGCCGACCTCACGGTGATGGCGATCGCTTTGCGCGTCCAGGCCAGCCATAAGACCGAGAACTACGAGACGGCGGATGGCTGGCGTGGCAGCGAGATGCTCGAGTGCCGCCCGGACCGAGAGAGGGTTGGCGTTGTAGCAATCGTTGATCAGCGTGACTCCGCCTTCGAGCCGGACGATCTCCCCGCGCAACGGGGCGAAGAGGGGCTCGATCCTGCCTGCCGGGACGTGTCCAAGCGCCATCGAGACACCGACCGCCGCCAGGGTGTTGCGCACGTTGTGCGGCTGCTCGTAGGCGAGCTCCAACCGCACATGCTGGCCGAGGGCGTCGATCTCGGCCACGCCGTTGCGGAACGAGGCGAGCTCCACATCGCCTCCGGGACCAAACTTGATCTTGCGCAGGTCATCTCGCAGGTAGGGGTCGAGCAGGCTTTCGCCCGCGGGGGTCACACAGGTTGACCCGGGCTTGAGGGCGGCAAGCAGCTCGGCCTTGGCCCGAGCGACACCCGCGAGGCTGCGAAGCTGCGAGAGATGAGACGGGCCGATGTTGACGACCACGCCCAGGTCGGGCTCGGCGACCCGCGTCAGCACCGACAGCCCACCCGGCCGGCGCGTCGCCAGCTCCACGACCAACACCTCGGTGCCTCTCTCGGCCCCAAGTATCGTCAGCGCCACGCCGATGGCGTTGTTGTCGTTGACCGGGGTGGCGTGCACGCGCCAGCGCTGGGCGAGAATGATCCGCAGTATGTCCTTGGTCGAGGTCTTGCCGCTCGAACCGGTGACGCCCACGACCTGGGCGCCGAGTTCACGGCGCCAGGCCAGCGCCAACGACTTGAGTCCGGCGACGGCATCCTCCACGACGATCACCGGTCGGTCGCGGGGAGGCAGCTTGGGCACGTCCGCCGCCGTGACCAGCAGCCCCCACGCGCCTTGCTCCAGTGCGATCGAGGCTAGATCACCCGGGCCGAAGGCGCCAAAGTGCAATCCCACGAACAGGTCCTCTGGGCCGCACTGCATCGGGTCGAACACCACACGCCGTGGCCCGGACGCGGGCATATCCTGGAGCCGGCCTGCATTCATCAGGTCGCCCTGAGCCGCCGTGGCGATCCATCCCGGGGTGCAGTCGATCATCTCAGCCGCTCAGATCTGCCTTATTGATAGCCTCGTCCCGCGCCGCTCGCGCGGGTGTCGTACGAGCGACGGCAGAGCGGCGCGGTCGGATTCCATGAGCGGTTCATCGCGGTCTTCCACGGATGTGCTGATAGCACCGGCGAACAGTTACCAGCCGGCATCCGACCTGGCGGTGGTTACCGGCTACTTCAACTCGCACCATTACAACAGTAAGCGAAGGGCGTTCGATCGATTCGCCGACTCGATGGAGCGTTCCGGCATCCCCCTGTTCGTCGGGGAGTGCGCATTCGGTGACAGCCCGTTCGAGCTGGAGAAGTCCGCGTCGGTATTCCGGTTCCGCACTCGCGACGTCCTCTGGCAGAAGGAACGGCTGCTGAACCTGACCATCGACCGTGTTCCAGATCGCTACACGAAGATCGCATGGATCGACGGCGACATTCTGTTCGAGAACCCCCGGTGGGCGATCGATGCCTCGGAGCAGCTCGACAAAGTGGCGGTGGTGCAGCTGTTCGATCGAGCGATGCGGCTACGCCCCGAGGAGACGGCCTACAGCGGAGGTCCGCGAATGCGGAGCTACTGCTTCGTCCACGCCACGCTGCCGGCGTTCTCCGGCTTTGGGGACGGCAACCTCCACGGAATGACCGGGTTCGCATGGGCAGCCGACCGTCAGCTCCTCCAGACCTTCGGGCTATACGACGCCGCCATCGCCGGTGGAGCCGACGACCTGATGGCGCACGCATTCAGCGGCGATTTCTCCGGCCGCTGCCTGCCGTTGATCCTGACCGCTGGGATGGTCGACCACTTCCGCGACTGGGCCGAGCGTGTCTGGGCGAGGGTCGGCGGCAGGCTCGGCTACGTGCGCGGCTCCGCCCTGCATTTGTGGCACGGCGAGGACCAAAATCGTGGCTACGTAAGCCGCTTTCACGAGCTGAGCGAGCTCGGCTATGAGCCGCTCGCCCATCTCCAGCTGGACCCGGGTGGACTGTGGGCATTCACCGATGCCGGCACGCGGGCTCTGGCCGAATGGTCGGAGGGCTATTTCCGCGGCCGTCAAGAGGACACCCGGGCCGTTGCGGGCGGACGGTGAGGTCGGTCGGATGAGCGAGTTTCCCTACGAGCGGACCAAGCAGTCGATCCTCCGGTGCGAGCGGCCTTCGGGCACGCCGAGCTGGCCGGAGAACTCCGGGGGGCATCCGACGATCGGCTTGGGCTTCAACCTCGGCCGTCCCGACGCGCGGATCAGGATCGAGGCGCTGGGACTCGACTTCGACGCTCTCCTGGCCGGAGAGCAGTCAATGTCCGAACGTCAGATGAACGGGCTGTTCGACGGGGAGCTCAATGAAGCGGTCGAGCGCGCGCGCACCCGCCTCCCCGGCTTCGATGAGCTTCCCGCGCACGAGCAGGACGGCGTGTTGGAAATGATCATGTGGGTCGGCCCGTCGCGCTTCGACGCCGTGCTCGCCGAGGTGCAGCGTCGGTCGCTCCGAGCGCCGGGCGAACCATCCGAGTGGTTTGACCGGATGGAGCACTCCACCTTCCGAGGGTTCTACGGACTGTCGAGGTGGGGGTGGGAGATCGGCCGTGCTCAGGCAACGGCGCGGAGGCGCTACGAGGATGCGAGCCATGAGTCGTTTGATGCCTTGCCGGATGCGGTGCAAGTCGTCCTGACGTTCGTCGCGCGCGACTACGGAAACGGGGCTGTGGCGTTCTGGCGCGCCGTCGAAGGGCAACGCTGGGCTCAGGCGATCGACGAGCTCGAGCAGCTGCGCCGGCCGCATCCCGCCCGGACCGAGGTGGAGATCGCGCTACGCAGGGCCATCGAGATGGGCGAGCTGCCCAACGGCCGTCACCCGGCGTCCAGGCGCGAACGGCCGGCCCACCTACCCGGGCTGATATTCGAGTCCTTTGGCTTCGTCGGAGAGGTCGTGACTGAGGATCCGGGATTGCTGGAGGCGGTCCCCGCCGTCCTTCCCCCCGACTTCCGACGTGTCGAGCTGGAGCCGCACGCGGTCTTCGAGCTCAGCAGCGCGGGCGTGATCACGATAGATGGCAACGAAGTGCACCGGGTCACCGACCCAAGCGCCGCGCTGGACGCGCTGGGGTCGGTGGTTCGCCATCGTCTGGCATCCAAGGCTCCCACCCATATGTTCATCCATGCGGGCGTCGTCGAGATCAGCGGGTGGGGCATCGTGATTCCAGGAGCCAGCTGCAGCGGCAAGACAACTCTCGTCGCAGAGCTCCTGCGGTTGGGAGCCGCGTACGGCTCTGACGAGTACGTCGTCGTCAACCAGGATGGGATGATCGAACCGTTCGCCCAGCCCTTGTCGGTTCGCTCACGGGAGGGTGCCGGCCCCACCGAGCGGGTCACGGTTCCCGCATGTCGGGTCGCCACAGAGCCGATCCGCGCCAGGATGATCGTGATCACCAGATATCGAGCGGGGGCGAAATGGCAGCCGGCGCAATGCCCGAGTAGCGAGGGAGCGTTCGCCTTGCTCGAGCACACGGTCTCCGCCTACCGACAGCCTCAACTGGCGCTGGGCGCGGTGGGTCGACTGGCATCGGCTGCGGTCGTGCTCAGCGGTGACCGAGGTGAGGCGGCCCAGACCGCCGAGGCGCTGATCGACGCGATTGACGCTGACTTGGGACATCAGTAGATTGCCTGCCGTGGGTAAGGAGCCTCTGGCTAGGATCGACGGGCTACTAACCGAAGAGGTCGATGAAGACCTGCTCGTTTACGACAGCCGGCACGACATTGCCTTCCGGCTGAACTCGACCGCTGCCCTGGTGTGGCGAAGCTGCGATGGGAACCGGACGGTCGGCGACCTCCTCGCGATCCTGACAGCAGAGCTCGGCGACTTGGCCAGCGAGGACATGGTGCTGATGGCTCTCGACGAACTCGCCGAGCACGACCTGATCGTTTCCGGATATGCACAGCGCGAGGCCGAGGCCATTCGGCTCAGCCGGCGGCGCTTCTTCCGTAGCGCCGGCATAGCCGGCGCAGCCGCAGCGGCGGCACCGCTCGTGTACAGCATGGTCGTGCCGACGAGCGCGGCGGCAGCGCCCGCGATCAGTCCCCATCCCGTCTGACCCGGGCTTCACGACTCGGCACCGCCGGCAACGCGCTCGACGATCGCCGCGAGCCGTGCCTCGCCGTCGTAGCGACGGAGATGCTCAGCCAGCTGCGCCGTGCGTCCTCGAGCTCTCGCGTCCCCGAGGAGCGAAAGGACGGCGGCGCGAACCGCCGCCGGCTCCCCCTGTGCCACCACGCCGGCGCCGAGCAGCTCGACGCGCTCGGACAGCGAAAACTGGTCGTAGGCCTGCGGAAGGCAGACCATCGGGACCCCCGCAATCAATGACTCGTGCACCGAGCCGCACCCTCCGTGGGTGACGTGGAGTGCGGCGCGGGCGAGCACATCTCGCGCCGAGACGAAGTCGCGGACCTCGATGTTCTCCGGCAGCGGTCGAAGCTCCTCGGCGGACACGTCCCCGTCTCCGGTGGAGATCAGGACGTCGAACGGCTGCCGGCCAAGCGCCTCGATCACTGAGCGAAACAGCTCGGGTCGCGTGTTGTACGAGGTTCCGAAGCACGCATAAACCAGCTGGCGAGTCCGAGGCTCCTCGCGCGGGGGCGGCGGGGACATCAGCGGGCCCACGCAATGCCAGCCAGGGCGCAGCTCCCGTTGGCCGATGATCTCCTCGGTGGTGAACGTGATCGTGGGCTCGGAGGTGTCGTGAAAGACCCCGGTGATGTCCTTGAGCTCGACGCCCCACCGGTCCGCGATCGACAGCCAGCTCGCGGAAAACCCCTCTCTCGCGCGCTCCTCCTCGGCGGCTGAGCTGCGATCCTCGTCGCCCTGCAGACCGCCGCGCGGTGCGACGAGCGGGAACGCGGGGTGCGCCACGAGGCGCGGAATCCCCAGGTACTCGCCTGCGACGAGCGCCCAGATCGCCTGATTGTCGCGGATTAGCAGCTCGATCTCGTGCCCATGCACCTGAGGGATCAGCTCCTCGGCGAACCGTTCGGTGATCGTTGCCAGCTCGGCGGCTAGCCGGAATCCCCGCTTTCCTCGCACCACCCCCGGTTCATGGCGTTCGAAGCGGGCGCCACCCTCGTGTACCCACTCGTGCCAGGGCTCCGGCGCCCATACCGTCACCTCGTGCCGCTGCCGCACCAGGACCTCAGCGAGCCGAGTGATCGCCTGGGCATGGCTGTAGAGCGACGTGGACACCAGACCGATGCGCGTCACGAACCCGGACCGTAGCCTATGTCCGGTGCGCTTCGGGATAGTGTCGAGCTGGCGCCAAACCCGCCAATGAGCAGCGCACTCCTCCTCTGCGATCTGTGGGATACGCATTGGTGCTCGACCGCCGCCGTCGGTACCGCCCGGATCGCACGGGACGCGGCATCGCTGACCGCAAGCTTCCGCTCACGAGGCGGCGTGGTGATTCACGCACCGTCCAACACGATGGGTTACTACTCCGGCCACCCGGCGCGGGAGTACGTTCTCTCGCTGCTATCGGCTGAGGTGAAGGGAGGACGCCCGACCGACCTCGTACCCCCTCCTGACGTGCCGTTCCCGCCGGCGGGGAGGCCTTGCCCGGATCTGCCCGAGTGCGCTAAACCGTTGGGACCGCCGTGGCCGTGGACCCGTCAGCATCCGGCGATCGAAATTGACCCCGCCGATGCCGTCCTCGAGCGCGGCGAGGAGATGCTGGCCGTGGTTGCCGACCGCAATATCGAGCGTGTCTTCCTAGCCGGGGTCCACACCAACTTGTGCGTGGTGCAGCGTCCGTTCGGGATCGCCGCGCTCCGCGGCGCCGGCGTTCCCTGCTCGCTTTTAGCTGACCTGACCGAGGCGATGCCGCCCGCATTCACGGACGCCGCCCTCGATCACATAGACCGATACTTCTGTCCTGTGATCAGTTCCGCTGAGATCCTTTGACGAAGCGCGAACCTTGGCTGCGCGCCTGTCGTCGAAGCGCAGCGAGAAGCTCCAGCCACCAGTCCAGGCGCGCATGGTCAGGACCCCTGAGCGGGTGGAGCTGGCCGTAGAGCTCACCGACGATGGCGCCGGGGGAGATCCCCTCTCGCACTCGGTGGGCGGCAAACGACGTCACGTACCGCCTTCCCCAATCGTGGTCAAGCGCCCAGGGATAGGTTCGCAGCGCCTCAAGCAGCTGCTCGCGAGCGCGAGCCACCTCCCCGATCTTGTCCAGCGCGTATGTTGGCTCGAGTGCTGCGCGCGCTCGAGCTGCATCCTTGAGCGCCGCGTAGTCCGGTGAGTCGGGCAGCGTCCGTAGTGCCTTTTCGATCACCAAGCTCAAATCGCGCGCTGCGCTTCCGGTCGCGACATGGCCGAGGTACTGGCCGTTAGGAGACTGGTTGTAGACGGTCACTACTGCAGGCACGAACAGGAACTGGTAATGCCGCGCTATCCGCAAGGAGACGTCGTAGTCCTCGAATGTGGAGAGGCTCTCGTCGAACTCGCCAGCCCGCTTGAGCGCTTCCCGGCGTGCGAGAAAGGCCGCATGGTGCCCGCAGAAGCTGTGCATCAGCATTTCGAGAAACACCCAGCCGGAGGGCGCGCGGTCGGCGGCCGGGTAGAGCCGTTGCGAGCCGGCTTCCGGCACCACCGCTTGTCCGTAGACGACGCCGACCTCAGGATGCGCGCACAGCACGGGTACCTGGAGCTCGAGCTTGTGGGGAAGCCACACGTCGTCGTCGCCGAGAAAGCTCAGAAAGGATCCTGTGCTCGCACGGACACCGTGGTTGAGCGCTGCCGCGACTCCCCCTCGGGACGGGAGCCGGATATACCGGACCTGCGAATATCGACGCACCACCCTTTCGGTGGCGTCCGTGGACCCATCGTCGACCACGATCGTCTCGACCTCGAACTCCTCATCCACTCCCCGTTGGGTGAGGATCGACTCGATCGCCTGTGGCACGCAGTGCGCGCGGTTGTAAGTGGGAATGATCGCGCTGACAAGCGGCTTGGCGGGCGACTGGTGCTGGGGGCCGCTGTTCACAACAAATCGGCGTAAAGGCGGAGCGTTTCCGCCGCGATTTCATCCCAGCGCAGAGTTTGAGCGTACGCGCGGGCTGCTCGACCGCGCTGCGCCCTGCCAGCGTGGTCACTAATAGCATCTGCGAGCGACCGACTGAGCGCTCCCGGGGAAAGGGGATCGTAGAGATAGCCGACGCTGCTCGGCAGCTCGGAGAGAGATCCGCTACGAGGAGCAATGATCGGTCTGGCAAACGACAGCGCCAGTAGTGCGGAACCGCTGTTAGTGATTGTCCGATACGGCAAGCAGACCACATCGGAGGCTCTGAAATAAACCGCCACATCCTCGTCATTAACGTGACCCTCGTGAGCAATGACATTTGAGTTCTTCGTTGCATCGCGGATTTCCCGTCGGAGGGCCACGTCGGGAATGCGACCTGCTAGCAGGAGCTTTGCAGCAGGGCATTGCAACCCGTCGAATGCGTCAAGGAGGTCTGACACGCCTTTGTAAGGACGAACTTGTCCAAAGAACAACACGAGAATCTCTTCGTCCCCAACGTCAAGGCGATCGCGCGCAGCGCTACGGCTGATGGTATCCGGGTAAACGCCAAAGTAGTTGCCGTGAGGTATCACCCATAAGCGGTCGAGATCAAGCCCATAACAGCGCATGTCCTCGATTGTGGAAGGCGATAACACGATCTTGGCGTCGACACTCCGGGACAGGAATCTGGCTGCCTTCACGTCATTGAGTGCCTGTGGCTCATGGGGCAAGACATTGTGGACGGTCCAGACAAGACGGAAACCCAAGAGCTTTGCTAGGTAGATGGTGACTGGCAAGAGAAGGGAGGCCCCATGCTTACTAAATGCCTCGCCGCGAGATAGCCAAAAGCTCGGCCAGTGAATGTGTAAGAGGCGATAGCCCTGGACACGCTTCGAAATCATCGATGTCAATAGAGGTAGCGAGCCAAGGGTGCGGTGATGGCGAGAGTAAAAGACTTCGAGATCCGGGCGCGCGGCAGCCATGGCTCGGTAGAGGAGGGTCTGATACGGATTCGTGTATGCCGGAAAGACGAGGATCTTCATGCTGGAGCCCGACACCTACGCCAGCGCGTCCTGAAGGTCATCGAGCAGGGTGTCCCATGGCTTTCTCGCCTCGAGCAGCCACCGGACGTTCAATCGACGCCGGTCCGCCGCGGCCGTCACCGCCGCTTCCAGCCTGCTGGCGTCGCTCACCAGTTCCGCGAACGCGGTCATAGCGGCGTCGAGGCGCTCCCCCGGGTCGGGCACCTCGTCGTAGCGCTCGTCCACAAGGTCCGGCCAGGTCTCGACCCCCAGCTCGCGCAGCCGCGCGAGCGCGGCCCGGTTGCCGACGAGGACCATTGGGCCCCAGCCGAGCAGGCCCTTGAAGCTCTTCTCGGAGAGAAACCGGCTCTCGCCCGCGTGGAGCGTCTCATTCACGAGCTGCACGGCGCTGCCGGCGGCGACCGGAGGGAGGAGACCCACGGCGTCCGCATTCTCGTCGAAGTAGCGCTGGTCGTCACGGTGGAACGCGCGGTCGATGCTCAACGGCAGCAGGTCTAGCAACGCCTGAACCTCGCCATTCCGACACTCGGGCTCCACCTTGGCCAGCTCGTAGTCGGTGGGACGCGGGAAGCTGACGAGGCCGTGCTCCAGAAGACCCTCGCGGAAGAGCCGCTGCAGGACCGCCCAACGATGCGGTCTGAAGGCGCGGTTCAGGCACGCGTAGCGTGCGGCCCCCGGCTCCGGTGGTGCGTCTAAGAGCCGGTGCCGGGGACGCCAGCCGACCCGCGTCTGCCGCCAGCCGATCGTTACGTTATCGCGACGATCGAAGATCGTCCTTGCGTCGGGTGCCCGGCCGCGTTCCACACATTCTCGGGCGCAGGCCCCGACGAAGGCGGAGAAGGGCTCGCACTCGCGAGCGGTGAACGGTGCGATCGCCCGCCTACGGGCCTTTAGCCAGGCGGCCAGCTGACCGGCCGCTCCGTCGTCTCCGTGGACGAACCAGAGCTGCGCGGGCGCCAGGTCGTACTCGTCGGCAATCCGAGCTAGAGCATCGAACAGCGTAAACGCTCCGCTCGCCGGGGCGAAAAGCACACGGCTCTCGTGCATTAGAGATACCAGGACGATCGCGTGCCCAGTGCGGGCCGCCCGGCCCACCTCCGGCGGCAGCACAACGACCGATTCACGCTCGCCGTTCTGTGCGCACCACTCGACGACCTCCGAGCGCAGCTCTACCGGATAGACGAACGGCCGCGCCGACGCTGCGGCAGCGGCCACTGGGACGGCCTCGAGGCGCTCCGGACTGAGCATGCAGAGCAACGGAACCCAGTACGTCCACACCGGCCGCCGCGCGTTGGCCGGTGCGATCCCGACAGCCAGACCCGAACCTCCGGCCTCGACGACCGCCTCGTCGAACGCGATTGGCAGCGGACCGTGTCGCGCCGGAGCGGCCGTGACGCCAGCCCGGGCGTCAAATCCAGCTAGGCCCATAGTTCGCGTTGCACGTCATCGACTCGACGCCCGTGGAACCCCGGGAGAAGCACGAAACCCACGAAGCCGATGTCCACCGGCCGACGATAGCGGCGGCGCTCTGCCGCCTGCAAGCGCGATCAGCTCGGCGCCGCGAGCGCCGACGATAACCAGCAGCATCGCCGGCGGCACGCCCAAACGGAAGTCGTAGAAATCCACCGCTACGCTGGCGAGGAGCAGGGCGAGGGCGGTCGCCCACAGGAGCGCCACGCCTTCGCGAGACACGCGGTCAGTGGTCAGCACCATCCCCAGCAGACCTAGGACAGCTCCAAGGGCGAGCATCCAGGGATGGATCCGGACAATGCCCCTCCATCGCTCGAGAACCCGCGCAATCGATGCGCGGACGTGAACGCCGACCGGACCCCAGTATGCGCGAACGTAACGCAGGTTCATCGCCGTAATCGATGGTGAGGGCTGGTCGAGCGAGTACTGCGCCGCTCCGGTGAAACGGTAGGGCCAGAAGTAGAGCGCGAAATCGCTGGCCACGGCGGACAGGTAGTCGCCCGGCTGGGCCACGATCGCGGCGCGTGCGAAGGCGGCAAGCTTGCCGCCGCCAGCCGGGGGCGGGCCGAAGAGCCGCCGCGCCGGCGACTCGCTCGTCCAGTCGTAGGTCCACCCAGAAGGCCGTTTGCTCGGCGGGAGCGTCTGGCACAGACCGCGCGTTCCCGGAGGCGGCGTGAACTTGGCGCAATCCGCGAAGGTCGCCACCCGGGCGTACAGCGGCCAGCCGCTGAAGCGCGTGAGGCCGAACACGCCCGTCTGGTTCTGCTGCGCAAACGCGTAGGCGAGCAGCAACCCCGCGCAGATGAGCCCTGCGGCGCCGGCGCTCGCGACGCGGCGGCGAAAGTTCGGACCCGACACCACGAGCAGCCACACAATCAGCACCCCCGCGGACACCACGCCGACCGTACGAAAAGTCGCAGCCACGGCAGCCAGCGCGCCAGCCGTGAGCGCCCAACGCCGCGAGGATCGGTGCGAACCGGCCCGGTTGGCCGCGGCCACCCGAAGCCCGCAGTAGCACGCGAGCAGCGTGAGCGTGGCGAACAGGCCATCCGAAAGCAGGACGTGCTCGAAGTAGAGCTGGTCTCCGGACAGCGCGACGAGGGCCGCAGGCAGCAGCGCCGTCCAGCGGCTCGCGCCGATGCGGCGGGTGATCGCATAGACGAGAACGGCCGTCGCGAGACCGATCAGATGTTGGACTGCGATCGTGACCGGGAGGCTTGCGGACAGCACGTGCACGGTCTTGAGGAACAACGAGTAACCGGCCGGCCGGAAGGGGTTGGAGAACAGCTTCCCGGCCGCTGCCGCGACATACGACCCTTCGTCCGAGTAGGACAGAATCGCGGGCACGTAGGCGATCATCAACAAGACGCGGAGCGCGACCGCGACCGCGACCACCGCGGCCACTGCCAGCTCAAAGGCGCCGGGCATCCACGTCAGATGCAGCCGATCCATACGACGCGAGGGCGATAAAGGCGGGTCGCGGCCGAGGACAAATTGTGGACGTCGTTTGCGCATCGCTGACGGAGTTGGAGAAGTTGGAGCGATAGCCGCTAGCCTCTGCCCGAGGCGCCCCAGACCGGTGGGTCTGAGAGGCGATCATCCCGGAAAGGGGGGCGAGACATCACATCAGAAGAGGAGGGGGACGACTGATGTCTGAGTGCGCGGCCCGGCGCCCCCGTGCGCGTACCGGTGTTGCTGTTGTCGGGCTCGGCTACTGGGGGCCCAATCTGCTACGCGTTTTGGTCGATCATGCTGATGCCGACGTTCGCTGGATCTGCGATACGGATCCAGAGCGCCTGGAACGCATCGGACGCCGTCATCCGAGTATCGAGGTGACCCGGGATCTCGACGGCGTGCTCGCCGATCCCGATGTTGATGCGGTTCTGCTCGCAACACCGGTCTATACGCATTACGATCTTGCGCGGCGTTGCCTGGAAGCCAACAAGCACACCTTCGTTGAGAAGCCCCTGGCACCGTCTACCGCCGAGGCAGTCGAACTGATCGAGCTTTCCGTCCATCGCCAGCTCCGGCTGATGTGTGGACACACGTTCCTGTACAGCCCGCCTGTCCGGATGGTCAAGGAGCTGATCGACGCCGGCGAGCTGGGCGAGCTGTACTTCATCTCCTCGAGCCGGGTCAATTTAGGTTTACATCAGCGTGACGTCAGCGTCGTCTGGGACCTGGGACCCCATGACTTCTCCATCCTGGCCTACTGGCTTGGCGAGGCTCCGAGCGTGATCCGTGCCACCGGTCGAGACTCGATCGTTCCTGGGATAGCTGATGTGGCGTTCGTGACAATGGAGTTCGCGTCTGGCTTGATCGCCAATGTCGAACTCAGCTGGCTGGCTCCGAGCAAGTTGCGGCGGACCGTGATCGTCGGCTCGGAGAAGATGGTCGTCTATGAGGACGGAGCTCCCGAGGCGATCAAGGTGTTCGACCGCGGCGTCCTCTATCGAGATCCCGAGACCTTCGGAGAATTCCATCTTTCCTATCGCACGGGTGACATCCTGTCTCCTAAGCTCTCGCATGACGAGCCGCTGGCGCTTCAGGTCGCCGACTTCATCCGCGGGATCCGGACGAGTCCGGCACCGGACTATGCGCTAGCGCTGGCTAGAGATGTGGTGCGGATGGCGGAGGCGGCGGACTCGTCGATGCGTGATGGCGGCGGTCGAGTCGAATTGGGTGCAAGCTTCGCAAGTTGGCAGCAGCCGCTGCCCGTTAGCGCGCCGTAGGTGTCTGAGTCGGCGCCTGTCAGTCCCGGCGTGGACGCCGCCACAGGGGGACGTAGCGACTGGGCCGCACGTCGCGGACGCTGGCCGGTAGGCCAGCGACGAACGAGTGTGTCCGGTACACGAGAGGCGACCCTGGGTACACCCTGTTGAACCAAGCCGAGTTGGCGGCGTCGCCCCGCGGCGCGGCGAGCAGCGCCTTTGCCTGCTGTCGCCCCTTGACGCAGAGTAGATCCGACCGAGCTTCCAAGGCCTGGGAGAGACGCGGCGCATCCTTGTGTGTCTCGAGGACCTCGAGGGTGAGCGCGAAGCCGTTCGCTGCCACGGCCTCGAGGTGCTCGGGCTGCCGAGCCTGAAACCAGGCATCCCAGTCGAAACGGGCGTCGAGCTCCCGCACGAGGAGCCATACATCGCACAGCTGCTTGAGCCTGGTCGCGCCGAGCCCAGTGTCCTCGACAACGCTTGACGACAAGAGCAGAAGCAGGTGCTCATCCGAGAGGGTCCGCGCGTGCACGTCGTCGAGCACGACTGGGACAGCGTCCTTCCATACCTGCCCATGGTCGATCGCGTAGGCAGGTGCTGAGCGCAGCGCCCAGTGCAGGTCGACCTCGACGGGGGGCCGCCGCAGCGATGCGGCGTGCTGATACCGGCGCACCGGCTTGTAGCCGACCTCGAGCATCACCCGTCGGGCGTCTCGCGCGGCCGTGCGAGTGACGAGCACATCGAGGTCGTACTGCGGCCTCCGGTCAAGTCCACCGTAGAGTCTTTGCGCGAGCACCGCACCCTTGAGGATCAACACCGGGATTCCCGCGCCAGCCATTGCCTCCTCCAGCTCGACGAATGAGTCTAAGAGCACGCGGGCCTCGACGGGCGGCGCCCACCGCACCTGCTCCAACGCTCCGGCCATGGCGGCCACAGTCGGCGAACCGGGCTGATGCGCTCTCACCGCCTGGACAGCGAGCTCGCCCACCTGGTGGCGCTGGAGCGTGGCCGCCACCTGGTCTATGGGCTCGTATAGCCCAGCCAGCGCGGCAAGCACGCCCTCTCCGTCCGAGAGCGCAGCACAGCGAGCAATCCGTATGAACCGATCGAACTCAGGACTGGCAGTAGCTGCGCGTTCCAACTGGGGTTTACCACCGCTCTAGCCTGAACCGGAGGGGCGCGCGTCGTGGATCCGCCGCGCCAGGTACGAGTCGGAGCCGACAGTCGCGCACCACTGTCGCGAGGGTAAGCGAGATGATCGTCCGTCCCAGCGCTGCGCCGACGCAGGCGTGGTGTCCCGCTCCGAACGGGACGTACGCTCCTCGGACCGGGGCGGCCGTCCCCTGAGGCGTCAACCACCGCTCGGGTCGGAACGCCTCCGGACTGGGGTGGAGGGCCGGATCGCGATGTGTGACGACTGGCGAGACGACAACCTGCTCGGATGGGTCGACACGCTGACCTAGCAGCACGGCGCTTCCAACCGGATACCGGTGGAGGTGACGGACAGGTGGCAGAAGGCGGAGTGTCTCCTTTACCACGGCCTGGAGGTAAGGGAGCCTGTCCTGGACTGAAGCGCTCGCTACAACCTCGTCGTGCAGGCGCTGCTCGGCTTTCGGAGCCTGGGCGAGGAAAAACCAGGCCGCCTCCAAGGCGCGGGGTGGCTCGGAGACTGCTGCGTTCAGCATCGTGAGCACCTCGCCGCGAACGGTGGGAAGCGGCACGCCAGAGTCGAGCAGGGCGCTCAGCATGTCCTCGTGGCGGTCTGCAGTGCGCAGACGCTCGTCCACTAGCTGCCTGACCGCGTCGCGTGCTAGTCGCAAGGCATGGCGCCGTCCCGGTACCAAATGCGGCGGCACCCGTCGCGGCAGCGCGGAATCCACGCGAGTCAGTGCGGGCACCAGCTCGTGCGCCTGGGCCTCGAGATCGCTCGAGAACAGCAGCTCCCCTGCTGCGCAGAGCGAAAGTTGTTGGATGTGCTCCCGTGCCACGACTACGGCACCGTCCGACCAGCGAGCTCGCATGCGCTCAGCGCGCTCGATGATCGAGGCGCTCCGCTCGGCGACGCGGCTGCCGTCGAGCGTGGGGCCGATCAGCCGCCGCCGCTCTCGGTGGGCCTCACCGTCGAGGGTGTTGAGGGCATCCCCGATAACTCTGCGGCTCCGTTGCTTGAACTGACCAACCCGAAACGAGTCGGCATCGTTCACGAGCACGTTCCAGATCGCATCCGGATCGCGCACGAGTGCAAACCGCGTCCTTCCGGCGCGCAACCGTATGATCGGTTCGTCTCCGGCGAGCCGGCTGGCGAACGCCTCGGGATCGCGGAAGAACCGGGTGGCGCTGAACGGCGACTTCATAGCTCGATTCGGCGGCAGGGCCACGCTTGGATCGCGGACGTCCAACCGATCAACTTGCGCTGGCCCGTCGCCCCACGGTGGCGACATGACCGTTCGCGAGACCGTTCGGACCCGGGAGGACCCGTGGCAACTCCACGCCCGGTTGGGGTTCCGCGGTCGACCGTGCGAGGAACTCGTCCACCTGAGCGATTGCCCCCTTGGCACGCGTGCTCGTCGTATCGAGATGGAGGGCGGGCAGCGAGGGAGGCACATGCTCCAGCAGTGAGGGGAAGCGCTCGTTAGCAGCCAGGACAACCTCGAGCGAGAAATACAGATCGGGATCAGCTGTGTAGCGCCGTCGCAGCTCCGCTGCGTCCGCGGTGCAGAGGACGAGCCGGGCCGGCGTCCGACTGCGGAAACGAGCAATCAGATCCGGCATGAATGCCGGGTCGCACCCGAGTGCAGGTGCGTATGCCCAGTAGGAAAGGTAGGAGCGATCGAAAACGGCGTGGCTGGTGATCGCGCCCAGCATCGCATGAGTCAGATTCGCGAACGCCTTGGTCTCGAATTCCGGATCGCCGAGCTCCCATTGGGTCTTCACGATCCCGCACTGCCACCGATTGGCGTAGTGCCGCGCCAAGGTCGACTTGCCCACCTTGTCGGCACCCTCGAAGATGAGGATCACGGCCCTTATTAGTACCGCACTGGGTCGACGCGTGGAGCTCGCAGGCTCGACCTGCTGCCTCGGAGGCTCGACGACCTGCCGGGGTAGCCCAAGCACGCCTCGCCTCGCAGGGCGCTAGGTGGTCGGTGCGAGCGCGTAGGTCAGAGTCACCCACTCCGCCGCCGCGAGCGCCGCATGCAGTTCGGCCTCCGAGCTGGAGGTGCGCGTCAACAGACGTCCCCGGGCATGCACCTCCAGGCGCTCTGGCACAAACGGCCACGGCTTGATGGTCATCAAGTCTCCCCGTCGCTCCAGGCGCAGGTCGGCGAGATCATCCGCTGCTACGGGCGCGCTCCGTCGCGTGCACGGCGCGCGCTCAAGCAGCAGGTCATACGACAGTCCATCCCAGCAGCGCACCAGACGCGCCTCCCGAACGGTTCGGGGATCATCTATCTGGACCCCGGAACGCGCAGCCAGCTCCGCCTGCAAGCGCGCGGTCTGGGCGAAGAAGGAACGCAGGCGGCGGCCGTCCGCCCGTAGGACCCCGAGCGCATGCGGACGGCCGTAAAAAGTGGCGAAATGCATCGACGCCAGGAGCCCCGCATACGGGTTGTACACACCGAGCGCGCGCGGGCCCGCGACCTGGCTGCCAAGGTAGTGTCGGAACGGAAGCTCGCTGACCGTGAACGGCAGTCCGGTGGCGGGGTTCAGCCATGGCGCATGGTCGAGCTCGGCCCATCCGAGGTCGTGCTGCTCAGCCGCCAGGCGCACGTCGGCGGCCGCTGGATCATCGCCGAGCGAGGCCCATGCATCAGCGAGCTCAGCGCACATGGCAGCGTGGTCAGCCTGCGTGACGGCCACTGCACCGGCGGGGTGGGGCGCGACAATCAAGGACCTAGACCCGGTTGCTGCAGCTCATAGATCGAGCACTGTGTCGCCGTGTGGCTGTGAGCAACAGATGAGCGCGCTTCCGTCAGCGGGCGGCTCTACGGGATCGGGGTTGTAGTCGAGCTCGCCGGCGATCAGCGTCGTCTCGCAGGTGTGACAGACGCCGGTGCGGCACGACCAACGGACGGGTACGTCGCATGCCTCGGCAAGCTCGAGCAGGCTGTGGTAGTCGCTGCTCCATGGGACGGCGAGGTTGCTGCGCGGGAACTGGATCGTTGGGCCGTTTCCGGGCTTGCCGGCGGGTGGGTGAGGCGTCCGGGCAGGTGTCGCTGCGATGCCCGGCGTCAGGCTCGGTGCAGGTCCGAACGGTTCGGTGTGGATGCGTGAGGCGTCGATTCCGAGGGCCGCCAGCCCAGCGCTGATCTCTTCCATAAAAGGTGCGGGCCCGCACAGGTATGCCTCGGCATCGTGGGGTGGCTCGAGTTCGGCGAGCACCGACGCAGTGAGACGACCCGCGCTGTCGAAGTCGCGGCCTTCGAGGTCGTTGGGAGCGGGATGGCTGTAGTACACATGGGTATGTACGTTGGGAAGCGAGGCGAGGAGCGTGCGGGCCTCGGCGGCGAAGGAGTGCTCACGCCGGTTGCGGGCGCCGTGCAGCCACCAGATCTCGCGGGTTGAATGCTCATCCGCCAATGCCTGGAGCATGGCGAGAACTGGCGTGGCACCGATCCCGGCGCTGATCAGCAGCACGGGTGCATCGGTCCGGTCGAGGATGAAAGTGCCACGCGGCGCTGCGATGTCGAGTTGATCGCCGACGGCGAGCCGGGTGTGCAGATAACCGCTGGCAGCGCCATCGTGTTCGCGCTTGACCGTGATCCGGTAGTAGCCGGCGTCGGGCCGTCCGGAGAGCGAGTAGTTGCGGAGCACCGACCCGTGCTCCTTGTCGGGCTGGATTCGCAGCGTGAGCCACTGACCTGGGCGGGCGGCGGGCAAGGGCGCGCCCGTAGGATCTTCGAGTTGTATCGAGATCACGGAGTCGCTTTCGCGAGTGATCGCGCTGACAATCAGCTGACGGAAACCAGGCCAGGCCGGAGCCGGGCTCGTCGTCGCAAGCCCGGCGTTGCCGCTCCCGGGTTCTTCCTCGAGCAAAGCTTGGAATGAGGCCTGCCAACCGGGGCTGAGGGCAGGGATCCGAAGCGCTCGCAGTAGTTGTTGGCGCGGGTGACCAGGGAGGTAGAGCAGCGAGTCGGCCTCGGCGACGAGCATCTGTTCGGGCCCGGAGGCGAGCTTGATGATTTCGTCTCCCGCTTGGACGTTGCCCTCTTCGAGTACGCGGAAGTAGAAGCCCGGGCGGTGGTGCGACACGAGTAGTGCGGGGATCCGTGGGTCGTTCATGCGGATGCCGACGCGATAGCAGGTGACCCGGGGTTGGGTCACTTCGAAGACGGCCTCGCCGATCTGGTAACGGTCGCCGATGCAGACCGCGTCGTCGCCGAGTCCTTCGACCGTAAAGTTCTCCCCGAACTGGCCGTAGACGAAGTCGTTTCGTCCTAGCTCGTGTGCCCAGTACCGATAGGAATCGAGCTGGTAGACGAACACCGCGCGCTGCTCGCCGCCGTGCCCCGCCAGATCGCCTTGACCGTCGCCCTCGATGTTCAGCTTGCCGACTCGGCGGTGACCGCTGACGGGATCCTTGAAGACGCCGGTATAGACATCCTTCCCTTGCCAGGGCACGTTCTTCGGCATCCCGACGTTGACCGACACCAAAGTGCCCACAGTGCCAACCCAGGGCTAAGAGGTATACGACGACGGCGTCGACTGAGGGGAGCGCTTGTCCCATCCGTGAAATGGCGAGTAGTCGCCCGCATCCCACGCTTCGCGCAGCCCGGGCGTGGCTAGATCCCAATCGGGGCGGATCTCGCTCGTCACGGTCCGCAGGTCCCGCCAGAGATCCACGAAGGAGGGACGTCCCCAGAACCAGTAGCCGTTGTAGACGCTGTGGACGACCAGCCCGGGCTTGAGCACGAGGGTGTGGGGGATCATCGGGTCGTGCTCGGGGTCCGTGTACTCCTGGATCTCGAGGTCCTTCTGGACGGTCCGCTCAGGGTCGGAGAGGAAGGGCCACTCGGCGCCGGTCGACGCGCGGAACTCCTGGCTCGAGTGATGGGTGTCGGTCGAGATGGTGGCGATCTTCGTGTAGGCCACCGCGATCTTGGGATAGTTGGCGGCGAGCTCGAGGTGCTGTTGATGCTCCTTGGGGCAGTAGTTCCCGCGCGCGAGCGTGAGGATCAGGGGGTCCTCGCCCTGGATCTCGCTGAGCTTGCGGGGCACGTTCTCGTGGTCGGGCAGCTCGTAATCAGGGAAAGTGCCCCCGGGGGCTATGTCGCTGCGCATGATGTGCTCCTGTCTACGGTTGAGGAGTGGCGAGAACGATGGCCGTCGTCCTGTCTAGCGCCCAGTGGTCCACGGGCCCGAACCCCGGTTTGCGGCACGGGTGTGGACCAGTGGTGACCTGGGCGCCATCGGAGCCTTTCGGGTCCTTATTGAGCCTAGTCAACCGGCGCCACGGGTGCCACAAAAGGGGGCCATCCCAATGACTGTCCACACACCGTTGTGCGAGTTGCTGGGGATTGAACGCCCGATCGTCGAGGCGCCGCTGTCTGCAGATCCCCGGCTGCCCGCCGCGGTCTCTAATGCCGGCGGCCTCGGCAGCCTGGGATTGTCGTGGTCAGATGACGCCGGAGATGTGGTTCGTGAAACGGCAGCCCTCACCGACCGTCCCTTTGGCGGCAACTTCGTTCTCACCTCCGATCAGCGCCGTCGAGTCGACCAGGCCCTCTCTGCGGGCCTGCGGATCGTGTCGTTCATCTTCGGCGATCCCCAGAGCTACGTTGACGTGGTGCATGACGCCGGAGGGCTTGTCATGCATACGGTGGGCAGCGCCGAGGAAGCCCGGCGCGCTGTCGGATGTGGAGTGGACATCATCGTTGCGCAGGGCTGGGAGGCCGGCGGTCACGTCTGGGGTGGTGTGGCAACGCTCCCGTTGGTGCCGGCAGTAGTCGACGCGGTGGCACCCATACCGGTTGTTGGGGCCGGTGGGATTGGCGACGCTCGAGGAGTCGCGGCCGTGCTCGCCCTCGGCGCGCAGGCAGCCTTGCTGGGCACGCGGTTCCTGTTAGCCGATGAAATGCCGATCCATGAGGAGTACCGGCGTCGCCTGATAGCCGCGACCGAGACCGATGCGGAGTGGTACGCCAACCTCTATGAGGTGGGATGGCCGGACGCTCCGCACCGCGCCATCCACAACTCAACGGCCGCTAGGTGGGAGGCCGCGGGCCGGCCGGCACCGGGCAGTCGACCTGGAGAGGGCGAGGTGATAGCGCACTTCGCTTCGGGCGAACCGATCCTTCGATACTCCCCCGCGCCCCCAATGGTTGGAACGACCGGTGAGATCGAGGCGCTATCGCTGTGGGCCGGACAGAGCGTTGCGCTCGCCACACAGCAACAGCCCGCCGCCGAAATCGTCGCCGAACTCGTCTCACGCTTGTAGCCTCCCGGGTGGCGAAGGAGCTCATTTGAGCACGACCCCCATAGCCGACTATGCGCTCCTTTCGGACCGGCACAGCGCTGCGCTGGTGAGCCGGGACGGGTCGATCGACTGGTTGTGCTTCCCGCGTTTCGACAGCCCCTCGATCCTTGGTCGCCTCCTCGGTGACGAAGCTGGCCACTGGTCAATGCAGGCCAAGGCCGCGACGCAGGTGACTCGCCGCTACCTGGACCGCACGATGGTGCTGGAGACCACCTTCCGCACACCGACGGGTACGGTCGCGATCACCGACGCCCTGGCCATGGGCGACGGCAACCGGGGGCATGAGCTCGGCAAGGATGCACCGCATCTTCTACTGCGGCGAGCGACGTGCGTTGAAGGCGAAGTTGAGCTGTCCCTGGAGTACGTCCCGCGCCCTGAGTACGGGCTGGTCCATCCCCTGCTCGACGGTGTCGAAGGAGGGGTGGCGGCGTTCGGGGGCGCCGACCAGATGGTCCTCTCTTCTCCCGTGGCCCTGACCGTGGACGAGTTCGGGGTCTCAGGTCAGCTCCAGCTACGCCGCGGCGAGAGCGCGGGCTTCGCCCTCCACCACGCCAAGCAGGCCGAGATGGCCTCAGCCAAGGTCTGGAGCCAGTCCGAGATAAGCGCACGGTTCGAAGACACCGTGTCGGCCTGGGAGTCGTGGTCGGAGCTCCATCAGGCCTACGTGGGTCCGTGGCGAGATCTGGTGCACCACAGCGGACGGGTGCTCCAGGCGCTCTCCTTTGCTCCCACCGGCGCGATCTGTGCGGCGGCGACCACTTCGCTGCCTGAGGCGGTGGGCGGCACCCGAAACTGGGACTACCGCTACGCCTGGGTCCGGGACGCCTCCTTCACGATCGAGGCCCTTTGGGTGGCGGCCTGCCCTGACGAAGCCAATCAGTTCTTCGACTATGTGACCACCTCCGCGGCTGGCTCGCTCAACCGGGGCGGCGACCTGCAGATCATGTTTGGCATCGGCGGCGAACGGGACCTGACCGAGCGGGAGCTGCCGCACTTGGAGGGCTGGCGACACTCTGTCCCCGTTCGGGTCGGAAACGGTGCCTGGAACCAGCGCCAGCTTGACGTCTACGGCGAATTGCTCAGCGCTGTTTACCGGCTCTCCGACCATCTGTTCGACAACTCCTCCCGGCGGGTTGGGCCAATGGCAGACCCTGACAGGTGGGGTGCGCCCCCCGATCTGGCACCGGCCACACGACGTTTCCTCGTCCAACTGGCCGATACCGCGGCCCAGCGCTGGCAGGAAAAAGACCAAGGGATCTGGGAGGTTCGGGGCGAGCCTCGCGACTTCTTGTACTCCAAGCTGATGTGCTGGGTGGCCCTCGACCGAGCGGTGACCTTAGCCGACCGTCTCGACGCCTCCGATCGAGTCGAGGCATGGATGCAGACTCGGGACCACATCCGTGAGGCGATCCTGACCAAAGGCTGGAGCGACCGGGCCAACGCCTTCACCCAGTCGTTCGGCTCCGACGAGCTTGACGCCTCCAGCCTGATGCTGCCCTTGGTGGGGTTCCTTCCCGCCGACGATCCCAGGGTGCTGGCCACGATCAACGCGACCGAAGAACGTCTTACTGATGATCGCGGACTCGTATACCGCTACCGGTCCCCGGACTCGCTGCAGGGCGAGGAAGGCACGTTCCTTCTGTGCACCTTCTGGCTCGCCCAGGCCCTGGCCCGGGCGGGACAGCCGGCTCGGGCGCGCACCGTCTTCGAACGGGCCGTCGCCTTCGTCAACGACGTGGGTCTGCTCGCTGAGGAGGTCGATCCCGTTGGCGGAGAGCTCCTGGGCAACTTCCCCCAAGCCTTCAGCCACATCGGACTCATCAACGCGGCCTGGGCCATTTCTGAGATCGAACTCCGAGACACCCGACCTCGCCCATGAACAGGTTGGGCAGCATCCTCGCTACGCTGCGCTGATGGGAACGAGAGGCGCAGGTCCGGAGATCGGGGCGCTTCTCGCTGGCCTGCCGCAGAGCGGGAATGCCCTCGGATCGCCGGGCGCGCCGGTCACGCTCGAGTACTTCGGCGATCTCGAGTGCCCGTTCTGCAGGGACTTCACTCTGCGTGCGCTCCCGTCGATCATTCAACGCTGGGTGAGATCCGGTCAGCTGCGGATCGAGTACCACGCGTTGGAGACGGCGACGGGCGATCCGGAGGTGTTCGTCGCCCAGCAGGTCGCAGCGCTCGCTGCCGGCAAGCAGGACAAGGGGTGGGACTTCATCGAGAGCTTCTATCGCCATCAGGCAGACGAGGGTTCGGGGTACGTCACCGAGGCGTTCCTGGACGGCATCGCCAGCCGCGTTCCCGGTCTGGATGTGGCGCAGTGGACCAGCGATCGCACCGACCCTGCTCTGGCCGCCGAGATAGCCGGCGATGCGCGTACGGCCGAGAGCGCCGGGCTCGGCGGCACTCCTTCGTTCTTGATCGGCAGAACTGCAGCGGCGATGACGACCCTCGACGATCCCACGTCGCTCGATGCGGCCATCGAGGGACTCCTGGGCACGGAGTAGGGAATCGAGTCAGGCGAACGCGATCCTGTCGCTCGCCTTGCGCGTGTCGGTGTCGATCACCGACACCCTGTGGCTTCAGGTCAAGATCGAACGGACATGCTTGATTTGTTGGGCGTACGTTTGCGCGGCACACTCTTCGCGATCCAGGGCAGCGAGATAGCCGGCGAAGGCGAGGCGGCGCTCGCTGCGCTCGCAATCGATCCACCGCTGATATGCGTGCCACACCGCGTGACACTCCACGCACCACGA
>Ga0335074_10001815_pt1 | contig 28942 bp, 26 predicted proteins | sample Lox_Sample_23_FD_206715 | JGI IMG/M metagenome (GOLD analysis project Ga0335074, IMG submission 206715) | Soil microbial communities from Loxahatchee National Wildlife Refuge, Florida, United States - Lox_Sample_2.3 | ecosystem: Environmental > Terrestrial > Soil > Wetlands | place: USA... | reverse complement strand
TCCTTGCGGCTCTCGGATTGGGAGCAGGCGCTGACCACGGCGCTGGATGTCGTCAACCAGGCGCCCGGCGCACCGCTTCTCGTCATCGATGAACTGCCTTATCTGCTTGAGCATTCACCGCAGATCACTGGTCTCCTGCAACTCATCTATGACCGTTCACGACTGGGCGGAGGGCCGGGCGGGCGGATCATCCTGTGCGGGTCGGCGCTGAGTGTCATGACTGACCTGCTGTCAGGTACTAAGCCGTTGCGCGGCCGGGCTGTCGTCGATCTGCGGCTGCCCGCCTTTGATTACCGCACCAGCAGGAACTTCTGGCAGATCACCGATGCCCACACGGCTCTCCTGCTCGATGCTTGCATCGGAGGCGCACCCGGTTACCGTGCCCTGTCGCCCGGGCCGGCTCCCCAGACAGAAGCCGAATTCGACGACTGGGTGACCGGTACCCTGCTCAATCCAGGACTGGCCCTGTACTCACGATCAGAGGCTGAATACCTGCTGCGCGAGGAGCCCCGAATCCTCCACAAGGCCCTGTACTACGACGTGCTCTCAGCAGTCGCCCGTGGCGCCTCGACGCCGTCGCAGGTCGGGGCTTTGCTGCAGCGCCAGCGTTCGGCCATGATGGCACCGCTTGAGACCTTGGAGTCCAGCGGATACCTGCGGCGAGATGAGGACCTTCTCAGGACTCGCAAGCCGTCCGTGCGGGTGGCTGACTCGATCATCCGCTTCAACCAGTTGATCACTTCACCGCAGGCCGATCTGGTAGAACGCGGCCGCGCGAGGATCGCATGGGACACTTCGCAGCCGACCTTTCACAGCAAGATTCTGGGTCCCCACTTCGAGGAAGTCGCAACCGAGTGGACAAGGACATTCGCTTTCGACGAAATCGGCGCACGACTGGGAACCGTCGGCCAGGCCGAGGTTGATGATCACGCTGCCCGCACGAAGCACCAGGTTGACGTGATGGCTCTGGCACCAGGCGAGCGACCGCAGACGCCGCACGCCAAAATCGCCCTTCTCGGCGAGGCGAAGGCAACGATTCAGCCCAGAGGCGTCGGCGATCTGGCAAGGCTTGAGCACATCAGATCTCTGCTGACAGCGGGCGGACATCCGTCCGATGATGCCAGGCTAGCGCTGTTCTCGCTGCACGGCTTCAGAGCCGATCTTGAGCGCACCGCATCGGAGCGAGACGACATCGTGCTGGTTAACCTCAAGGCTCTGTACGGCGACGAGCCGGTGCCTGGACACTCGTGACAAACTGACGGAATGACCCAGGCCGCAGGGCCGCCTGATCCGTTCGCTCCGGCCGTGCTCGGCCCGGTCAGGCTGCGCAACCGGATACTAAAGGCAGCCACGTTCGAGGGCATGAGCCCCGGCAACCTGGTCTCGAACAGCCTCATCGAGTTCCACCGCACGATGGCCGCCGGCGGGACCGCGATGACCACGGTGTCCTACATCGCCGTGTCTAGAGACGGCATGGGCGCTCCCGCCGAGATCTACATTCGCGACGAGGCTGCCGAGGGCCTGGCCAAGATCGCCGAGGTCGTGCACGCGGAAGGCGCGCGGATCTCCGCTCAGCTCGGCCACGCAGGAGCGGTCGGACTTGTCAGGGGCAAGCGGGTACTCGGCCCATCGAAGGCAAGGACGATCGCCGGCGTCCGCGTCCAGCCCATCACGGCCGGCGAACTCGACGAGGTCGCCGAGCAATTCGCGGTCGGCGCGCGAATGCTCGCAGGCGCCGGGTTCGACTGCATCGAACTGCACTTCGGGCACCATTACCTGGTCTCGGCGTTCCTCAGCCCCAAATGGAACAAGCGCACCGACGAATACGGCGGCACGGTCGAGAACCGGGCCCGACTGGCCAGGAACGTCCTCAGGGCCGTCCGCGACGCTGCAGGCGGCAAGACCGCGATCATCGCCAAGCTCAACATGACCGACGGCGTACCGGGCGGACTTGACCAGGAGGACAGCCTCAAGATCGCGCAGTTGCTCCAGGCCGACGGGGGTCTCGACGCGATCGAGCTGACCGGCGGCGGTTCGCAGGCCAACCAGATGTTCATGTTCCGCGGCGGCGCACCGCGCCGGGAAATGGCCGCGGTACTGCGCGGACCGCAGCGGCTCGGCTTCAGGCTGCTCGGCCGGGCGCTGCTTCGGGAGTACCCGTTCGAAGAGGCCTACTTCCTGCCGATGGCCAGGCAGTTCAGGTCCGCGCTCGCGCTCCCGCTCGTCCTGCTCGGAGGCGTCAACACCGCCGCGACGATCAAGCAGGCGATGGCCGAGGGCTTCGACTTCGTCGCGATGGGCCGGGCACTGCTACGCGAACCCGACCTGGTGAGCAGGTTCAGGGATGGCACCGCGGAGGCGGGTACCTGCGTTCACTGCAACAAGTGCATGATCAGCATCTATTCAGGCACGCGGTGCGTGCTCGATCACCCCGATCCGCCTGCGGTCACCTGAGCGCATCAGCGATCGCACGGGCGGCGGCGAGCGTCTGATTGAACAGCCGCACGCTCATCGCGACGGGCCAGCTCGACAGCTTCACGATGACCGTTCGCGACCGCCCGTCCACGAAGACATGCTGCCCGTGAATTCCGTTCGCGTAAAAGAACGGCGTCGCGGGCTCCCTGACCCACCAGCAATTCCGGTAATGGGCGCCCGCCGGGTAGCCGGGCAGGTTGTCTCCCGCGACGAACGCGGCCGCTCCGTCGGCGGCGCCCCCGATCGTGTCCGCGACCCACTCGGAAGGCACGCAGCCGCCGGCTCCAGGTACGAAAAGCTGACCGAACCTGGCCACGTCACGCAACGTCGCGCTCATCCCGCCGTCGGCCAGCGCGTTCCCGTGCCCGTCCACCGTGATGTCGGCGTCGAACTCGGCCCCCATCGGCTGCCAGATTTCCCGCGAGATCAGCGTGGCCAGCCGCTCCCCCGCCGCCCGTTCGAGCACCCACGCGAGCACATCGGTCAGGATCGACCGGTACCGAAACGGCCCTCCGTGCGGGCCGTCGTTGCTGAGCGTGGCGAAGTAGCAGAGCGCGTCAGGCACGTCGAGCGCGCCCCCGGCAGGCCGCCACAAGTACACCTCTTCGCACAGCTTCGCGTCAGACTCGGGATCGGCGTAGTTCTCGCTGAACCTGGTGCCCGCCCGCATGTCAAGCAGATCCCGCACGCTCGCCTCAGCGAACGACGTCTCGCCGAGTTCCGGCACGATCTCACTGACCCGCGACGTCACGTCAAGGTCACCGCGCCCGGCCAGGACTCCCGCGACGGCACCGACGACCGACTTCGACACCGACATCAGCAAATGCGGCGTCTCAGCGGTCAGCCCGTTGCGATACTGCTCGGCGACCACCTGGCCGTCGCGCAAGACGAGAAAGCCGTCGGTGTAGCTGGTCGCCAGGTGTTCCTCGACGCTCATCTGCCGGCCATTCAGGGTCAGCAATATTTCACCAAGCGGCTGTTCCAGCCTCGCCAGCTCACTGGCACGGGCGGCTCGCGCGATCCTCGCCGTCGGTATCAGCTCGCGGACATGCTGGAACGCCCAGCGATTGTAAGGCGCGTCCTGCCAGTTGGCCAGCGTCACCTGGCAGTGCGCGGGATAAGGCGGTGCCCCCGCCATCGGCGCCGGCCGGCCGGTCACCGGGGAGTACTCCAGGTCACCCATGACCGTTTAGATTACGTGCCCGCCTTTCGCGCGCCTGACCTGAGTATCATCGCTGTCGCAGCCGGACCTGATAGGGAGCCAGCGACGTCTACCGAACCCGCAGGCACTGAACCCGCAGGCACTGAACCCGCAGGCACTGAACCCGCAGGCACTGAACCTGACGCCAGGTTCACTCTCGCCAACGAGCGGACGTTCCTCGCCTGGAGCAGGACTTCCCTCGCCCTGGTCGCGGCGGGCCTGGCGATCGCGCAGCTCCTGCCGCCTTTCCCGCACGTGCCGTGGGGCCGGGCAGTAATCGCGACGCCCCTGATCTTGCTCGGTGCCGTGCTATCGGCGGCCAGCTTCTTCGAGTGGAAACGCAACCAGCGGGCTCTCCGGTTCGGCGGGCCGATGCCTCACACCCACCTGCCGACGGTCCTGGCCTGGGCGGTCGGAACGATCGCGCTTGTCGCAACCGCCGTCGAGCTTTACTCGAAGGCTGCGGCACATTGAAGCCGCCTCCCGAGGACATCGAGTTCGCCGATCCTGGCCTGGCAAGAGAACGGACCAGGCTCGCCTGGACCCGCAGCGCGATCTCGTTCGCGGCTATCGGGATCGCGATCCTGAAGGACAGGCCGGTGATCGGCGCGCCGTTGCTGATCTTTGGCGCGGTGATCTGGGCCATCGGCCGCACGATACAGAACCCTCGCATCGAGGCCATCGCCGAGCGCCGTGCCCTCCTCGTCACCTGCGGCATCCTCATCATGGCGGCAGCGGCACTTGCCATCGTGCTACTCGGCCACTCCCCCCACGGCCTGAAGCTCTAACCGCCACGCTGCAGCCAGCCAGCCCCGGCCAGCCCGCCCCCTCAGCCAGCCAGCCAGCCCGCCAGCCTCAGCCAGCCCGCCAGCCCGCCTCAGCCAGCCCGCCCGCCTCAACCAGCCCGCCCGCCTCAACCAGCCCGCCCGCCTCAACCAGCCCGCCCGCCTCAACCAGCCCGCCCGCCAGCCCGCTACAGCCAGCCAGCCCGCTACAGCAAATCCGCGCAGCCCGCCAGGCCTCACGCCGGCGGGCGACCCCTTGCGTCCTTGTCGGCTGGGTCCGGTGAGCCGACGAGGCCGGCCTTCCGCAGGGCCGCGGCCATGGCGCCGGTCGGCTCTGGCTCCCTGCGGGCGGAGCCGCGGGGGTGCTTATTGGCAGATGCAGAAGGGTTTTCCCTGCGCTGGCCTGAGCGGTTGTCCCTGCTGCCTGACGGCGCCGCGCCTTCCGTCCCTGCCTCGTCGTCCAGCCGCATCGACAGGGAGATCCGCTTGCGGGGGAGGTCGACGCCGAGGACCTTGACCCTGACGATGTCGCCAGGCTTGGCTACCTGACGGGGGTCGCTGACGAAGGTACGGGACATCGCGGAGACGTGGACCAGGCCGTCCTGGTGCACGCCGATGTCGACGAACGCGCCGAACGCGGCAACGTTGGTCACCACGCCCTCAAGGATCATGCCAGGGGTCAGGTCTTCGAGCGACTCGACGCCTTCGGCGAAGGCCGCGGTGGTAAAGGCCGGCCTCGGGTCGCGGCCGGGCTTTTCCAGTTCGCGGAGGATGTCGGTCACGGTGGGGAGGCCGAAGCGCTCGTCGGTGAAGTCCGCTGCCTTCAGCGAGCGGAGTACCGCCGTGTTGCCGATCAGGCCGTCGACCGGTGTGCGCGCGGCCTTGATGATGCGCCTGACCACCGGGTAGGCCTCGGGGTGGACGGCAGAGGAGTCGAGCGGGTCATCGCCGCCGGTGATGCGCAGGAACCCGGCGCACTGCTCGAAGGCTTTCTGCCCGAGGCGGGGAACTTCCTTGAGCGACTGGCGGGTCAGGAACGGGCCGCGTTCGTCGCGGTGTGCCACGATAGCGCCGGCCAGGCCATCGCTGATGCCTGAGACCCTGGCCAGCAGCGGTACCGAGGCCGTGTTGACGTCGACACCGACCGCGTTCACGCAGTCTTCAACCACAGCATCGAGGGACTTGGAGAGCTTGGCCTGGGCGAGGTCATGCTGGTACTGGCCGACGCCGATCGACTTCGGATCGATCTTGACCAGTTCGGCCAGCGGATCCTGCAGCCGCCTGGCGATCGAGACCGCGCCGCGCAGGGATACATCCATGCCAGGCAGTTCTTTCGAGGCGTAGGCGGAGGCCGAGTAAACCGAGGCGCCCGCTTCTGAGACCATCACCTTCGTCAGCTTCAGGTCCGGCCTGGCCTTGATCAGGTCAGCGGCGAGACGGTCGGTTTCCCTTGATGCCGTGCCGTTGCCGATCGCGATCAGGTCGACCTTGTGAGCGGCAGCGAGTTGCGCCAGCGTCGCGAGCGACTCGTCCCACTTGCGCTGAGGCTCGTGCGGGTAGATGGCCTTGGTCGCGACGGGCTTGCCGGTCTTGTCGATGACAGTGACCTTGACACCGGTCCGGAAACCCGGGTCCAGGCCCATCGTCGTGCGGGCACCGGCCGGGGCGGCGAGCAGGAGATCACGCAGGTTCGCGGCGAACACCCTGACCGCCTCGTCCTCGGCCGCCTGCCACAAGCGCAGCCGCAGGTCGGCGGCCACGTGCACGCTTATCCTCGCCCGCCAGGCGAGTTTCACCGTCTCCGTCAGCCAGCGGTCGGCCGGGCGGCCCTGGTCCCTGACGTTGAACGCGGCAGCTATCTTCGACTCGGCGTCGGAGAACGTCTCGCCTTCAGCGGGCGGGAGGTCGCCTGCGTCCATCGTCAGGTCGAGTATGTCTTCCTTTTCCCCGCGGAACATGGCGAGGATGCGATGGGATGGCAGCCTGGTGTAGGGCTCGTCGAACTCGAAGTAGTCGGCGAACTTGGCGCCTTCTGCTTCCTTGCCAGGCTTGACCTTGGCCGCGAGCTTGCCGCGCTGCCAGGTGCGCTCGCGGAGCACGCCGATCAGGTCGGCGTCTTCAGAGAACCGCTCGATCAGGATCGCCTGGGCGCCGGCCAGCGCCGCCTGGGCATCGACGATGCCCTTGTCCGCGTCGATGTAAGCCGCGGCCGTCGCCGCCGGGTCGCTGGCCGGGTCGCTGAGCAGCGTGTCAGCGAGCGGCTCAAGGCCGGCTTCGCGGGCGATCTGAGCCCTGGTGCGCCGCTTGGGCTTGTAAGGCAGGTAGATGTCTTCGAGCCTGGCCTTGGTCTCGGCGGCCATGATCTGAGCAGCGAGTGCCTCGTCCAGCTTGCCCTGCGACTTGACAGACTCAAGGATCGCGGCCCGGCGCTCCTCAAGCTCACGCAAGTACGTGAGCCGCTCAGTGAGGGTGCGAAGCTGCTCGTCGTCGAGCCCGCCGGTCGCCTCCTTGCGGTACCTGGCGATGAACGGAACTGTCGCGCCGCCATCGAGCAACTCGATCGTGGCGATGACCTGTGCGTCTCTGACGCTGAGCTCGCCGGCGATGCGGCGCGGAATCGGTACGGGATCGGGGATCTTGACGTCGGCCACGTCCGGGACTCTATCCGCTTGAAAGCACCGCATGTACAAGGAGCACCCGAGATCCACCCAGGGCCCGAGACCCAGCGCCCGGCCACCCGGCGCCCGAGACCCAGCGCCCGCCACCCACCGCCCAAGACCCAGCGCCCGAGACCAGCGCCCGAGACCCAGCGCCCGAGACCAGCGGCCGAGACCAGCGCCCGAGACCAGCGCCCGGCACCCGGCGCCACCCGGCGCCCGCCACCCACCGCCCAAGATCCACCCAGCGCCGCGCACGCACCGCCCGCCACCCAGCGCCGCGCACGCACCGCCCGCCACCCAGCGCCGCGCACGCTCCGCCGCGCACGCACCGCCGACACGCTTCCCCGGGCAACGCTGACCTGTCACCGGACACGACGACGCGAGCGTGCTTCAGGCTGCCTGCTGGTCAGGCTGAACGGCATAGGTGCGGCCAGTGGGCGTGGTCCAGATGAAGGTGCCAGGTGCGGGCTGATCCAGATCCCATCCGGCCAGTTGCTTCAGTTTATGGTGGTATCGGCACAAAGCGCCAAGATTACAGGAGCAAGTCGGGCCGCCCTGGTCGAACGGCTTCGTGTGGTCGCAGTCTGATCGCCACGCTGGCTGCCGACAGGTCGGGAAACGGCACGTCAGGTCGCGGATGTTCAAGAACTCCCGCAACCGGCCAGGTACCTGGTAGGCCAAGCTCGCCCCGGAATGCGCGCACCCGCCCGCCACCTCGTCAGCGGCCAGACGTTCTTCCGCCTTGGCCGCCGCCAGCCGGGCCACGGTACTGATCGCAGCGAGCACTCCTGCTAGTTCCCCTTCTGCCCGCTCGGCAGCGCCAGACGCCCTCACCAGTTCGCGCCCTGGCATGATCACGGTTACCCGCTTGAGAAGGCTGCTCGCGGCGCCGGGTCCGGCTCTGGCCACTCCCGTGCGCCTGACCCCGGTTACGGCGACGGCCTGCCCGCTATCGCCGGTCAGCACGACACGCCAGTCGACGCCGGGATCGCGGGCCGCGAGGAGGGCCAGGTAAGAAGCCTGGGCGGGGGTAACCGCCCCAAGCCGGGTCAGGCTGCCTGGTCCGGCTCCTCCGCAGGCGAGCGTGTCCCACGGCAAGCTCAGCTCCAAGAACCCGCTCCCGGCGGGCACCAGGTCCTTCAGCGCCGCTGGCCCCGGCGGCAAGAACGGAGTCGCCTCCGGCCACGGCACTGGCACCGGCACCGGCTCGGCGCTCGCACCATTCAGCTCGCCGTCACCAGCAGCGTCGCCCTCGCCGCCATCGCCGAAATCGCCATCCAGAGCGAGATCCTCCACAGATGAGCAGTCACGATCAGACGGGCAGTCACCGTCAGACGGGCAGTCACCGTCAGACGGGCAGTCACCATCAGACGGGCAGTCACCATCTGGAGCAAGATTCTCCCCCGGCGGGCAGTCGCCCCCAGGCAGGCGGTCATCGTCGCGCCAGGGCCAGTTCTCGAGCAGCGGGTTCCCGGCTTCCGGCTGCCCGCCGTCCTCCGGCCCAGCACCGGGCGGGCAGCCCGCACCAGACACACCAGCCGCACTAGGCGGCGGACCACTCGCACCATGCGGCGAGCCACCCGCACCAGGCGGACCTCCCGCATCGGGCGAACCACCCGCTGGTGGCGGGATGTGCGGGAGCGTGCCGAGGAGCAGTCCCAGAAGAACCTTGGACCTCAGCAGGTCAATGCCGCCCGTCGCGCCCGAAACCTTCAGCGCTCGCGCCAGCGCCGTCATCCTGGCCATCGCCGCTGCGGCATGCACCGCGGGCAAGTTGTGCCCGGCCAGTGACGCCGTGCCCTCCGCATCCGGATACAACGTGACCTTTGCCCGCTTCTCGGCTTCTTCCCGCCGCCGCTCAGCGCCTTCCGGATCAGCAGAAATCACCGCCCGGCGCAACGCCGCCCTTAGTTGGCCGGTCGTCTGCTCCCCGGCCCTAAGGAGTACCTTTGCCTCGACGGCCTTGGCCTTCTCATCATCCAAAGGCTCGGTGGCCTCGGCGATCGCCTTCGCGCGTGACAGGTCAATGACGCCGTCGCGGAGCGCATGACCAGTGGCCGCGAGCCGCCATCGCAGGTTCACCGCCAGATCTGTCCACCACTGGGCACCGGACTGCGACAACGTCAGCGCCAGCGAGACCTGCCCATAAGTATCGGCGGAGACCTTCGAAGGCCGGCCATCCGCGTCAACGCTGTTCTTCGCATCCGCTGCCGCTGACCGAGACGCCATTTGCGCGATCACTGCCAACTCGCCCGCCTGAGCCCACGCCGCCACCCGCCGGAAGGCCGCCGCCGCCCCGGCGAGCGCGCCATCCTCAAGCTTCGCCTCGGGGTTACACGCCAGCCAGGCCGCCAGATCAGGCCCCGGCGGCAGAATCTCCGCCACCCGACCTGCGGCTGCCGACAGAGGTACCACCGATGCCAGGCCCGCATCCAAGGCATCTAGGTAGTCAGCGAACTCCGCTTGTACCGGATCAGACCCGGCGTGCGCAGGCGAGTCGGCAAGTTCAACTCCGGGAAGCTCAGGAACGGCAGCTTCGGCGTCAGGACTGAGGACGGTCGAGGAACGGCGGTTCCAGGGCGCGGGCTCCGACAGCGCCGTCAGCAACATCTCGGTGTCCAGCGTCCACGACCACGACACGCCCTCCTGCACTGCCATCACCTCCTCAGGTCACCCTCGATCTATCGACCACTCTAGCGAGACCCACCGACAATCACTCAAAGTAATCGAACTGGCGGTCTAAGCAACCAAGCAGCCGGAAAGGCCGCCCGCGAGCCGCTCGCGTTCCGCGGCCGGGGCCGCTAGCGGGTCGCCGGTCAGGGTTCCTGGCGCACGCACTGCCCGGCCAGCAGCATCAGATGTCCATCGATGCGGTCCGCCCAGCGCCCGGCTACAGCAACAGAGTCCCGGCGATGTCACAGCTACAGCATCAGATGGCCACCGTCGTCCCTGGATCCGCCCCGCCAGCAGCAACGCCGGGCCATCGATGCTGCTGCCCCCTGCCGGTCCAAGCGCAATGCCCCGGTTGCCCGAAATGTCCAGCTCGCTCCTGCGGCGGCGGGGCCGACATCGCTACCGAGGAACCCCGCCGCCAAGCGTAACTGGATTTTCGTGACGCCGCGTTCCAGACCGCGCCAGACCATGACGCCGCGTGTCAGAGCATGCCAGACCGCGGCCGCCCAGACCCCTGCCGCCCAGACCGCGACCGCCCAGACCCCTGCCGCCTAGACCGGACGGCAGACGTCATCCGCCCTCGCCTTCAAAGGCGACAATCGTCACGGCCAGGCCGTTCCCCGCGCACACGACCACGGCATCAAAGGTGTGCTGCGTAACGGGATTCCAGTTGGTGAGATCGGTGTTGGTCCACCACCGGCTCCCCGGTCCGGTCAGCCGGCCTATTTCAGCGAAAACATCCTCTGGCCGACCCTGCGAACGCAGAGACCGGCGCGGTCGGCTTGACCGGGCGCTGGCAGCGAGATCGGTGAGCACCCCGATCGCCGTAGGCTCGTCGACCTCCCACAACAACTCCCAGAGCGCGTCAGCATCGGCAGGCAAGCTAATTCTCTGCCGCCGCCTGGAAGGGACCGCGGGCGGCCCGCCATCAGACAACAGGCCGATGTTGCTGATCACGTCGAACACGACATCAGGCACGGCGACGGGATCGCAGGCATTGGCCCAGGCGAGCATCTGACCATCACTGATCGTGACACCAAGGTCAGCGCACAGTTCGTTCAGGCGATCAAGGTCGTTCACGCGATCAAGGTCGTTCATCGGATCAGGGGTTGATCGGGACCACAGCTTCCGGGGTGTGGGTCAGGAAGGTGAAGGCTTCCTCGAAGTAAAGGGTCACGGTCTCGATGTCGTGGGAAAGGTAGCCAATGGAGAGGTCCTGGCCCAGGTAAAGCTCGAAGTCGCCGCCCCTGGTTGACATGACGTACGCGCCTTCGATGGCCGGTGCCCAGACGATCGGGCCGTCGACCAGCTTGGCGAGATGCTGGCGGACCGGGTAGCCGTGGTCCGAGGTCTCGCTGACCGCGGTGTAGGCCTCGGCGCTGAGCACCAGCGCGAAGGGCCCGCCGACGCCGGCCAGACGCAGGGTCTCCAGAGCGCCGCTGACCAGGTCCGGGTACATCGTGGCATCGGCCGGCAAACCTATCGCGGCGTTGGAGGACGACTTCCTGATGCCGGCGATGCCGGCCGCGGCGTATCCGTCGAAGACCGCTCGGTCCTCGGCCAGCGCGATCTGCCTGGCAGCGTCCTTGACCGGCTGCCAGTCAGGGTCCTCGGCACCGCGCTCCACGTCGTCGACGGCCTCGCGGCTGACCGCGAAAGGCACACGGAACTCGACGACGGGCTGCGCGATGCGAGACCGGGCGATGACGCCTTCTGCCGGGGCCTTGAGGCTGGCGAGATGGCCGGTGCCGACCGCTGAAAGCACCTCATCGCCCGGTTCGGTCACGTCGACCACCCGGCGGCCTGCCAGGTTGAGCGTGAACGTGCGCTTGGCCTCCTCCTCGATGCTTGCCCAGGCCGCTGCCGAGATCGGGGCTAGCTCGCGATGCAGGTTGTTCATGCTGAGGGCTCCTTTTTCAGGCCGCCAATACGCAGCGAACCGCTCACGGCGGTAGGCGGCGACTTCGTCGGCGCGTCGGGCAGGTCATCGAGAAAATCCAAGGTCGGCACGAAAAACAGACAGCCGGTAACAGCGGTCGAGAAGTCGAGTATCCGGTCATAGTTCCCTGGCGGACGGCCGATGAACATGTTGACGAGCATTTGCTCGGTGACGCTCGGCGTCGCCGAGTAAGCGATGTAGTAGGTGCCGAACTCGCCTCCGCTCGGCACGCCGAACGGCATGTTGGCCCTGAGGATCTGGCGCTGGGTGCCGTCAGGGTCGATCAGCGTGTTCGCGGCAACGTGGGAGTTGCTCGGCTTGATGTCATCGGGCATCTCGATGTCGGACAGCTTGCTGCGCCCGATGACCTTTTCCTGCTCCTCGACAGGAAGCTTGTTCCACGCGTCGAGGTTATGCAGGTACTTCTGAATGATGACGTAGCTGCCGCCGGCGAAGTCCTGGTCTTGCTGGCCGATGATGGCAGCGGCGGCGGCAGCAGCCCCGGCAGGATTCTCCGTGCCGTCGACGAAACCGATCAGGTCCCGCTCGTCGAAGTACCTGAACCCGTGAACCTCGTCGCAGACCGTGACCTGGCCAGACAGCCGGCTCATCACCTGGGCGACGAACTCGAAGCACAGGTCCATCCGGTTGGCCTTCACGTGGAACAGCAGGTCACCAGCGGTCGCCGGGGCACGGTACCTGGCGCCGTCCAAGGCGGTGAACGGATGCAGTTCGGCCGGGCGCGGTCCGGCGAAAAGCCGGTCCCAGGCGTTCGAGCCGATGCCAAGCACGACCGCCAGCTTGCCCTCAGGGAGACGGAACCCGACCGAGCGCTCAAGGCCGGTCAGATCGGAAAGCAGATCTCTGACCGTGTCCTCGCCACCCGGGTTAATGGTCACCACGAGGAAGATCGCGGCGGCAGTCAGCTGGGTTAGTACCGGCTGAGATTCCGGCGGTGCATCGGGCACCAGGAAAGTCTCCCATACGCCGCCCGGCCATCAGAGGAACGGCACGGACAACGATCATCCCGCGACGTCAGCGGGCCGGATGCTCCTGCCGTCAGCTTGCCTTGCGCATCGGGCGCGCAGTACCCGCTGCGGCGGGCTGGCCGCAGGCCTCGCAGACCACCTGGGCGGTAAGCCGGTGACCGCACTGGTGCTCGAGGATCATGGGGGGCTCGCCGTCACGGCGCAGGTGCTCATCACCCCAACGCATGAGCGTGAGGATCACCGGATAAAGGTCAAGGCCGGCCGGCGTCAGGAAGTACTCGTAGCGGACCGGGTGCTCTGAGTACTGGCGGCGTTCCAGAATCCCGGCGGCGGTGAGGGCACGAATCCTGGCCGCCACGGTGTCGCGCGGCCCGCCGATGCGGCGCACCATCTCATCGAACCTGCGGTTGCCGAGGAAGACCTCGCGAACGACGAGCAGCGCCCACTTCTCGCCCACAACCTCCAGGGTCCTGGCGATCGAGCACTCTCTCGGTTCAGCCATGACACGCAGCCTACCACCTAAGTCCGAAAACTGGACGCACCAAGGGAGGCGCGTTATAGTGGGTCCGAAATCTGGACTCACTAGAACGTCGAAGCCGAGCAGAAGGACAGTGACGTGGTCTCCACTCCCCCGATGGTCACCAGCCAGGTCCGTGCCGAGACCCGCCAGAAGAAGACCGGCCTGATCGTGGCGGTGCTCGCCCTGGCCGTGTTCATGTCCAGCCTTGACCTGTTCATCGTGAACCTGGCGTTTCCTTACATCGGCAAGGAGTACGCGGGCACCAGCCTCGGCTCGCTGTCCTGGGTGCTCAACGCCTACACGATCGTCTTCGCGGCCGTGCTCGTGCCCGCAGGGCGCTGGGCAGACCGCATCGGCAGGCGGCGGGTCTTCATGGCCGGCCTGATCGGGTTCACGGCCGGATCGCTGATCTGCGGGCTCGCTCCCGGAGTGCCCGCGCTGATCGGAGCCAGGATCATCCAGGCCGCAGGCGCGGGGCTGATGGTACCCGCCTCGCTGTCGCTGCTGCTGGCCTCGGTTCCCGCGGCCGTGCGTGCCAGGGCGATCGGCGCCTGGGCAGCGTTCGGGGCGCTCGGCGCCGCCCTTGGCCCGGTCATCGGCGGCAGCCTGGTGCAGCTCAACTGGCGCTGGGTGTTCTGGATCAACCTCCCCGTCGGCCTCGTCGCGATCGCGCTGACGACCAGGTCCGTGCCGGAAAGCCGTGACGAGCACATCACGGGGCGGCCGGACATCGCGGGTGCCGGACTGCTGGCCGCGGCGGTAGGCCTGCTGGCTTACGGGCTCGTGAAGGCGCCCGACTGGGGCTGGGGCTCGGCCGCGTTTCTCGGCACGCTGGCGGCAGCGGTCGGTTGCGGGGCGGCGATGGTGCTTCGGTCGCGGGTGCACCACTCGCCGGTGATCGAGCTTGGGCTGCTGCGGCTTCGCACGTTCAGCGGATCCTTCGCCGCGTCGATCTTGTACTACGGCGCCTTCGGCGCGTTCGTGCTGAACTCGGTGGAGTTCCTGACCGGGGTATGGCACTACTCAGCGGTACTTGCCGGGCTCGCGATCGGGCCTGGGCCTCTCATGGTGCTGCCATTCGCCAGCTACGTGGCCCCCCGTCTGGCGGCCCGCCTAGGAGGGCCCGGCCGGGTAGCGGTCATCGGCTGCTTCGTCAACGCCGGGGCGATGCTGCTGTGGTACAGCCAGATCCAGGCTGCTCCTGCCTACCTGACGCACTTGCTCCCGGCGCAATTGCTGGGAGGGGCCGGTGTCGGGCTCAGCATTCCGTCGCTGCTCGGGGCGGGGACCGCTGAGTTGCCGCCAGGGCGATTCGGTACCGGAAGCGGGATCTTGAACATGGCCAGGCAGATCGGGACCGTGATTGGGGTGGCCGGCCTGGTGGCGATCTTGTCCAAGCTGGACGTCACCGACCCTGTTAACACGTTCAGGCATGCGTTGCTGCTGATCATCGGGCTGTTCGCGGCCGGCGGCGTGGTGTCAGGCGCGCTGCTGACCGCCCGCTCCGTGCGACCGCCGGCATCGCAGGCGCCCCAAGCCCTCTAGGGGAAATCCTTTCCGCTGGCGATACTGAGGATGGCCGAAACACCCCAGAAGGGCCGAGAGGGAACGTCTCCATGAACCGAGCCATTCGCACCAGAATCGCCATCGTCACCACCGCGGTCGCCTGCGCCGCTGTCCTCGGGTCCGCGGTCACTCTCGCGGCCGCAGGCGCGCAGGCGGCACCGCCGAGGCCCGCCTCAACGCCTCAGTGCAAGTCATCGAACCTCGAGATCTGGCTCGGCCTGAACGGAGACGGTGCGGCCGCAGGCACCACCTATTACCCGATCGAGTTCACCAACAACGCCTTCAAGACGCACACCTGTTACGTCTCTGGCACTCCGACCGTCTACGCGCTGAACAGCAAGGGCCAGAAAATAGGACCGGTGCTCAAGGGCACGGCAAGCGGCAAGAAGATCACGCTCAAGCCAGGGCAGACCGCCTACGCCAGAATCGGAATCGTGGACGCCGGAATCATCGCCGGGTGCGGTCAGACGACCGGCGCAGCGCTCGAAGTCACTCCGCCAGGAACGTCTGGCACCCAGCTCATTTCCAGTTTCACGTTCCCCGTCTGCAAGAACAAGCAGTACATGCATTCCTTGAAGGCCACCTCCGGGGTCGGCGTGCCGTAAGGCAGAAACCAGACGGGTCAGCCGCGCATGCCCAGGTAGCCGGCGAAACGCTCATCGACCTGCTCGCCGGTGAGCCCGAAGTCTGACAGCGAGTACCGGTGACGGGAAGAGAACCCCCCTGGCCCGGCACCGGTGCCCGCCGACTCTGCCGAGGTCGCCTTCATCGCGTCCATGACCGCGCCGGTGAGTTCGATCCCGAAGTACTCATAGACAGACTCGATCGTACCGAGCGGGTCGGCGACGAAGTCCTCGTACCAGACGTCGCAGAACCTCGCCTGGTCGTAGCGCTGCCTCGCCTCAAGGAACTCCTCGAGGCCGCGCGCCCACAACTCAAGCTGATCGGCGCCGATGACCGCACCCGTGAAACGCTCTGACCAGCCGGCCGTCGCGTGCGCCGACAGGCTGCATGCCGAGGCGATCGCGACCCTGGGCCGCCGGTGTGTCTGGATGAACAGCGCGTCCGGGTAGACGGCAAGCATCTCGTCGAGCGCGAACAGGTGACTGGGATTCTTCAGCACCCAGCGCCGGCCGGCGTCGTTCATGCCGATGAGCTGGAGGTTCCGCTTGTGCCTGCGGTAGGCGTCGCGCCAGCCCCTGGCCCGCAGCCATGACGAGTAAGTCGGCACGTGCGCCAGGCACTCGAACGAGATCGACCGCATGGACTGCCTGAGCAGCCGCCAGCACTCCTCGACCTGATCGGCGGCGAGATGATGCAGGCCCATGAACTCGGGATGCTCGACATGGTGCTGCTGGTAACCCGCCTGCATCGCAACGAAAAGAGCGTCATTCTCCCAATTAGCACGGGGTGGCCGTGGCTGCGGCGCCTGGGTCAGCCACAGCTCGAGACCCTGGTGTCGCGGATCGGAAGTCAGCAGCCGGTGCAGGGCGGTAGTGCCCGTTCTCGGGAGGCCGGTCACGAAGATCGGCTGGCTGATGCTGACGCTGGCGTAGTCCGGGTTCTGCTTCCACGCAGCCTCGCTGAGCAGCCTGGCCACCATCGCCTCGCGCAGGAATACCCTGCTCATCTTCCGGCCAAGTGGCGTCAGCTTCTCATCGCGCTCGTAGGAGGCGAGCAGCACCGCAAGCCCGTCGAGATACTCGTCGTCGCCGAAATCGTTCAGGCCAGTGAGCCTCGTCGCGGAGGCGTGCAAGTCACCGACGGTACCGACGTTGTCGCGCGGCGGCCGCGCCGCGGCCGGATCGTCCCCGGCGTCGGGCTCACGGCGCACGGACGCCGCGAAGGCCGGATTCATCTTGGGCAGCCGGCTCAATGGTGGTACTCCCCGCAGTTCACGTCGATGCACTGCCCGGTGATGGCGCGAGCCATCGGCGAGGAGAGGAATACGACCGCGTCGGCGATCTCGTCGGGCAGCGGAAGCCTGCGCAGGTCGATGTTCTCGGCCGTTTCGTCGTAGACGTCCTGAGGGTCGATGCCTCGCTTCTTCGCCAGGTAGCCGAAGTACCACTGGAGGTTGTCGCCCCAGATGTGACCTGGCGCGACCGAGTTCACCCGCACGCCGTCTGGGCCGAGTTCGGTGGCCAGCGACTGGGCAACCGCGAGCAGCGAGGCCTTGGTCGCCTTGTACGGGCCCATGCCGCGCTGCGAGAACCGCACGACCATGGAGTTGATCATGGTGACCGAGCCTGACGTCTCCTTGAGCGCGGGAGCGAACAGCCTGGTCATCCGCAGCGCCCCGACCACGTTGGTATGGAACGCGGCGGTCATCGCGTCGAGATCGACCTTGAGCAGGTCCTTGATCGGCGGCATCGCCAGCGCGTTGTGCACCAGCGCGTCCGCCCGCCCGAACTCATCGAGCGTCGCCCGCATCAGCCGCTCGCACGCTTCCGGGTCTGTCACGTCGGTGGCAACGCTCAGCGCCCGCCGGCCGATCGCCTTGACCTCGGCGGCAACGTCGTCGAGCTTGCTCTGAGTACGCGCGGCCAGCACCACATCAGCGCCCTGCACGGCACTGCGGATCGCGATCGAGCGGCCGAGCCCTGGCCCGATCCCTGAGACGACGACTACCTTGTCCTGCAGCAGCATCACGGTTCTCCCGCACCAAGTACAGCGGATTCGAAGTGGGGTGTCACGTTTATCCCAGCATCCGCCGTGCTACGGCGGATTGCCGTGCGGCGATCCGCTTCGCGTAGCCCCGGTTCGTGATCTCGGACAGCTCGAAGAACGGCAGGTGCCGCGGAATCTCCTCGAACGCGACGACCTCTGCGTGAGGGCCGTCGGCGGCGGTCAGCTCCCTGGTCAGCCGCTGCCAGCGGAGCTGCAGGTAGCCGCGCTGGTGCCCGGTGCATTCCAGCCAGTTCACCACGCCGGGGTCCCGCTCGCTGACCACGAACCTGAGCATCCCGTCCGGGTCATGCAGGGCCTGATCGGCCGTGAGACTTGTCTGGTGATTGATGTAGTCGAGCGAGATGTACCACATGCTGCCGAGCTGGAAGCCCTGGTAAGGGGCGACGTCCTTGGGCGCGGCAGGGACCGTGATGATCATCGCCTGGTCCTCTGCGAGGTCGTAGTGCCCGACCGACGAGAACTGCGTGGTCAGCCCGCCCGGGGTGTTCCTCGGCTCGGTCAGCGTGTTCACCGGTAGCTGGAGGTAGAACCATTCGGGAAACTGCAGGAAGGTCTTCAGGCGCGAGATCAGGATCTTGCCGGCGACGCCGTAGCGCTTGGCGAGCGCGCTTGTGTCGGGCGGCACGGGCGCCTGACCTTCGCCGCCGGCCCGCCTGATCGTGATCAGGCCGCGCTGCTCGGACGCCCAGTCGCTGTAGACCTCGCGGACGACCAGCATCGCAGAACCTTCGCCGAGCGTGAAGTAGTTGCGTCGTCCTTGCGCCCGCGCGGGGCCGAACCTGACCTCGAAGGTGCCGTCTTCCCCGATGTCGATCTCGCGGTCGTCGAACGCCGACAAGCTGTCAGGCACCTGGACCGGCGAGTAGTCGCCGCCGAGCACCTGGAAGCTGAGGTCAGAGGTCGTTCCGCGCTTGCCGCTCACCACGTATTCGGCATCTGGCCGCAGGTAGGCGTGAAAGTAAAGCGTGTCCGGGTTGTCCAGGCCGAGCTTGGTATACGGGCCGGTCGACGCCGCGAAGAACGGGAAGTCCTTCTGGTAGGCCCAGGCCATCTGCAGCGAGGCCCTGATCGAGCCCGCCAGGTAGTCATAGCCCTCGGCGAGGTCCTGCTCGGTCTTGACGTGCGGCGCGTTGCGGATGATGTGCTCGGCTTCGCCGATCGCGTCCGCGAAGGCTTGCGTGTAAAGCGGTTCGGTCACGCCTAGCTCGCCCAGCGGTTCGCGGTCAGCTTCCAGCTAGGCCAGTCATCGAGCGACATCGCCGACTCGTAGATCCGCACGTAACCGGTATGCGAGATCCGCCACTCCCCGTCATCACCGCGCCGGTACCTGTCCTCGTAGAACGCCGCCCCGCTGATCACGACCTTGAAGTCGGTAGCGATCACGGTGTCGGTGAACCGCCAGGTCCCCTTGGCCTCGTCGCCGTCGATCGAGATCTCTGGCTGCCCGGCCGCGTGCAGCGTGATGATCCCGTTGCCCAGGCTGTCCCGCAGGAACGCGACGATGTCATCACGGGACTTCAGGTCGAGCGGCCGCCCCGCCGACGGAGTCCCGTAGTCGGCGGTCGCATCGCTGGTGAAGACGTCGGCGATCTCGTCCCACCGCTTGAGGTCCACGCAGCGCAGGTAGCGGTACTTAAGCTGCCGGATCTTCTCCAGCTCCGCAAGGTCCACCAGGTCCATCAGCCAGCCTCCGCCGCCCTCGGTCGCCTCCCATTTCTAGAACATGTTCTACTCTCGGCTCACTCCCGTGGCAACTCCTGGTCCGCACGCGGCGGGAAGAAATCGGGTACAGGGACGACGTTAATGAGGCAGCGGGATCGCATCGAGGCGGCAGATGGAGGACCGGGGTGGACGAGGGCATGACGGGCGGCGTGACGGACGGGCAGGAGTGGATCGCCGGGCTGCCTGACGAGCTTGACGGGCAGCGGAAGATCATGCTGTCGCTGCTCCGCTGGACCGAGGCCGACGAACGCGCCGGCATGCTGTGCGTGGCCTGCTCGGTTGGCCGCGGCAACGCCGACCGGCTATCTGACCTGGACATGGGCCTCGCGATCGACGTGACCGATGCGGAGTTCGACGCCGCCGTCACCGACGTGCACCTGGCCGTCGACCAGGCTGGCGACCTGATCGAGAGCTACCGCCACAAGTTGCCCGGCGTCTCGTTCACGCACGAGCGGATCTTCGCCCAGTACGCGGATCGCTGCCAGGTCGATCTGGTGGTGATCCCGCTGTCCCAGGACTACGGCCCGGTCAAGGACGAGGTCGTGCTCTACGACAGCGGCGGGCACCGGACCGCCAGGTTCCAGCCGAAGCCGGTCACGCCGGTCCAGGTACGCGAGTGGGCATTCAACGGCTGGGCCTGCCTGGCCGACGTCGGCAAGTACCTGCGCCGCGGCTCGGCCTGGGAGGCGCTGGAACGATTGCATCAGGCCAGAAACGAGTACTGGCGGCTGCTGGCGACCGCCTCTGGCGTGGCGAACCCGCAGTTCGGGGTCACGAGCCTGCTCGACTTCGCGCCTTCGCAGGTGCCGGCCGACCTGGCCGCGACCGTCAGCGCGCTCGACCTCGGTGGCCTGCTCGCCGCCGCCCTGGCCCTGGCGGCCAGGCTTGGCGAGATAGGCGACCTCCTGGCACCCGGCCAGCGCGCGGCGCTGCCCATGGCGATGGCCGGCTACATCGCCGAGGATCTCGCCGCGATCACGCTCTAGCTCCTCATGGTCCGTAGTCGACGACCGTCGTGCCGTAGGCATCATCGACGTAGACGTGCCCGGTCAGCGGGTCGATAGCGGTGTCGACCGGCTGAGTGAAGCCAAGGCCAGGGTAGATCGGAACGGTGATCGTGCTGGTCACGGTCTTCGTGCGGCCGTCGATCACCGACATGGTGCCGTCGCCGCTGTTGGCGACATAGGCGGTGTCGTTCAGCGGATTGACCGAGATGCCGATCGGCGACGCCCCGACCGGGATCGTGGCGGTCACGTGGTTCGCCCGGCCGTTGATCACGGACACCGAATTGGCTGACGGCGAGCCTTCGCCGCTGCCTTTGACGGCAGTATCCGGCCGGCGGCGGCCGAAGAACACGTACCCGTCCTGGCTTCCCGTGTTCGTCACGTAGACGACTCCGGTACGCGGGTTGACCGCTATTCCGGTCGGGTAGCTCCCTACCGGAATCGTGGCGGTCACGTGGTTCGTGTGCCCGTCGATCACCGACACCGAGTTCTCGGCGTTCTCGACCACGTAGATTCGGTCGGTGCGCTGGTTGACGGCCACGCCGAAGGTGTAGCCGACGGGTATCGTGCCGGTCACCGCGTTCGTGCGGCCGTCGATGACCGAGACCGTGTGATCCTCGGTGTTGGCGACGTAGACGCGGTCGGTTACCGAGTCCACGGCGATGCCGTTCGGGTAATGGCCCACCGTGATCATGGCCGTGACCGAGTTCGTCCTGCCATCGATCACGTAGACCGAGCCGTAGTCCATGGGGTCGTACTGGTTATCCGCATAGATCGTGTCCGTCTTCTGGTCCACCGCGACCTGGACGGTGTCGTAACCCGTCGGGATGTCAGCGACGATCGCGTCCGTGCTCAGGTCGACGACCTCTACCTCGGCGAACTCGGCGATGTAGAGCCGGTGCGTCGCCGGGTCGACCGCCAGGCCGGCCGGCTGGTTGTCCAGTATCGTCACCGCGAACTGGTGAAGCTCGGCTGCGCTCAGCCCGGCTATGCCAGTTTCGCCCGCCCGCGCCGCCGCGGCCGGCGCCGCGGGCGCGATCACCCCCACGACGACCGCCACGACCGCGATGACCGCGACCGGCCCAATGGTGAGAACACATCGGCGTAGCGAAGTCACGACTACAAGGCTATTACTGTACGCGCAGGTAACAATGCGAATCGCGACCGATCGGCGTTGGTGTTGGCGAACTAGAACCTGTTCTACCTTTTTCGCGGCCGGGCTGGCAGGATCGGACCGTGCGATTCTCCTACGCCGAGTCGATGACCGACCCGTCCTTCTACCTTCCGCTGGCGAAGGCCGCCGAGGCGGCGGGCTACGACACGATGGTCGTGCCTGACAGCATTTGCTACCCCGCCGAGGCCACGAGCACGTACCCGTACAGCCCGGACGGCACCAGGGAGTTCCTCGATGGGAAGCCGTTTCTCGAGCCGTTCTCGCTGATCCCGGCGCTCGGTGTGGTGACCGAGAAGCTCAGGTTCGTCACGTTCGTGCTCAAACTGCCAATCCGCAACCCGGTCCTTACCGCCAAGCAAGCGACGTCCGCCGCCGTGCTGACCGGCGGCCGCCTGATGCTCGGCGTCGGCACCAGCCCGTGGCGCGAGGACTACGACATCATCGGGGTCCCGTGGGAGCGCCGGGGCCGTCGCCTCGACGAGGAAGTCGACATCATCCGCGGCCTATGCGGGGGCGACTACTTCGAGTACCGGGGTGAAATTTTTCAGATCCCGGCAATTAAGCTCTCACCTGTACCGGCGGAACCGATCCCGATCCTTCACGGCGGGCACAGCGAGGCGATGCTCAGGCGCGCCGCGCGTCATGGCGATGGCTGGATGCACGGGGGCGGTGACCCGGCCGACCTTCCTGGCCTGCTTGCCAGGCTGGCCGGGCTTCGCCGGGCCGAGGGCACCGAGAGCAGGCCGTTCGAGATCCACGTGATCTCGATGGACGCCTACACCGCCGACGGCATCAGGCGCCTCGAGGACCAGGGTGTCACCGACGTGATCATCGGCTTCCGCTGGCCCTACGACGTCAAGCCTGACACTCAGCCACTGGCCGAGAAGATCGCCGCCCTCAGCACCTACGCCGAGAAGGTCATCGCCAAGGTGCGCGCATGACAACCGCGCGGGACCTGGCCCGCCGTTCACAGGCCGCCGTGCACGCGAAGGACAGGCAGGCGTGGCTGAGCCTGTTCGCGCCCGACGCCGTCGTCGCCGACCCGATCGGTCCTTCCCCGCTCGACCCGGCTGGCGAAGGACACCGGGGCTCCGCCGCGATCGCCGCCTTCTACGACAAGGTCATCGCGCCGAACGACTCGATCAGCTTCGAGATCGAGCGCTCGTACCTGTGCGGCGACGAGGTTGCCGATGTCGGCATCATCCGCACCGTACTGCCAGGCGGCGAGCACGTCGTGGTCGTGCGCGGCGTTTACACCTACCTGAGCAACGGCACCGGGCAACTCGCGGCGCTCCGCGCCTACTGGGAGTTCAGCTCGGCCGAGATCAAGCCCGCGTCAGCCTGAGCCCTTGCAGACCGTCTTCGACTGCGCGATGACGGGTCCTGCCTTGGTCTTCAGGCCGGTCAGTTCCTTGCTCAGGCTCTTGGCCGCCCCCGTCGGGTTGGTGCTGAGCTGCGCGGACGACTTCTTGATCTGGTCGAGCGATGAGTTGAGCTGGGTGGCCTGGCCGGAGAACGAGCCGAGATCCTGGCCCTTCAGCGCGGCGAGCTGCTTTTGGATGTTCGTGAGGTCAGAGGTTAGCTGGCCAGCCGAGCTACCGCTGACCTTCACCGTGGTCAGGTGAGTCAGCGAGGTACGCAACGACTTGATGTGGACGCAAGCGGCCTGACTGACCCCGCTCGCGCTCGCCGAGGGAGTGCTCGGCGGTTTCGCCGAGCTTGTCGTGGTCGATGAACTGCAGCCGGCTACGAGCATGACGCTGCCCGCGCCGACCGTCCCGACCGCCAGCAAAGCCCGCCTGGCGGTCACTTTCCGCCCAAAAGCGCTTGTCAAAGATTCCCTGGTCATGGCGCCATGCATACCCAGGTACGAGGCCGCCCGCCTCACCCGAAACGGGCGAGCCGCTAGCCTTAAGCACATGACCTCAAGCCGTTTCTCGGCTCTGTCCCACCTGGAATGTTCGCGCTGCGCAGACCGTCGTTACGACGCTGACCAGGTACAAGGCACTTGCGAATGCGGCTCGCCCTTGCTGGCGCGCTACGACATCGCGCGCGTCAAAGGCCAGCTTCGCAAGGAAGAGCTTGGCGGCCGCCAGGCGAGCCTCTGGCGCTATCACGAGCTTCTCCCCGTCGCGAGCGAAAGCAACATCGTGACCCTCGGCGAGGGCCTGACCCCGCTGCTGCCGATGCCGGCGCTCGGCAGGGAACTCGGCGTCAGGAAGCTCCTGATGAAGGACGAGGGCCTGATCCCGACCGGCACCTTCAAAGCCCGCGGCGCAGCGGTCGGCGTGTCCCGTGCGGCAGAACTCGGCGTCAAAGGCGTGGCAATGCCCACGAACGGCAACGCAGGCGCCGCCTGGGCCACCTACGCCGCACGTGCCGGACTGCCAAGCCTGATCGTCATGCCCGAGGGAGCCCCGGAGATTACCCGCGCCGAATGCGTCGCCGCCGGGGCCGAGCTTTATCTCGTCGACGGGCTGATCAATGACGCGGGCCGGCTAGTAGCCGGCGCGATCAAGGACCGGCCGGGCTATCAGGACATGTCCACGCTCAAGGAGCCCTACCGGCTCGAAGGCAAGAAGACGATGGGCCTGGAGATAGCCGAGCAGCTAGGGTGGCGGTTCCCCGGCGTCATCGTGTACCCGACAGGTGGCGGCGTCGGCATCATCGGCATCTGGAAGGCGATGCTCGAGCTACGCGAACTCGGCTGGGTCACGGGCGACCTGCCCAGGCTGGTCGCGGTTCAGGCAGCCGGCTGCGCGCCGATCGTCAGGGCGTTCGAGCGCGGCGCACGGGTAAGCGAGCCCTGGCCGGACGCGCGGACGATAGCGTTCGGCATCACGGTGCCCAAGGCGCTCGGCGACTTCCTTGTGCTCGACTCGCTCTACGAGACAGGCGGCACCGCGGTGGCGGTCGAAGACGAGGACATCCTGGCCGGTCAGCTCGAGGTCGCGAGGCTGGAAGGCTGCTTTACCTGCCCGGAGGGCGCGGCCTGCTTCACCGCCGTGCGGCACCTGCGAGAAGGTGGCTGGCTGTCAGAAGGCGACGAGGTCGTGGTGCTGAACACCGGTACCGGGCTGAAGTATCCCGGCACCGTTCCCGTGGGCGCGGGAACCGACATCCCGCTCCTCGCCAAGGCCGGCTCGATCTCCGGTACGCGCACATGAACGAGGCGGACCCCTTCGATCTCGGCCGGTTCGCCGCCGCGCAGGACGGCGGCGGCACCTACGAGCGCGCCGTCGCCGAACTGCGCAGGGGCCGTAAGGCCGGCCACTGGATGTGGTTCGTGTTCCCGCAAATCGCCGGCCTCGGGTTCAGCGCGACCTCGCGCAGGTACGCGATCAGGTCGATGGCCGAGGCACGGGCTTACCTCGCGCATCCGGTTCTCGGTCCGCGCCTGATCGAGTGCGCTCTGATCATCGCCGCCGCGCAGGGCCACACGGCCGAGGAGATCTTCGGCGCGACCGACGCCATCAAGCTGCGGTCGTCGATGACGCTGTTCAGCCGCGCGGACCCGGCTCAGCCCTTGTTCCGCGAGGTACTGAGGCAGTACTTCGCCGACCAGCCCGACCAGCTCACCGACGACGCCATCCTGGCCGCCGGAGAAGGAGACTTCGCCGGCCGGTGACCGTCCGCAAGCATGGCGTGCCGTGGTGGGGACTGGCGTCTTCGGCAGCCGCGCCCTTAATCCTGTTCGCTGGCTGGACCATGGCCGGCGCCCTGCAGGCCAGTCGTTACGACCCGGTGCGCCAGACGGTCAGCGTCCTCGCCGCCCGCGGTGCGACCGATCGCTGGGTGATGACGGTCGCTTTCCTCGCCGTCGGCGCCTGCGATGTGATCACAGGGCTAGCCTTGCGGCCGGCCGCGGCGGCCGGCCGGGTCATCCTCATCGCGGGCGGCATCGGAGGAATGCTGGTCGGGGCGAATCCCGAGACGCTTGGCGACGGCGCCCCTGTCGCACACGTGCTGTTCGCGGCCGTCGGCTTCGTCGCGCTGACCGCCTGGCCTGCCGCGGCTGCCCGCCGCGACCTCGGGCAACTGGCACCGTGGGCGCTGAGGCTCCCGGTCGCAGCCGGCGCGAGCGCCTTCACGCTTGTTCTGTTCGCCTTGTTCCTGGCCGAGCTTGTCTCTGGCGGCGGCCATCTCGGCCTGGCCGAGCGCGCCCTCGGCGAGTTCCAGGCCCTGTGGCCGCTGGCAGCGGTCCTCTCGTGAGTCCTCTCGTGAGTCCTCTCGTGAGCCGGGACGCTACCTGGAAGCCCGGTCAGAGCATCGCTCTCGTTTGTTTCGTCCGCTCTTGTTTGATGGCAGGATGGTGTCCATGCCGGACACTGACGACAAACGGCCGTACTCGGCACCGAGGACGGCGCGGGAACGGGCCAGGGCCGAGATCACCAGGGAGATCCTTGATGCCGGGCGCCGCTACCTGGCCACGGACGGCGCGGCCGGGCTAAGCCTGCGCGCGATCGCGCGCGACCTTGGCATGGCCTCATCTGCCGTCTACCGGTATGTCGCCAGCCGTGACGAACTGCTCACCAGGCTGATCATCGACGCCTATGACTCACTCGGCGCCGCCGCCGAGGAACGCGAAACCAAGGTCCGCCGGTCCGACCTGTTCGGTCGCTTGGCGGCCGTGTGCACGGCGGTCAGGGACTGGGCGCTGGCCAACCCGAACGAGTACGCGCTGATCTACGGCTCGCCGGTTCCCGGCTACGTCGCGCCAGAGGACACGATCGGCCCGGCGAGCCGGGTGTCCAGCCTCCTCATTCAGATCCTCAAGGAGGCGCGCCTCCCTTCCGAGGACGCCCGTGCGGGGTCCTCATGGCGGTCCGCGCTCGGCCCGGTGCGCGAGGTCTTTCCGCCCGAGATCCCCGACTCCGCCATCCAGGCCAGCCTGATGGTGTGGGCTGGCTTGTTCGGCGTGGTGTCCTTCGAGCTTTTCGGACAGTTCCGCAACGTGGTTAGCGAGGAACCCGCGGCTCGGGCCGCCTTCTTCGCCGAGTGCATCCGCCGCTGGGCCGGCCAGCTAGGCCTGGCCGGCTAGCCGACGCCGCGGCGCGACCCGGCGAGTTCTTGCCGGATGCCCGGTCGGCAAGCCGCCCGTAACGTCAGGTGCTACCGCATCGTTGGCGCGTTGATGCTGTTCGTGGTGGTTCTCTGACGACATCGCTGGCCCGCTGATGCTGTTGCAACGGCATCAGGTTTCCATCGTTGTCGCCGGGCACCGACCTAACTACGACATCTGCGGGCCAGCGATGTCGTAACTGACCCGGCGGGGTCAGGGCGCGCCGGGGTCAGAGTGGCGGCGATAAGCTCGCGACCGAGGCCAGGAGTTCGGCGCGGGCACGGTCGACGGCCTCAAGGATCGCGCCGCGCAGGACAGGGGCGCCGGTAATCGCGCTGGGAACCACTCGCGGGCGGCACGGGCAAATCCTGCCGACCTCGGCTCCGACCTTTTCGGCCAGCGCCGTTCCTCCGGCTAGCCCGACTTCACCGCCGAGCACCACCAGCCCTGGGTCGAGCACGACCGAGATCGCCGCGACGCCCGTCGCCACCCGGCCGGCCAGTTCGGCGAGGAAGCCGCTGCCGCGTGCGTCGCCGGCGGCGGCAGCTTTGGCCGCCAGGCGAACGGCACCGGCCGGAGTCGGGCTAGAGAAGCCGAAACCCGCGGCAAGCGGCAGCACCGCCTGCCCGCCGACCAGCGACTGGAAGCCGCCGCTTGCCGGATGGGACAGATCGGCGGGCAGCTTGGCGCCGGGCACCGGCAGGTAGCCGATTTCGCCGGCCGCGCCGCCGACGCCGCGGTGCAGCCGACCGCCGAGCACGGTGGCGAGGCCGAGCCCGACTCCTATCCAGACAAGCACGAAGTCGGAGACGCCGACGGCAGCGCCAGACGCTCGCTCGGCCATCGCGGCCAGGTTGACGTCGTTCTCGATCGTGACCGGGCGGCCGAGATCGGCGCGCAGCGCCTCGTGCACCCCCTCGTGCCAGGCCGGCAAGTTCACCGCGAGCCGCAGGTCTCCGGTTCGCGGGTCGAGCACGCCAGGTGTCCCGATGACGAACGCGCGCAGCGCGTCAAGTGAGAGTCCGGCCTCGCCGCAGGCCCTGACCACGGCATCGCGCACCAGCTCGACCGGATCACCCGAGTTGTTCGTGTCGACCGCTATCTCGGTGACCACCTTGCCTGTGACATCAGCGACGGCGGCGCTGACCACGTCCTGTTCCACGTGGAGGCCGGCCACGTAAGCGACAGACGGCACCACCGCGTAAAGCTCGGCGTTCGGCCCGCGCCCCCCGGCCTGCTCGCCCGCTACCTCGACAAGACCGCGATCCTCCAGCCTGGACAGTAGCTGCGACGCCGTCACCTTTGACAGGCCGGTGCGCTCGCCGAGTTGTGACCGCGTCATCGGCCCCTCGGTCAGCAGCAACTCAAGCGCCGCCCGGTCATTCAGCTCACGCAGCAGCCTGGGAGTCCCTGGCCGCCGTTCCACCCCCGCGGTCACTGACATCTCCGAAAGTGCCTCAAAGCCAGCCTCCCCACCCGACCCACCCGCCACCATGCCAGCCGCATATCTCAATATCGCAACGGACTCTATCTTATAGGAAAGTTTCCTGTTAGTTTCGCTCCAATCACAGGGAAGGGAGATCGAGCCAGTGAAAATCACCAGATCGGCAGCCGCGATCGGCGCTGCGGCCTTGCTCGCGACCGCTGCGGCCGGATGTGGCGGGAGCAGCGGCTCCAGCGGCTCCGCGGCCTCCGCGGCCTCCGCCGCGCCAGCGAAGCTGGTCGTGTGGCGGATGGGCGCGTCGGTTCCGTCCCAGGTCGCCTGGATGGCCGGCGTCGTCAAGCAGTTCCACAAGCAGTTTCCCGCCTACAAGAACACCAAGGTCGTCGTTGACTGGATCCCGTGGGGCAACCGTGTCACCGACTGGACCAACGCGCTGACCAGCGGCAAGGGCGGCCCGGACATCACCGAGCTTGGCAACACCGATACGCCTGGCATCGCCTCGCAAGGCGCGCTCGCCAACATCACCTCCGAAGTGAAGGCATGGAAACCAGGTGCCTCGATCATTCCAGGCAACCTCGCCAACGACACGATCAGCGGCTCCTATTTCGCCGTTCCCTGGTTCGGCGGCGTCCGCGGCATCTGGTACCGCAAGGACCAGTTCTCCGCGGCGGGCATCAGTTCGGCTCCGGCAACCTGGGCGGAACTGCTGTCTGACGCCAAACTGCTGATGAAGAAGTACCCGGGGACCTACGGCCTCGGCGCGCCGAGCGACTACACGAACGCGATCGTCAGCTTCATCTGGGGCGCTGGCGGCCAGGTCGCCGTGCAGCAGAACGGCAAGTGGGTCGCGCAACTCGACACTCCCGCCTCTGAGGACGGCATCAAGTTCTATGCCGATCTTTACCTGACCGACCACGTCTCGCCTGGCAAGTACATCGGGCAGACCGAACTCGGCGCTCCGGGCGCCACCTCGGGCGGCTCGGACCAGGACTTCGCAGAAGGCAAGCTGGACATGTACATTGACGGCCCGTGGGCTC
>Ga0335074_10001814_pt1 | contig 28945 bp, 24 predicted proteins | sample Lox_Sample_23_FD_206715 | JGI IMG/M metagenome (GOLD analysis project Ga0335074, IMG submission 206715) | Soil microbial communities from Loxahatchee National Wildlife Refuge, Florida, United States - Lox_Sample_2.3 | ecosystem: Environmental > Terrestrial > Soil > Wetlands | place: USA... | reverse complement strand
AAAATCGGGAGTCGAACTGCCCTTTAGCCAGCCAATGATGATAGCTACCGCTTCCTTTCGTATAAAGCGCGGAAAGTTCGGTATTAAGCTCGGCCTGGTGCGCAGGGGCCAGGGCCACCTCGACCGTCATCCGCTGGCTCGTGTACGCACCGGTACTCGCCGCATCAATCGCGGACAGGCTGCCGCTGACCTCGACATAATGCGGCGCTGCCGAGGTGGGCGCCGCCTGCGCGGCCACGGCGAGCGTTCCGGTCGCCGCCGTCAGCCCGAGCCCGAGCACAGCGAGTGCGGCCGCGCGCAACGGACGGTTGATCAGCCTCAATGCAAGCCCTCCTCGGCTTCGCGAAATGCGATTCCGCGCCAGCAGATCTTTTCCGGCTAAGCCTGATTCAGCCAGATCGCGCTGTCAAGGAGTTGCCAATAACGCCGCCGAATGCCGGACTAGTACCCGAAGCATGCAGTTGCCCCATGTAATCGCCGGAAGGGCCTTTACATTCCGCCAGTAAACACCCGGTTAATTCCCGCCGGGGCGTACAGCAAGCCGGCTAGCCGATATGGCGGTATCTGCGGACGGCAAGGGGGGCAAAGACCGCGGTGATCGCCGCCGCCCACAAGAGCGAATGCCAGGCAGGGGTGGCCACGGCACCCTGGCCGAGTACCAGGGCGCGGCTGACCTCGGTCAGTGCGGTCACCGGGTTGACCTTGACCCAAGCCTGGAGCCAGCCGGGCAACGTGCTCGTAGGGACGAAGACGTTGCTGCCGAACGTCAGCGGGAACATCACGATGAAGCCGAACCCCTGCAGGCTCTGCGGCGACTTCACGTAAAGACCGAGCAGTACCCAGATCCAGCCGACGGCGAAGCCGAACACGAACATGAGCCCGACGGCGGCCAGCGCGAACAAGGGGTTCGAGCCGATCCTGAACCCGAGCAGGGACCCGTAGGCGAACACCATCGTGATTGACACCAGGTACCTGACGAAGTCGCCCATGATCGTGCCGGTCAGCGGGGCCGCGCGGGAGATCGGCAGGCTCTTGAACCGGTCGAAGATGCCCTTGGTGACATCGGTGTTCAACCCGATTCCCGTGCCCATGCTCGCGAAGACCACGGTCATCACGGTGATGCCAGGCAGAACGAACTCCAGGTAATCGTGCCGGGTTTCGTTCTTGATCGCGCCGCCGAAAAGGAACACGAAAAGGGTCACGAACACGATCGGCTGCAACGTGACGTCGAGTAGCTGCTCGGGGTTACGCCTGATCCTGACCAGGGTCCGCCAGGCCAGTGTCAGAGCATGCCGGAACGCCCGGTCCGGCGTCATCGGCCTGGCCCGGCCAGGTGCCGCCCGCTCGGGCACCTGAGTCGCGGCGATCGCGGCCATTACACCAGCTCCTTCGAGTGGCCTTCTGCCGTATGGCCGGTCAGCGCCATGAACACCTCGTCAAGGCTGGCGAGCCTCAGCGCGAGTTCGGTGACCTCAATCTCCTCGTCCTGAAGGCGGGTCACCACGATCGGCAGAATCTGCGCGTCGTCAACAGGGACAGACAGCAAGTCAGGGTCCTCATCGGAGTTTACCGGCGGGATGCCGGCCGCGGCGGTCACGATCTCGGTGATCCGCGGTATGTCGGCGGGGTTGGCTGGGCGCACGTCGAGCGTCTGCCTGCCGACCTTGGCCTTGAGTTCGGCGGCCGTGCCGGTCGCGATGACCTTGCCGTGGTCGATGACCGCGATCTGATTGGCGAGCCGGTCGGCCTCGTCGAGGTATTGCGTGGTCAGCAGCACCGTGGTGCCCTCGGCCACCAGCGCCCTGATCATCATCCACACTTCGCCCCGGCTGCGCGGGTCGAGCCCGGTCGTCGGCTCGTCAAGGAAAAGCACTTGCGGGCGCTGCACCAGGCTGGCAGCCAGGTCGAGGCGCCTTCTCATGCCGCCTGAGTACGTCTTTACCGATCGTCCGGCGGCGTCGGTCAGCTCGAACCGCTCAAGCAGTTCGCTGGCACGGCGCTTGGCTTCCGGCCTGGGAATCTCCAGCAGGCGCGCGATCAGCACCAGGTTCTCGAAGCCGGTCAGGTCCTCGTCCACGGCCGCGTACTGACCGGTCAGGCCGATGAGCTCGCGTACCCGGTCGGCCTGCTTCATGATGTCGGCGCCGCAAACCCTGGCGTGACCTTCGTCCGGCCGCAGCAGGGTCGCCAGCATCCGCACGACGGTCGTTTTTCCCGCGCCGTTCGGCCCGAGCAGGCCGAGCACCATTCCCGACGGCACGGCCAGGTCCACCCCGTCCACCGCCACCGTCTTCCCGAAACGCTTGACCAGCCCTTCGGCCTCAATCGCGAGTGTCATGGAACGCAATATATCGCGTTTAGAGCCGACCCGATCGAGAGGCCGATCGCAGCGGCGCGCGTCAGGCCGTTACTTCCCAGGTGTGGACGGGCTCGTTGGTGTGCATGTTCTCGATGTAACGCTGGGTCATGAGGCGCAGCGCCTCGTGGCGGTCCTTGCCGCCTTGCTCGGTTATCGCGGCGACCGTCGCCGACTGCCAGGCCGCACCGTTCTGCCCGGTCAGGCACCGCTGCTCGATGATGCCGAGCAGCCGGTCAGCGTCGGCCTGATCGACGCCCCAGCGGTAAAGGCCCTCGTAAGCGAGCGGCAGCAGCCGGCGCAGCACCAGTTCAGCGGCGGGCGCCTCGCCGAGGCCCGGCCAGTAAAGCTGTGCCTCGATGCCGTACCGCGCGGCGGTGTGGAGGTTCTCGGCGGCGGTCGCGAACGACATCTGGCTCCAGATCGGGCGCTCGGCCTCGGCGAGCACCCTGACAAGCCCGTAATAGAAGGCCGCGTTGGCCATGATGTCGGCGACCGACGGGCCGGCGGGCAGTACCCGGTTCTCGACCCTCACGTGCGGCTTGCCGCTGACCGCGGCGTAGACGGGGCGGTTCCACCGGTAAATCGTGCCGTTGTGCAGGCTCATCTCGGCAAGCTGCGGACAGTCACCGTTGTCGAATGCTATTTGCGGGTCTTCGTCCTCGCAGATCGGCAGCAGGGCAGGAAAATACTGGATGTTTTCCTCAAACAAGTCGAACACCGAGGTGATCCAGCGCTCGCCGAACCAGACACGCGGCCTGACGCCCTGCAGCTTGAGTTCCTCCGGGCGGGTATCGGTCGCTTGTTCGAAAAGCGTGATCCTGGTCTCGTGCCAGAGCCTGCTGCCGAAGAGGTAAGGCGAGTTGGCCGCCAGCGCGACCTGGACGCCGGCCATCGCCTGGGCCGCGTTCCAGTACCTGGCGAAAGCCTCAGGGCTGACTTGAGTGTGGAGTTGCACGCTTGTGCAGGCCGCCTCGGGGGTGATGCTGTCCGCATGCGTGAGCAGCGGCTCAGGACCCTCGATAGAGATCCGCATATCCTCGCCACGCGAGGAGAAGATCTGCTCGTTGAGTACGCGGTACCTGGCGTTGGCCGACATCGCGCCCTCATGCACGTCCTCTTTCCGCAGGGTAGGCAGGATGCCGATCATGACCAGACGGCTTCCCGTCGACCTGGCCTTGCCGTCGGCCGTGTTGAGGCTGTCCCTGATCTCCTGTTCGAGGCCGGCCAGCGCGCCGCCCTTCAGCTCTCGCGGGGGGACGTTGATCTCGAGGTTGAACTGCCCGACCTCGGTGGACCAGGCCGGGTCTGCGATCGCATCGAGGGCTTCGGCGTTGCGCATCGACGGCTGGCCGGCAGCATCGACGAGGTTGAGCTCGATCTCCTGCCCGACCATCGAAGGCCCGCCCTCGAACGCCCGCTCGCGCAGCATCTGCGCGAAGACGTCCAGCGAAAGCCTGACCTTCTCCCGGTATTTGCGCCGGTCTTCGCCGCCGAACGTCATCGCGTCAATGTCTCGGCCCACGGAGCCCCTCCTCCTGCGTCCCTTGGGTACACGGTCGCACGCGCGACCATCTTCCGCTAGCGGGCGCGCAGCATTGTCATCACCGCGTCCGACGTGCACTATGTCCGAGTGAGCACGGCCGATGCGGGGGCGTATGTGACCGGTGACGCCATCACGTTCACCGTGCCCGATCCTGACGGCAATCTGGCCGGAGTGCGGCTGGTCCAAGATGTCAGGATTCCCGGTGATCAGCTCAACTTCCGCCGTTCTGGTAATCGCTGGGAACTGGTCATCGGCAGGCCACCAGTCACCAGGATGGAATACCTGCTGGAGTTCACGTCGCACAGCAGCACCTGGACCGGGCTCGATCCCGGCAATCCGCGCACGGTCGACGGGGCGTTCGGCCGGAAAAGCGTAATTGAATTTCCCGGCTATCAACCACCTGAGTGGCTGTCCGAGCCACGCGTACCAGGAAACAGCGTGACCCTGAACGTGCCAGCGCGTCAGGTAGACGCGGCGATCACGGTCAGGGTGTGGATGCCAGCCGACGCGGCGGACGACGAACCGCTCCCCTTGCTCCTCGCCCACGACGGACCCGAGTACGACGCCTTGTCCGACCTCACCGGATACCTGTCGGCTGGGGTGACTGGTGGCTGGCTGCCAAGAATGCGAGCGGGACTACTCGCCCCCGGACCGCGTAACCGCTGGTACTCAGCTAATGCCGGCTACGCGCGAGCGCTCAGCCAGGCGGTGATCCCGACGCTGGCCGGCCGGTTCGCGACGAAGGCACGCGTGGGCATGGGCGCCAGCCTGGGCGCTCTCGCCATGCTGCATGCGCATTGCCGGCATCCCGGGTCATTCGAAGCGCTGTTCCTTCAGTCGGGGAGCTTCTTTTCGCCTGAATATGACAAGCACGAACGACGGTTCCCTCATTACCGGCGAATTGCGGCATTCGTAGCTGCCGTGGAGGCGGGGCGACTGGCCGGCCGGGCCATCGCGGTCTCGCTGACCTGCGGAGTGATCGAGGAGAACCTGGCCAACAACCGGGCGATGACCGACGCCTTGACCGCGCTCGGCTATCAGGCGAACCTGCGGGAGGTACCTGACATGCACAATTACACGGCATGGCGGGACGCGTTCCATCCCGGACTCACCGAGTTGCTCTGGCGGGCAGGGTCGTGAACCGGGAAGTCACCGAACTCTGGTCGGAACCAATCGGCGCCGCAGGGACCGTGATCAGGTACGGGCACTGGGGACGGCCTGTGCTCGTGTTCCCTTCCGAGCAGGGGAAAGCGCAGGACTTCGAGAATAACGGCATGATCAGCGCGGTCCAGGGACTGATCGACGAGGGAAGGCTGAAGCTGTACTGCGTGGACAGCTACGACGCGGCGTCGTGGTCGGATCAGAGTGTGCCGCTCGAGGAACGGGCCAGACGGCATGGCGCCTACGAGTCGTGGATCGTCGATGCTGTCGTGCCCTGGCTGCTGGCCGACTGCGGCGGCGAATCGGTCGAGATCGCGACACTGGGGTGCAGCCTCGGCGCCTATCACGCGGCCAACTTCGCGCTCAAGCGTGCCGACCTGTTCCCGCTGGCACTGTGTTTTTCCGGCAACTACGACCCGGCGTCATGGAATGGCTGGGGAGAACGCGGTGACGCCGCGTACTTCAACAACCCGATCGACTACGTGGGTCATCTCGACGGCGATCACCTGGCCTGGCTAAGGGAACGGGTCAGCCTGCTGCTCGTCTGCGGGCAGGGCGCCTGGGAAGACAGCACCGGCGCGCTCCCGAGCACCAGGCAACTCGCCGCCTTGCTGGCCAGCAGGCAGCTACGGCATGAACTGGACCTGTGGGGTTACGACGTACCGCACGACTGGCCAGCGTGGCGGGCTCAGGTCGCACACCACCTGCCCAGATTCTGCTGAGCCGCATCCGACGTCTGAAAGGGGTGGCCGTTGACCACGACAAGGCACCTGATCGGGTTGCTGCTCGGCACAGAGGAGGACTGGCCCGCCGCATTCACCGAAATCCTGCGCCGCCTCGGGCCGGTCGCCGGGCCTGACGGCACCAAGCACTGGCTGGACGTCGAGAGGATCACGATCGAGCCGTTTAACCTGCGCGACAAGCCGCGCTACGACCTGGTGATCGACCGCCTGGCCTACTGGTATTACCACCCTCGCGAGTGGCTGAAGAAGGTCGCGCTGATGGACAACGTCTACCTGCTGAACAGCCCGTTCACGTTCCAGTCGATGGAAAAGCACGCCGCTTACTGCGCGATGATCAGGCTCGGCCTTAAGGTGCCTCCGACAGTGCTCGTTCCCTTCAAGAACCCGGTCGACAATGCCAGGTACGCCTACACGGCGGCGCGGTACAACAGGCCTTTCGATCTCGACGCGATCGCCGAGGGGGTCGGCTACCCACTGTTCATGAAGCCATACGACGGCGGCGCCTGGCGGGGCGTGTCAAGGATCAGGAACGCGGGGGAATTGCACGCCGCCTACGACGCCAGCGGCGAGATGCTGATGCACTTGCAGCAGTCGGTAGAAAATTATGACGTGTTCGCGCGGTCGCTGTCGATCGGCGCCGAGACGATGGTGATGAGGTTCAGGCCTGACGAACCCATGCATTTGCGCTACGCCGTCGACCACGAGTTCCTGTCCGCTTCGTCAGGAGACGAGGTCGTGACGATCGGCAAGCTCGTCAACGCGTTCTTCCGCTGGGAGTTCAACTCCTGCGAGACGCTGATCAAGGGCACGGAGGTCGCCCCCATCGACTACGCCAACGCCTGCCCGGACGTCGCGCTCACCAGCCTGCATTACTACTTCCCCTGGGCGATGAAGGCGCTGGTGAAGTGGAGCGTGTTCGTCCTCGCGACCGGACGGCGCCCGAAACTCGACCTGGACACCGACAGGTACTTCGAGATCGCCGACGATCCCGAGATGTCCTATTCGGAGAAGCTTGCCGCCTACCGGGTGCTCGCGGACGCCTACTTCGAGAACCGCAAATACGCTGACTTCTGGGCATCTGGTGATCTCGGCCGCCGGCTGGACGAGATCGTGCTCGACTGGGTCTCCGGGCCCGACTTCGACAATTTGCTCGTCCAGACCGTCAGATCGGTTTACCCGGAGAACGAGCACGAGCAATTCGTCGCGCATTTGCGCGGTTTGACCGGACTCTGGATCAGGGACGAAACCGCACGCATGCGCCCCGCATAGCACCGCGAGCGGGCCGGGCTCGGCCGCGCGGTCAGCGGTGAAGCCGAGTGATCGGCAGTTAACTGGGCAGATCTCGGGGGACGGCTAGGACGACCGAGCGGGGGCACGCGTGATCAGCTACGTCCTGGCCTTCCTGGCAGGCCTGGTGAACGCCACAGGCAACGTGCTTAACCGCAAGGCCGCGCGCGAGGAGCCCGACCAGGCCGAGTTCAGGCTCAAGCTGATCACTGACCTGATGCACCGGCGAGTCTGGCTGGCCGCGGTCGGCATGATGATCATCTCCTTCGCACTGGCCGCGGCCGCTCTCGGCACAGGGCAGCTCGCCTCGGTCCAGCTCATCGTCGTGCTTGAGCTTCCGATGACGATCATCGGCGGATCGCTGCTGATGCGAGCGCGTCTCGACGTCCGCACCTGGGTAGCTATCGGCATGCTGACGGTCGGCGTCATCGCGTTGCTCGCGCTGCTCGACCCGAGACCTGGCCCGGCCAAGGCGATCGCGCCGATCACCTGGATCACGATGTCGGCGGCCAACATTGGCGCCCTCATCGTGCTGTTCCTTGCGGCGAAAGCACATCCTAAGCCAGTCGTGAGGGCCAGCCTGCTCGGCATCGCCACCGGCCTCGGCTACGGCCTGACGGCCGCGTACACCAAGGGCTTCGCCGACAAGTTCGCGACCGAGGGAATCGTCGGCGTCCTCAGCTCCTGGCAGTTCTACGCGACGATCGCGACCGGCGTCCTGTCGGCGTTCCTGCTGGAAAACGCCTACCAGGCCGGCCCGCTGACGGTTTCCCAGCCAGGGATCACCCTCGTCGATCCCCTCATTTCCACCATCTGGGGAATAGTGGTCTTCGGCGAGACAACTAACCACGGCGTGCTGCTCAGGCTCACGGTGCTGCCGGCGATCGCCGTCGCCGCGGGCGTTCTCCTCCTCAGCCGCTCGCACGTCCTGCGCGCCACCCAAACCGGACAGCAAGCACCTGCGAACGCAGGAGTCCCGGCAAACCAGGCCTTAGGGTAGGCACGTGCGTATCCGCTGGCAGGGCTGGTTTCCGGCCGCCATCGTCACCCTGGCCGCAGCCGGGCTGGTCAGCGCCGATCTGAGCGACCGCCGGATGCGGGCCTGGTGGGACGGGCATGCTCTGACAACGGACACGGTATCCGGGCTGCTGGTACTGCTGATTACCTTGCTGGTCGTCGACCAGGTGGTCAAGCACCGGCAGCTCAACGACCGCTCGCAGGCCGTGGCGGCGCAGACGGCGATCATGATGGCCCAGGCTAGCCGCTCAGCCAAGGCGGTCTCCGAGGTGATCGGCGGTTCAGGTGAAAGGGACGCCGCGCTCGATGAGGTGCGCACTTACATGGTCATGCTCCTCGTCGGCGCCCCTATCCTCATCGACAACAAGGTGTCCCGTACCTTTCTCGAGCGGGCACAGAACCTCGGCGGCGAACTGGCCAGGGCGCTGAGCATGACCTCCGCAGCCGCGGGCAGCTACCAGCCGAGCCTGCTCGACGAGGCAACCGCCAGGCTGCGTGCCGCCTCGGTACCGTTGCTCAAGCCGCTCAGCAATGACGAGCGGGTCGCGGCGGCCGGGATCGACACCGGCTAGCAGTGGCATCAGCCCTGATGACGGTCGCTCAGCAGCATCAGCGGGCCATCGTTGTTGCCGGCCAGGCGAGTCGCGCCGCATCGGTGGACATCTGATGTCGCTGGCGCAGCATCTGCGGGCCATCGTTGTTGCCGGCCGCCCGGCGCGGACGACATCAACGGGCCAGCGATGTGGCTTGCCCCGGGCATTCCGACGTCGCAATGGAGGAGCGAATGACCGATGCTCAGGTCAGGTCCTACGTGCCGGTAGTCCTGCTCGCCATGACCGCCGGCGCCGTCGACGCGGTCAGCTTCCTCGGCCTCGGCGGCGTGTTCTCAAGCGTGATGACGGCGAACCTGGTGCTGCTCGGCCTGAGCGCCGCCGAGCACAGCGGGGAACTGGCTGTTCACGCCGCTTCGTCCTTCGCCGGCTACCTCGCCGGAGCCCTGGCCGCGAGCCGTCTCGCCGGCAAGGAAGGTCCGCCGAAGCGGACGACGATGGCGCTGGCCGGAGAGTTCGTCGTCCTCGCCGGATTCACGGTGGGATGGGAGACATCTGGCGGGCATCCCCACGGCTGGGCACAACTTCTCCTGCTCGCCACTGCCGCTCTCGCGATGGGCGCTCAGAGCGCTACCGTCATCGCGTTCAAGCTTCCTGGCGTCTCGACGACCTACATGACGGGAATGCTGACCGGCGTGCTCGGTGACCTGGCCACTCCCGCGAGGCATGAGGTCCGGCTCAGGCTGACCCTGCTCGCCATGCTGATCGCGGGCGCGGTAGCGAGCGGGTTCGCCTATACCGAGGAACCCAGGCTCGCCCCGCTGGTGATCCTGACCCCGATCGCTTTCGCTCTCACCGTCAAGTCGCTCGCCACGGCGAGGCACCAGGACAGCGTGCAGACCTAGGCTTGACGCCACCGCCGGTTGCGAGATCAGCTAGTTGGCGTGAGCGCTGAGCACCCGCCGCCTGAAGAGGCGATCGCCTTACTGTGGACCAGGTACCACGCCGACCTGACCCGCCTGGCGGTCAGCCTGGGCGATGGCCGGGCGGAGCCGGTTCGCAACGCCTTCGGCGCGCTGCTGCGACATCCGCGCATCCTGCGCGACCCGACCGAGGCTCATGCCTGGCTAGTCAGGGCTGTGCTTGCTGAGACCCGCACTAGGCGCGGCCGTCCCTCGGGAAGTGAACCGGCCATTACGGAAGCGCTTAGCCAACTGGCGGTCAGACAGCGAGAAGGCGTGGTTCTGCGATACTGCGCCGAGTTGCCGGATGCCGAGATCACGCCGCTACTGCATACGGCTGCCAGTTCGCTGCCTAAGCTCTGCCGTGACGGGCTAGGCCGTCTCGCCATCGCCATGAGCATTCCTGATGCGCTTCCCGCCGAGACCGCCAGAGTCCTGCGCGAGCAGTTCGGCCGCCTGACGGTGCCCGACGTGAGCTGGGAATCGGTGCGCCCGCAGCTAAGGCAGCGCCAGAAGAGCCACCGCACCACGCTGACCGCCGCGACCGCGACCTTCGCGCTGGCAGCGGCTGTGACAGTCGCCGTGCTGCTCGCAGGCACCGAGCCCGGCCACGGCACCACCCACCACCTGAGACCTCGTCACGAGTTCGCGATCAAAGGCGACAGGATGCCGGTTACGCTGGCGGCCGAACCGGGCTTCCTGGTCTATCAGTCCGGCCGGAGGCTCAGCACCGCCTCTGGCATCAGCGCGGGAAACGCCGCCGAGCCGGCCAGGTACAACAACATCACGATCGCCGGGGGCGGCGCTGGCCTGTCCTACGCGGAACCTTCCGTGAACTCGGCCCGTACCGAACTGGCCTTCGTCGAAGCCCCGGCCGGCCAGCTCAGGCAGACCGACGGCGAGGGCGACATCGCGGTTTCCGCGCTGAACGGCTCTGGCCTGCGCGTGCTGACCGATACCGGCGTCGACTCCGATCCTGTGTGGTCGCCAGACGGCAAGCGAATCGCGTTCTTGCGCGACAACAGGGTCTGGCTCATGTCGGCCAGCGGCAAGGACCAGCACCTGCTCGGCCTGTACCTGGCGGTCGACAGCATTGCCTGGTCGCCCGACGGCAAGGAACTCGCGGTTACGAGCATTGCCTACAACGTGAACCGGATCGCGATCATGAACGTGGCTGGTGTTTCCTACACCTGGTTCACCCCGCTCAGCGGGCCGGGCCAGTACGATCCGGCCTGGTCACCGACCGGGCGGCAGCTCGTTTACGGGCAGAGCGGCGCGAACGCGCTGTTCATCAGCAACGTGAACGGCTCGGGCGCGCGGCGGCTCACCACCTGCTCCCTGCCCTGCCAGCAAGACTCCGAGCCGGCCTGGTCACCGGATGGCTCACGGATCGCGTTCGTGCGGAGCGTGCGCGGCAAGATGCAGGTCGCGGTCGTCCCGGTCGGGGGCGGCCAGGTTCACTTCGTGACCGCCGGACCGGCGCAACATGACGAGCCTGCCTGGTAAGGCGCGTCTATAGTTTCCTAGGTCGGGATCGGGCGTTTGCGCCGGTTTGAGGCGGGGTTCGCTAGGTGGATGACAATCTGCTTGACGTGGTGATGGCCAGGCTTTACGACAAGCCGCTCGACGCCAGGGCCACGGACTATCTCCTTGCCGCGTGCGAGGGCGGGGAAAGTCTGGCCGCGCGCCTGCGCGACCAGGGCGGACCGGTCACAGAGACGGCGCCTGCGCGGGCCGAGCCCCGCCCGACGATCGCATACCTGCGGTCGATCACCGTCGCCGGGTTCCGCGGTATCGGGCCGGAGAAGAAGCTCGAACTTGAACCAGGCCCCGGCCTGACCCTCATCGTCGGCCGCAACGGCAGCGGCAAGTCCAGCTTCGCCGAAGGTCTCGAGATCCTGCTTACCGGCACGGTGCGGCGGTGGAACGGCCGGCCGGTCGCCTGGCACGAGGGATGGCGCAACTTGCACGATCCCGTGAAGGCGAAGGTGGCGGCGGACCTGCTCATCGAGGGAGCGGGCGAGGCGACAGCCGAGCGGCACTGGGACAGCAAAGCGAAGCTATCGGAGTCGCAGGCCACCTTGCAGGTCAATCACGGCAAGCGTACGACGCTCGACCAGCTTGACTGGCACGAGGCGCTGACCAGGTACCGCCCCTTCCTGTCCCACTCCGAGCTTGAGACCTTCATCGGTGGGCCGTCGCAGCTCTATGACCTCCTGGCTTCTGTGCTCGGCCTCGAAGACCTGGCCGCGGCGGAAAAGCGCCTGACGGCGGCCCGCAAGGCCGGCGAGGACGGGCTCAGGGAAGTCAGCAAGGACCTGCCTCCGCTCCTCGAAAAGCTGGCGTCCGTCGACGACGGACGGGCAAGTGCATGCTGGCGGGCGCTGTCGGGCACCGACCGGGATCTTCAGCAAGCCTATTCGCTGGCAGCGGGGGCAGAGATCGTGGAAGCTGACAGCCAGGTTCAGCGGCTGCGGCAGTGGAGCCAGCTCGCGGCGCCTGAGGAACCCGAGGTCGCCAAGGCTGCCGCGGCCTTGCGTGCCGCCGCGCGGGACCTGGCTGCGCCAGTGACCAGTGCGGTGGCGGTCGTCGGGCTGCTGCGCGAGGCGCTCGCCCACTACGGCAGGCACGGCGCGGGCGACTGCCCGGTGTGCGGTGCTCCAGGTGCGATGGACGATAGCTGGCGCGAGCGCACCGAGAACCAGGTCAGGTCGCTCGGCGACGAAGAGGCCAGGGCACTCGACGCGCGGGCCACAGGGGAAGACGCGGCCAGGAACGCCCGCGCGCTGTTCTGGCCGGCACCCGAGTTCCTTCGCACTCCCGCTGTCGGCGCGGCCGATCCGCTCAGGGCCTGGCAGGCATGGAGTTCCTGGACGAGGATCCCGCAGGGAAACGAGGCCGCCGATCTCCGCCAGCTCGCTGACCATCTGCACAGGAGGTGGCAGCCGCTGCACGATGAACTCAGCGCGCTCAGAATCAGCGCAGAACGCGAACTGCACGCGCGCGCGGACCGCTGGGCGCCGGTCGCCGTCGAGGTGAGCGACTGGTGCGCCAGGGCAATCGCGGCGAAGGCGGCGGCGGACGCCGTTCCTGCCCTGAGCGCCGCGATCACGTGGCTGAGGTCGGCCACCGACGAGATTCGCAATGACCGCCTCACCCCGATCAGCGAGCAGGCGGCGGCGATCTGGAGCCGCCTGAGGCAGGAAAGCAATGTGGACCTCGGCCCGATCCGCCTGTCGGGCAGCGGCACCCGCAGGCAGGTCGACCTGCGGGTCACCGTGGACAACGAGCCGGGTGCCGCCCTCAGCGTGATGAGCCAGGGCGAGCTCAACGCGCTGGCGCTGAGCATCTTCCTGCCGCAGTCCACGCTCAAGGAGAGTCCGTTCCGCTTCCTGGTGATCGACGACCCGGTACAGGCGATGGACCCGTTCAAGGTCGACGGGCTCGCACGGGTGCTTGACGACGTCGCCAAGACCAGGCAGGTCCTCGTGTTCACCCACGACGACCGCCTGACCACTGCCGTCAGGCAACTCGGGCTCCCTGCCCGCGTGCTGAAGGTTGCCAGGGAGCCTGGCTCGGTGATCGAGGTCAGCGAGTCGCTCTCACCGGTCGAGGGCTACCTGGACGACGCCCGCTCGCTGTGCCGTGACCCGAACGTGCGGGCAGCCGTCCGCGAGCATGTCGTGCCCGGCCTGCTTCGCCTTGCCGTCGAAGCCGCGTTCACCGAGGCCGCTCGCCGTCGGCTGCTGCGTACCATGACGCACGCCGAAGCAGAGGACCAGATCGCCGCCGCGAGCAAACTCGCCGCCAAGGCGGCGCTCGCCCTGGCGCCGAAACCTGGCCAGAGCGTGTACGGCGCGCTGAAGCGATGGGATCAGCTCGCAGCCGATACCTACGACAAGCTCAATAACAGCGCACACCACGGGTACTTCGACCCCGACGGCCTGATCGACGACGTCACCAGCCTGATCACGACGATCAGGCAGCGAGCCAGATGACAAGGACCCCGCTGACGCCGCCCGAGCTGCTCGACGCGGCGCGCGAAATGCTGGCAGGCGCCCCGGCCCGCGGTCTCGGCGAACGCTCGCGAATCGCTGCCTTCCTCGCGCGCCAGGCACTCGAGCGCCGGCTCACCGAACTCTGGAGCTCACGGCAGGAAACCGCAGGGCTCGGCCGCTCCTCCGGGCGATCGCAGCTCATCTGCCTGCGCACTTACCTGAACGGCGACGTCGAACTAGCACAGGAAATCCGCTATGCCTGGGTCGCCCTCAGCAACGCCTGCCATTACCACGCCTACGACCTCACCCCAACCACCGCCGAGCTTTCCGACTTGATCAACACCGTCGCCAGATTCGTTGCCCGCCCCTCCCGTCGGCCATAGGGGTGACCTTCAGAGGCGGCGCGGGAACAGGCGGGGTACCCGCGCCTGGAACTCGCGGTAGGCGTCACCGTATTCGCGCAGCAGCGCTTCCTCTTCCACGAGCGTGAGCGTCCAGATCACCAGCAGCCAGGCCGGTGCGAGCGCCACGCCGATGACAGATCCGAAGATAAGCGACCAGCCAAGCGGCCAGAGAAGATCGCACAACATCAGCGGATGACGGACGACTGAGTAGAGCCCGCCGGTGCGCAGCGGTTCCTGGCTGGCCGGCGCGGTCAGCGGCACGATACGGAAGACGGGCGTGCCGAACACCAGGCTGGCGGCGAAGACCACGGTGCCCACCGTGATCAGCACGGGAGAAGGCAGGTCAATGCGAGGCTGGGTAACAAAGGGAAGGGGCAAGATAACCCGCGGTACCTCGGCAAGCAGGAAGGCCGGGATCGTGAAGCGCAAGTTGCGCCCGGGTCTCCTGGTGCCCACGATGGCCGTACACGCCGCCCACCCGGTCGCGGCAAGGAACGCCCAGAACCACGGTCCGGTAAAAGCCACCGCTCACGCCTCCGGCTCATCGTCGCGGCGAAGCGCGCTGCCCGGCCCCGCCTCTAGCAGTGCGAGAACGGCGGCCGACGCGGCACCTACCTCGAGTCCCTGATCGATGAGGCGGTGCAAGGCCAGGCCGTCAAGCATGGCAGTCAGCGCCACGGCCAGGGCCGCAGTGTCGGCGCTGGCGCCGAGCCACCCCTCCGCTTGCGCACCGGCGAGCCGCCCGGCTAGCTCGAGCCTGAACTGCGCCAGCATCTGCCTGACCTGCGCGCCAAGCTCCGGGTCGCGTACCGCCTGCATGGCGGCCTCGGCCACCACCTTGGACTCGGGAGCGCCGGGATCAAGGTCTGCCAGCCCGCCGAACATGCCGCGCAGGGCCGTCACCGGGTCGCCGGCTTCGACCAGCCGCAGCATCACCGGCTCGAACGTTGCCGACATCGACGCGTACGCGGCCTCCCTGAGAAGGCCGGCGACGCTGCGGTAGTGATAGTGGACCAGCGCCTGATTGACCCCGGCGCGCTCGGCGACGGCGCGGGTGGTCACCCCGCCCCAGCCGGCCTCGGCGATCAACTCGATCGCCGCTGTCAGCAGCCGCTCGCGCGTACCACCCGGTCTTGATCGCGCCGCTTCCGTCACTAGTGAACTCCTTGGGCATTCGACTAAGGCGGATGCCCAAACCTTATCCCGGGCAGGTACCGCAGGTCCAGGGACAGACCGCCGGGTCATAGGTCCCGTGCCTCAGCTTGTCGAGGAACCAGCCGTTATCGCCGAAGTCGGGCTTGATCCAGCGGGCGACGACAAGCAGCGAGACCCGGCGTGCGCCGGCTTTCTTGAGCGCCAGCGCAGCCGACTCGGCGTGCCCGCCGGTGGTCCACGTGTCGTCCAGCAGCAGCACGTGCCCGTCCGCGGGCACGGCGGAGTGCGCTTCGAAGTGACCGGCACCGATCGTGCGCGGGCGGCGAGCCTTCTCCGCGGCAATCAGGCGTACTTCCGCGCCTGGAGCCGAGCCGGCCACGATCTCCCGTAGGGCGTGCTCACCTGGCTTGCGCGGGAGCGAAGGCACAGCCGCCCAATGCGACAACGGCGATCCGGCGAGCAGTCCCGCGCAGTTCGCGTGCAAGTGCAGGGCTAACTGGACCAGTTCCCTGACCGTCGCGAGGTGCCCGGCATCGGGCTCAGGCTCCTTGTATCCCTTAAGCAAGTCACCTGACCGTTCGCCGGCGACGGCATAGGTGAGCATCGCGACCTGGTCAGCGAGATCGGCACGCCTGGTGGTCCGCTGGCAGGTCAGGCAGTGCTCGTAGTGGTACACGGGAATCGCGCACCGCGAGCACGTACGGCCGCTGCCGCGGACCGCATTGCGGAGATAACCTCCGGCCCTCGCGGCTAGGGCTGAACTTAACCTGGCAATGGCGTCCTCATCCAGCATCTCAGCTCGTGGAACCGCCGCCCGTGGACGCGCCAGGCTGCGGGACGGCGGACTTCCACGGGAAGACGTGGTAACCGCCCCGGCTCAGCAGCGACAGGTCGGTGACGCTGGTCGCGGTCGCCTTGGATCCGCTAACCGTCGCGGTCAGCGAGACCTCGTTGCCGGTCTTGACCGAACCGATCCCATCGCGCTGGGCGTCGACGATCGTCGAACTGGCAATGGCATAAGTCGCCGAGTACCCGTCAGCGCTCTTGATCGTGATCGACGTCGAACTGACGGCGGTGACCTTTCCGCTCTGAACGTCAACGGTTTCGTAGCCGCCGCCGGGCTTGCCGATCACCACCTGGCCGTGGACGAGGCCGCCGCCGAGACCCAGGCCCATGCCGAGAGGGAATCCGAGCGCCGGGAACGGGCGGAGCCCGAATCGCACGCAAGGCGAACCCGATTTCATGCACTTCACCTGCGGCGGCTTCGGCGGCTTGGCGAGCGCAGAAGGCGTCGCTGAGGCACCCGAGTTCGCCGAGACGGTGTGCGGGCTCGACCCGCCGCTGCCAGCGACCGCGTAAGCGACGCCGGCGCCGCCGAGCAGCGCCACGACCGCCACTGCCGCGATGCTCAGCGCCGGGCGAGCCGAGCGGCCAGGACGACGGGGCGGGCCTCCGAACTCCACGTAGTCGCCGCCGCCGTCGATCGGCTGAGTCTCTCCGAAAGGCTGTTGCGACATCGAAATGAGCTCCTTCCGCGCAACCATCCAGAGCAGGGCCAACTTTGACCATTGCCGAAATACCTTAAGGTAATCTCCGGCTAGCCTCAGAATTACTTAAGACCGCTAACAGGCCGATCGCCGCCGCCTTCAGCGCGCGGAACAGCAGTCGCTCGTCGCCCATCCGGTGCTTGAGCTGCCTTTCCAGCCCGCCGATCGGCACCAGGTTCTGCGGCGCCCTGGGATCCTTGTGCGGCACGCTCGCGAACGCGGGCAGCACGAGCGCGGTCAGGTCCGCGAGCCTGGTCACGTACTTGGGCTCCAGATCGGCCGGGCACTCGAGCCGCACCACGCCCGACCAGGGCACCCCGTCTGTGCCCGGGAGCTGCAGGTACCACGAGTTCCGCTCCCAGGACGTGCCCATCGTGAACGCGGGCGTCCGCTGCCCTGGCCGGAGCGTACCGACCACGGCGGCCTGCTCGCCCGGCAGGTAGGAGGCGTGATGGGTCTTGATGTAGCCGACGGTTCGCTCCAGGTGCGTACGGCCGCGCAGCGGTCCGTCGACGACCAGAAGATCGTCGTCGCCCGCGTGCCTGCCGCGGTAAGCGACCGCGAGCTGTACCTCAGCGAACGCCAGCCGCTGCTGCAACGCCAGCGACAGCTTGTCAAGGCCCGCGCCCTCGGCCGGCCGCGCCACGTAGCGACCGGCCCGCGTCACCAGGTCGCCCGCGTCACCCGCACCGCTGAAAAGCGCCCGCTCCACGGCCACGTCGGCGATCCGCGCGACGCCGTCGCAGACGACAAGCCCGGCCGCCAGCGAAGCGGCGATCCCTGCCGCCGGCTGCATGCCGCCCCCATGTACCCAGACCCGCGCGTCGATACGGCGCACGCCGTCGAGAAAAAGCACCGCGGGCGGGATGACCGTCGCAGGATCGGGATCGATCGGCTGCCAGTCGGCCGCCGGCACCTCGAAGTCGAGGTCGAGCTGAGCGGACGACTCGCCGAGGCCGGCGCCCGGCTCGTCCTGCTCGTCGGCGAACGCCTGGCCGTAGCCGGGATCCCAGGGATCTACGGTAAAGGTCAGCGGGGGCGCGGCGGGCGCGGTCATGAGACGGCCTCCCTGCGCAGAGTCGATGTCTGCCCGGCCCGTGACACGAGGAACCGCACCGGCGCGCGTTCGGCGAGCGCAGGCACGTGGGTGATGATGCCGATCATCCGGTCAGAGTCGTTTGACAGCCGCTCGAGCGTCGAGCCGACTACTTCTAGCGTGTCCTCGTCCAGCGTGCCGAAGCCCTCGTCGAGGAACATCGAGTTGAGGTCCCTCATCCCCGCCGACAGCCCGATAACCTGCCGCGACAGCGCGAGCGCCAGCGCCAGCGAGGCCTGGAACGTCTCCCCGCCAGACAGCGTGTGCACCGGGCGCCTGGCACCCGCGTCCTGGAAGTCGATGACGACCAGGTCGTTGCGGTCGTCACGGTCGAGCTGGTACTGCCCGCCAGACAACTCCATCAGCGTCTCAGACGCCTCTGCGACCAGCGAGTCAAGCGCCTCACCGCACAGCCACCGCTCGAACGACGTAGCCCTGAGCAGCCGTCCGAGCATGGTCGCGACCTGCTCGTCCGCTGCGTGCCTGCGCGCCGCCGCGTCGAGTTCCGCCGCTCGTTTCCTGTTCTGCCGCACGGCGTCGAGTTGGTGCGCCGCGCGTTCCCTGTGGGTGGCGAGCGCGGCCTCGGCCCTCGCCACCTCGGTCACGTCCACCCCGCTGTCCGCCAGCAGGTCCCTCAGTTCCCGCTCGGCCGACCCGACCTGTCCCCGCGCGGCCTGTGCCTCCGCTTCGGCCTCGGCCAGCCGCCGGCTTCGTTCCCCGTATTCCGCCTTCGCCCACCCGATCAGCGACTGCCACGCCGCCGCGAGGTCGCTGCCATCGGTCTCAGGAGCGCCGAGTTGCACGACCGAGTCCCGCACCCGGCCGATCGCCGCCCAGGCGTTGCCTTCTTCTGACTTGAGGCTGACCCGCTGACGCTCGGCCGCCGCTGCCGCCGTCCTTCCCGCGCGAGCGGCGTTGCTCGCGCGGGAAAGCCGCTCATCAGCGACCACGATCGCCTCAAGCAACTCCCTGACCTCGGCTTCTGAAGCCGCCTCGGCGACCACAGCCGCCACGCGGTTTATTTGCGGATCCAGAGCCTGAACTTCAGCACCCGCGCCGGCTGCTGCCTTCGCGGCCTCGTCGCGCCGTGCGTGCGCCTGCCTGAGAGCCTTGGCGGCCGCATCGGCCAGCCCCTTCGATTCCGCGAGGTCAGCGGGCACCGGGTGATGCGGCAGTTCGGCGACCGGCCGCAAGCAAACCGGGCAGTCTTCGCCCACTCGGAGGCCCTGCGCCACCGCGACCGCCGCGTGCAGCCGCTCCGCCGCCGCGTGAGCCGCCCTGGCGTGCTCAAGCTTGTCCTCGGCTTCGGCCAGGCCCTTCTCCGCGGCAGCAGCGTCCGCCTGCGCGCGGACCAGAAGATCCTCTTTCTTTTTCCGCAAGGAAACAAGCTCGCGCTGTTGCACGTAGGCGTCTCGCATCCGCACTAGGCCGGACTTGTCCGGCAGCGCCTCGCGGGCCTGCCCGGCCTCGGCCTCAGCCTGGTCACGGCGGTCCCTTTCTGCCCGGGCCGTAGCGACCTCGCGGTCGGCGTCGGCGATCCTTTTGGCGAGCATGGAGACGTCGCCAGCGGGCTTGACCGTCGCCAGCAGGCTGGCCTGCGCTTTGATCGCCTGAACGGCCGCGCCGGCGTCGGTCGCTTGCGAGGAAAGCTCACGCAACGCGGTCAGCCGCTCTTCGACAACACCGCTGAGGTCGGTGAGCACGCGGAGCCTGGCCGCCGCAGCGTCCTCGGCTTCCGCCGACGCGTCCGGCAGCCGGCTGATGGCGTCCTTGGCTAGCTGTGCTTGATCTCCGGCCCGCTTGGCGCGTTCGCGTGCCTTCATGCCCACGGTGTTGTAGACGCCGAAGGCGAGCAACTCGACCAGCAGGTCCTGCCGGTCAGCGGCCTTGGCGTGCAGGAACTCAGAGAACCGCCCCTGCGGCAGCAGTACCGACTGGGTGAAATGCTCATAAGTAAGCCCGAGTATGTCCTGGACGGCCGCCTTGACCTGGTCGGGGCCCTCGGCGAGCTGTTCGGCGCTTGCCTCGAGCAGCTCGGCGAGCGGCGCGCCCGCAGGCACGTCAGGCGAAAGCAACTCGAGGCGCGCCTCCTTGGTGTGCACCTGCCCGCGCGCGTTGCGCGCCAGGGCGCGCACGGCACCGTAACGCTTCCCCGCCGCCTCGAACACGAGCGCCACCCGGCAGGCGTTCGCCGCGGGCGCGAGCGCCTGCGCGATCACGTTCTCCTTGCCCCAGCGCGGCACGGTACCGTACAGGGCAAAGCACAGCCCGTCGATCACGGTGCTCTTTCCAGAACCTGTCGGCCCGACGAGGGCGAAGAAGTCGACCCCGGTGAAATCGGCCTCGGCGGGCTCGCGGTATGACCCGAACCCGTCGAGCAGCAAGCGCAGCGGCCGCATCAGGCACTCACCTCGCTCGCGGAGGTGACCTCGTCGAGCAACTCGGCGAACATGGCCGTGACCCGTGCGTCGTCCACGCCCTCCTGCTTCAGGTACTCGCCGAAGAGCTGCACAGGGCTGCGGCCGGCCCGGTTCGGCCGGCCGCCCTCCGACCGGCTGCCAGGCTTCGGCCGGTGCGCGTCGTCGAGCAGCACCTCGAGAGTGTTCGGCAGCTTCTCCCTGACCTCGTCGCCGAGGCCGGCCCGCGCTGGTTCGGCGAGCACGACGCGCAAGTACGCGTCGCCCGCCTGCTCGCCTTGCTCGATTACCTGATCGAGCGTTCCCCGCAGGGTCGAAAGGCGCCTGCCTCCGGTCACCGGCACCGGCCTGGCGTCGGCCCTGATACCTGGCCCGGCATGGACGAGGAGAACGACGGGCTCGTTGTTCTCCTCGCCGAAGTCCACAGGCAGCGGGGCACCAGAATAGAAGATCGGGCAGGGTCCGGCGATCTCCTGCTGGCGGTGCAGGTGCCCGAGCGCGGCGTAGTGAGCGGTAGCGGGAAAGAGGCTCGCGGAGAGCTCGTAATCGAGGCTGGTCTGAACGTCGCGCTCGCCGCCGCCACGGCGGCCGCCAAGCAGGGTCGCGTGGGCCATGATCACGTTCACGGCGTCGTCGGTGAAACCGGCCGTCAGCAGCTTGATTATCTCGCCGACCCGGCGCGCGTAGTCCATGGAATGCTCCGCGAACTCGTGCATGACGATCTCGGCGGCCCTGACCGCGAACCGGTGCGACACGAACGGCAGCGCAGCGACCCGTGCCTGGTCGCCCGTCCTCGTCCTGATCGTGATCGTGCCTCCGGCGTCCGGGCGTTTAGGAAAGCCGAGCACGTGCATCCCTAGCTGCCCGAGTACCGGCCGGTACACCGAGTCGACGAGCCCGGCGTTGTCATGGTTGCCCGCGATGACCACCACGTGCCTGCCGTCCTCGGCCAGCGCGAGCAACGTACGCATCACCAGGCCCTGCGACTTCGCCGTCGGTGCCGAAGTCTCGAACAGGTCGCCTGCGACGAGCACCAGGTCGACGTCTTCGGCGCGCGCGGTCGCCACGATGCTGCCGAGCACCGCCACATGCTCGTCGTATCGGTCCTGACCCTTCAGCACCTTGCCGACATGCCAGTCACTGGTATGCAGGATCTTCACTTCTCGGGGGCTCCTCGCTCGGGTTCCGCCCCATTCTTGCGCGCCCCACCGACACTCGCCCGGCTAAAGCTCCCAGATGGCACTGACCGGCACGGCCCGCAGTTTCCGGCCGAACGGCAGCGTCGCCGTACCGGTGTAGACGACGAAACCGGCTATGAAGTCGTCGCCAAGCTTGGCGGCTAGCTGCCGCAGGCCATGGAAGTCCTCGGATCTGACGGTTGACGCGGCTTTGACCTCTACGCCAATGACCTCGCCGCGGCGGTTTTCGAGAACAGCATCGACTTCGACGCCGTTGTGATCACGATAGTGGTACAGGTCCGCGAGCTCAGAGGACCAGCTAAGCTGCCTGGCCAGTTCAGAGAGCACGAAACCTTCGAGCAAGGGACCGAAGGGTGCACCGGGCCGCCGGAGCGCGTGAGCATCGAGTGCCAGCAGCCGGGCAGCTATGCCGGAATCTACGAAGAACAGCTTGGGCGCGAGAGTTGCGCGGGTGCCGAGATTGCGCGACCAGCCAGGTATGCGCTTGATGAGAAACACTTCTTCAAGCAGGCTCATGTACCTCGCGACCGTGGGTCGCGCGATGGCAAGCTGTGACTCCAGGCTTCCCGGCGGGACAATCATGCCTGACCGGGCAGCGAGCAGCCGGATCAGGCTCCTGAGCTGCGGTCCTTTCTCAATCTCTGCCAGCTGCCTTATCTCGCGGTCGACGACGTTCTGCACATAGCTGTCGAAGAACCGGCCGCGGCGGCGGTCATCGGTCCTGGCGACAGCCTCAGGCAGGCCTCCTCGCACCAGCCGCTCGGCATAGCCCGCACGGCTGATGGCCGATTCACATCGCAGTTCCTGACCTAGCTGGAACGCGCGGTCGATAAAGCTGTCCTGGCACTGATCAATTTCACCTTGCGAAAACGGCCAAAGCTCGATTGTCTCCATCCGGCCAGGGAGCGTATCGGGAAGTTCGCGCAGGGCAAGCAGCCTGGACGACCCGGTCAGCAAGAACCGTCCCGGTCGCGGATCCGCATCCACTGACACCTTGATGGCCAGCAGCAATTCGGGTGCCCGCTGGATCTCATCGATCACGACAAGGCCGTCGAAAGCCACGAAGCCGACGGGGTCGGACAATGCCGACTGCCGATCTTGCGGGAGATCGAGGTCTCTCCATTCAGCCGCACGCTCCCCCGCAATGGCCCGAACGAGCGTGCTCTTACCCGCCTGGCGAGCTCCGTTGATCAGTACGACACGAGTATCAGCGAGTGCCTCGGTGACAGCTCGGTAAGCACGGCGAAAGACGAACGTGTTGCTTGGCACGAGTAGAGCCTAGCCTACCATCCTTCGATTCGCGGCTACTCGGCTTTCGTTTTGCGGTCATCACGCTTTCGATTTGCGGCGTCATCACCGGGCGCGATCTGGCGGGTTCCGCCGCCGGAGCGCGGAACGTAAAGCTATCGTCGCTCTCCGTAATGAGTCGGTGACAGGACGCCGGCTCGGCTCAGGATGAGAGGACGGTAGTTATGACATTCCGGTCCCGGCTCGGGAGCCTGCTCGTCGCGGGCGCGATGGCGTTGCCGGCGGTGGCGACGATGGTAGCCATCGCTCCTGGCGCATCGGCCGCTCCCGGCGCGTCGGCTCAGACAGCGCGAGCAGCGGAAGCATCGCAGACAGCACGGCCGTCGTGGTGGCGAGGCTGCGGCCAGCAGTACGCCACGATCAGCTTCGCCGGCGGGCTCACGATCTGCCAGGGCGTGGGCACCAAGGTCTACAATCCGGCACAGGCCTTGTCCATGATCAAGATCTGCGCGGGCCGCGGGGTATCCGTCACAGTCATCGCGATTCCGATTCCGGTCAAGTCCGCCGGGCCGAACTGCTGTGTCTGGATTCCGCGCAACACGATTCTCGCCACGGTGAAGGTGCAACGGGTCTTCCGGAGGTTCCACCGGAGGCACTGGGGAACGCGGACGAGCGATTAGTCAGAAGGGCGGGGGGTCTTCCGCCGCGCCCGGAATGGTGGCGAACGGGTCGGCCGGACGGGAGGGACCGTCGTCGTGGCCGGCCCAGCCGCCCTTCTCGCTCGGACGGGTAGCCCAGGCGGGGAAGGGGAAGTCGACGGCCAGGGGCACGGGGATGTCTGGCTGGGCAATGAACATGGTGCCCGGCTTGGCCAGCGTGGCGCGCTGGCGCTGAGCCGGGGGAAGGTAGCCGTACTCGGGGCGCTGGGCCTCGGCGGCGTCGAGGCGGCCAGCGACCCTGATCGCGCAGTTGGCGAGGATACGGCGCTCGACCTCGCTGGCGGTCTGCTGGGCGCCGATGAGGATCACGCCGAGCGACCGGCCGCGCTCGGCCAGGTCGAGGAGTATCTGCTTGATCGGGCTGTCGCCTTCTCTCGGCGCGTACTTGTTGAGCTCGTCGAGCATGACGAACATCAGCGGCCTGGCGGTACCCTGCCGTTCCTTGCGGGCGAACTCAGTACGTAGCGTGACGCCGACGACGAACCGCTGGGCGCGGTCTGGCAGGTTGTGCAGGTCGACGACCGTCATCTGCGCCCGCGACGTGGAAATCGAGCGCTCGCCCTTGTGGGCCAGGTCGCCGCGTACCACGACGCTGAGCGGCGCGACGGCCGAGCGAAGCCGCCTGAGCAGCGCGTTAACGCTGCCGGTGCCGGTGCTGCCCGCGACCCATGATCCCCTGTTGCCGTCGTCGCCTAGCTCGGCCTCAAGCAGGCGCACCAGGTCGTCGAAGGTGCGGAGGATCTTGTCATTTGCCGGGTCGACCCCGGCGATCTTCACCGCGCCCTCGTTGCCTGCCGGGTGCGCGTCACGCCGCAGCCTGGCCGCGACCTGGGAGATCAGCATCGTGTACTGCGCGCGCTCGTCCTCGGCGTCGACGAAGGCGAAAGGCAGCAGTTCCTGCTCGCAGAACTCGGCCAGCGTCCAGTAGAAGGGGCTCACTGCCCGGTCTCTTGCATGGACGTCAGGGGTGCCTGACGGGTCGCCCTTGCGCGGCGGCGCGAAGACCCTGACGTTGCCGAACGGCGACGCGGGCAAGCCGAGCGCGTCGTACTTAGCGGCCTGGGCAGGCGTCAGCCGGCTGTTCGCGTAGTCGAGGAACAGCAGGTCCTCGCCTTTGACGCTGAACACGAGCGCCTTGGTGTTGTGGGCCTCGCCCGCCAGAACTCCGCAGTTCGTGATCGAGTGGAGCAGGAACATCGCGAACGAGGTCTTTGTCGCGATGCCCGACACACCGGAAATGGAGACGTGCGCGCCCCTGGTGCCGTCGATGAACTCGAAGTTGACGTAGACGGGCTGCCCGTCCCTGCCGAACCCGACAGGCACCTTCGACTCGCCCATCTCGTCGAAATACAACGCCGACTCGCGAGCCTCGCCTACCGCCCGTGTCACTACCGCGCCAGGCAGCGGCGGCACGTACATCTCTGGCTCGACCCGCGTGACCGTCACTTCGGCGACCTCGCAGATCTCGGCGGGCAGCGCGCCCTGCTCGATCAGGAACACGTCGGAGGGGAACCTCGCGCCCTCATGGCTTGCTTCCACGTTGGTGACCACGCCGGCGATCCGCACCGTGCCCTGATCGGGTCCAGGCATCGCCCGCTGCGTGACAACCACGTCATCGAGTTGCGCGTACTGGCCGGGCGCGAGCCCGACGGAGAACTGCAACGGCGTCGCCGGAACAGTCCCGACGACCAGCCCCAGGCCGCCAGAGCCCGGACCGACCCCGGCACCGGTCACGCGAGCCGCATCCACTTCAGCCGCTTCTGTCTCAGCAGTCACTGAGTCCCCACCGTGCCTTCCGATGCCCGACCCCACTAGCCGGGAAGCCTACGCGGAAAGCGGTGCTCACGAGGGCTCGCCCGCCCGCGGCATGCTATCGAGGCACGGGGTACTTGATCGCGTTCTTGATCATCTTCTCGGCGAAAGCCTGCTCGAGGTCCACGCCGAGCACGTCGGCCAGCCTGATCAGATAGGCGAACACGTCAGCGAGCTCGTCGCGAACCTCACCAGCGAGCGCGGAGTCGCTCATTACCTCTGCCGATTCAGAGGGAGTCAGCCACTGGAATAGCTCGGTAAGCTCACCGACCTCAGCGGTCAGGGCCATCACGAGGTTCTTCGGCGCATGAAATCGCTCCCAGTACCTCTCGGCCACGAACTCACGGTATTGCTCTTGCAGCGCAGCGATCGTCACAGCGCGTGTATAGCAGACGCGGCGCAGCGCCGGCAGGTAACCGCGCAGGCGCGGGAGTTTACCGGAAAAATATCCGGGCGCAGGTTACTGATTCCAGATTCGGGCATCAGTCGGGCATGATCGACGCCGGGGGTAATGCGGAAAGCGAGCGATAGGGGAATTTCACCAGGTACGCAGCAATTCGAATCGGGGGATCAGATGAGCAGCATGCCTGAGGATGGCGCGGGCCGCCAGCAGGGTAACAGGCAGGGCACCGTCGGACCTGACGTCCCGGCGCAGGCAGGCGCGCAGGACGCCACCAGATCCTACGATCAGGCGCCTTACGCGCAGACGCCGTACGGTCAGCCTGCCTACGACCAGCCAACCTACGGCCGGCTTGCCGTGGTGCCCGAAGCGGAGACGAAGGTGACTGGCCGCCGCGTCGTCCAGTACATCATCGACTACGTACTTGCCGGGATCATCCCTGCGCTGGCTTACTGGCTCTTCGACCGCGGCGGCGGCACGCTCCACGGGTTCGGCTGGCTGATCGCGACCGTGATCGCCCTGGCCGTGTACTTCGTGTACTGGGTGGTCATTCCTTACGGGCACCGGGGCCAGACTTTCGGCATGCAACTCCTGCGCATCCACGTGATCAGCAAGAACGGCGAGAAGGCGAGCATGCCGCAGCTCTTCGTCCGCGGCATCTTCCTGATCATCGACACCTTGATCTGGGGTCTGGTCGGCTTCATCACGATCCTGTGCTCCAAGCGCCGCCAGCGGATCGGCGACCACGTCGCGAAGACCGTCGTCGTGCCGATCAGGTACGGACCGCAGACCTGAACGTCACAGCAGGGAGAGCGGCGGGCCAGCCGGCCCGCCGCCTCGTTCCCTCCTGACCAGCTCCCGCTCCACCATCTCAACCAGGTCGGGCTGAGCCGCCAGCCGCCGCAGGAACTCAGGCGGGAATCCCAGTTCCCTGTTCGCCTCGTCTACGACGGCCAGGGTCATGCCGAGCGCCTGGGCAAGGCCGTCATCGCGGGCGAAGGTACCGGGCAATTCTGACAGGTCAATTTCGGCTGGCCGCAGGAAACTCCCGTCAGGTCCCGGCAGCCACGCTGAGCCGGTAGCCAGTTTGCCGATCAGCGACTTGGTTTTTTCGCGGCGCGCGTCAGCGAATCCGAGTCGCGGTGACTGCTCTGTCGTTCCCGTCAGCAAATGCCTATTGGGAAGCAGCAAAGAATTCCAGATAAACTCGGCCTTGTCAGCACCCGGATGATTCAGCGCGAATTCGAGCCCGTCAAGACTCGCGGCCGGGTCAAATCCGGCCAGCCCTCGCTCGTGCCGCGCGAACTCATCGGCGATCATCACGTAACCGAGTTCGTCGGCCGGACGCACGTCGAGCCTGACCTCCTCGCGCACGCCCATCCCGCGCAACTGCGCTCGCCAGGGTCCGTAGAGGTCCGCCGCGAACCACGCGCCTGGATTGCCGGAAAAGTAAAGCTCAAGCCCGGGTGTCCGCTGGTAGAGCTCAACCGGGCGCATCAGCCGCCGCTCCCCCTTGGCCGCGTTCTCGCCGATCAGGAACGACGTTTCCGTCAGCCGCCCGAGCAGTTCGCCGTGCTCGGCGGGGGCCGTCTCGGCGAGCGCACGGGCGACCAGTTCGAGGTCGGCCTCGTGGGCGGCGAGGTCCAGCGTCCCGACGTCGGCGTCCCGGCCCGCGTACCTGGGGAGCACGTGGTCGATGACCTCTGACGCGGCGTCCGCCTCAGCGAACCCGAGAGCAGTGAGAAACTGCCGCGCGCCTTCGTCGCCGGCGATGACCTCGCTGACCGTCGGGTACGCGGTAGCGAACGGCCCTGGCAAGTAGGCGGCGGGGCGCCCGCCGCCGGTAAACGGCAAGATCTGGCTGCCGTCGCCGACCCTGATGACCGGTCGTTCGCCAGCCAGTTCCCAGAGCGCCGGATAGCCGTACAGGAACCGGTAAAAACGGCTGATCCACTCATCAGGCTGCATGGCAAGGAAGCCACCGGTGAGCATCTCGATAAGCGATCGGGGCGTGAGCTCGCTGACCCCCGCCACCTCGCGCAGGTAGTGCCAGAGCCGCGGGGTACCTTCCCTGCTGATCGCCTGGTCCGCGAACGCGACCTGATCGCCTTCGCGGCTGGGCTCCCTGAGCTGCCCGAGCTGCTGACGGCCAAGTAGTTCTCGCAACCCGGCCCCGTCAGGCAGCAGGATCTGCGCGGGCCCGAGATAACCGCCCGCGTCATCTGGGATGAGCCGGTCTTCGAGCACTGCCCGCCTGACTTCGTCGAAGATCGGACGGAACAGGCCGCCCGCCGGGAATCTCGCCGGATCGAGCGGCAGGGCGGACAGCACGTCCGCGGTCAGCAGTGACTCGTCGCGCAACTCGGCCAGTACGTCACGCACGAGATCAGCGACCTGCCCGGCCAGCGCCTGGTTCCACTCGTCGTGCTCTGGCACGTTGTCTCGCGCTGGCGTGGTACGGAACGGACCCTGAACGCGAAAACCGAGATACGTCTCCTTCTCCGTCGGGAAGTACACCACGAGCGGCGAGCTCTCCAGCCTCGTCAGGTACCTGGCGTCGGCCTGCGCCCTGACCGGAAACGCGACCTCTACCCGCAACTCGGGCTCGCCAAGCTCGCCGAGCGCGCGGGACCAGGCCAGCCACTCCGCTCCGCTGCTCCTCTCGTCTCGCTCGGTCAGCAGCACGACCGCCCTTCGGCTAGCCGTCCGCGGCCCTGAGCGTGAAGTGCGCTCAAGCAGCAGCCGCTTGGGCAGCAGCGGAAGCTCGACGCGGATTCGCTCGATGTGGCGAAGGAAAAGCAGGATGTCCGAGCCGAGGTCACCAAGCGCGGATGAGATCTCAGCACAGGCGACCTGGGCGGGTACCTCGGCACGGTCGAAGGGAAACGTGAACGTGGTCCGTTCTCCGGCCGGCCCCGCGGGCGGGTTTGCCGCGTAAGGCTGGACGTACTTCCTGATCGTGAACCGCTCGTCGCCGCTCTCGACGGACGGTGAGTTCGTGTAGGCGTAGACCGACTTGAAGCCGATGCCGAACTTGCCGATCTGCGTGAGGTCGGCGGCCTTCGTGCCCTGGCTGACCCCGCAGACACCGCGAACGTCCGCCGTCGTGAATGGCCGGCCGTCGTGCCTGACTATCAGGCGATCAGCCAGCAATTCGAACTCCAGTTCGGTTGCGCAAGCGTCCTCGGCGTTCTGCACCAACTCGAAGATGAAGTGCGTCCGGTCGCTGTACAACTGGCCGAGCAGTTCGAGCACCGCCGTGTCCCAGCCGTACCTGGCGATGTTCTCCGCTCGGATCGCGTCGTAGTCGGTTGACACCGGTGATCT
>Ga0335074_10001813_pt1 | contig 28959 bp, 23 predicted proteins | sample Lox_Sample_23_FD_206715 | JGI IMG/M metagenome (GOLD analysis project Ga0335074, IMG submission 206715) | Soil microbial communities from Loxahatchee National Wildlife Refuge, Florida, United States - Lox_Sample_2.3 | ecosystem: Environmental > Terrestrial > Soil > Wetlands | place: USA... | reverse complement strand
GCGGAAATGACAAGTTCGTCGCCGGCGACCTGCTCAAGAACGCCTGCATCGCGGCCGGTGGCATCCTGCCGATGTGCCAGGACACTGGCACCGCGATCGTGATGGGCAAACGAGGCCAGCAGGTCCTGACCGACGGCCGTGACGAGGAACACATTGCGAGGGGCGTCTACGACGCCTACACCAAGCTCAACCTCCGCTACTCCCAGCTCGCCCCGCTGACGATGTGGGAGGAGCGCAACACCGGCAGCAACCTGCCAGCTCAGATCGAGCTGTACGCAACGCCAGGCGGCGAGTACAAGTTCCTGTTCATGGCTAAGGGCGGCGGGTCGGCCAACAAGTCCTACCTGTATCAAGAGACCAAGGCAGTGCTCACACCGGCCCGGATGGCCTCGTTCCTGGAGGAGAAGATCCGCTCGCTCGGTACCGCCGCCTGCCCGCCGTATCACCTGGCCATCGTCGTCGGCGGCACCAGCGCCGAGTACGCGCTCAAGACCGCTAAGTACGCCTCAGCCAAGTACCTCGACGCGCTGCCTACGTCCGGTTCGATGGATGCGCACGGCTTCCGTGACCTCGAGCTCGAGCAGCAGGTGCTGGAGATCACCCGCCGGGCGGGGATCGGGGCCCAGTTCGGCGGCAAGTACTTCTGCCACGACGTCCGCGTCGTCCGGCTGCCCCGGCATGGCGCGTCCTGCCCCGTCGCGATCGCGGTGTCCTGTTCCGCGGATCGGCAGGCCAGGGCCAAGATCAACGGGAACGGGGTATTTCTCGAGCAACTCGAGACCGACCCTGCGCGGTATCTTCCGGATACTGCCGAGGCCGAGCTGGACGGCGATGTCGTGCGTATCGACCTGTCGCGTCCGATGAGCGAGATCAGGGCCGAGCTGTCTCGGTACCCGATCAAGACCCGGCTGGCACTGACGGGGCCGATGGTAGTGGCGCGCGACATCGCACACGCCCGGATCAGCGAGCTACTCGATGCCGGCCAGCCAATGCCGGCCTACCTGCGCGATCACGCCGTCTACTATGCGGGGCCAGCCAAGACGCCAGAGGGATATGCGTCCGGCTCGTTCGGCCCGACGACGGCGGGCCGGATGGACTCCTACGTTGACCGGTTCCAGGCGGCGGGCGGTTCGCTGGTCATGCTTGCCAAGGGGAACAGGTCAGCCGACGTCACCAGGGCATGCAAGGAGCACGGCGGCTTTTACCTCGGCTCGATTGGCGGCGCGGCGGCCAAGCTGGCCCGGGACTGCATCACCAAGGTAGAGGTGCTGGAGTACCCGGAGCTCGGGATGGAAGCTGTCTGGCGGATCGAGGTCCGCGATTTCCCTGCCTTCATCGTGGTAGATGACAAGGGCAATGACTTCTTTGCCGACGTCACTGCGCCGAAGCAGCCGCTGCTGACGATCGGGTCGGGCCCGAGCTGACCAACGGGAGGGTGCGCCGTGACCGAGCAAGCAGGGAACGCCCCTCTCGGTTTCAGGGTCGAGCACGACTCAATGGGCGAGGTTGCGGTCCCGGCGGATGCGCTCTGGGGTGCGCAAACCCAGCGCGCTTTGCGGAACTTCGAGATCTCTGGTGAGCCCCTCTCGCGCGACCTGATCAGGGCGCTCGCTGTGATCAAGGGCGCAGCCGCCGTGGTGAACGGCGAGCTTGGCGTGCTGCCAGCCGACATGGCCGCGGCCGTCCGCGACGCGGCCGCCGAGGTGGCCCGTGGCGACTACGACGACCAATTCCCGATCGATGTCTTCCAGACTGGCTCGGGCACGTCATCGAACATGAACGCCAACGAGGTCATCGCGACTCTCGCCAGCCGCCGCCTTGGCCGCCCGGTACATCCGAACGATCACGTCAACGCATCCCAGTCGTCGAATGACGTGTTCCCGTCGGCGATCCACCTGGCCGCGGTGCGCCTGATCGTCTCGTCGCTGCTGCCAGCGCTCAGCCATCTCGGCGACGCCCTCGACGCTAAGGCGGCCGAGTTCGGCGATGTAGTGAAGAGCGGCCGGACCCACCTGATGGACGCGACGCCCGTCATGCTCGGCCAGGAGTTCGGCGGCTACGCGGCGGCCGTCAGGCACGGACTGCAGCGCGCACGCGACGTGCTGCCCGACGCGGGCGAGCTCCCGCTCGGCGGGACTGCTGTCGGTACCGGCCTGAACGCGCCGCCCGGGTTCGCTCGAAACGTGATCGACCGGCTGGCATCGCAGCTGCAGCTGCCGCTGACCGAGGCGCCGAATCACTTCGAGGCGGCCGGCGCCAGGGACGGCCTCGTGGCTGCGAGCGGAGTGACGCGGACGATCGCCGTGAGCCTCTACAAGATCTGCAACGACCTGCGCCTGATGGGATCCGGGCCGAGGACGGGGCTAGCCGAGATCCGCATCCCGGACCTGCAGCCAGGCTCATCGATCATGCCCGGCAAGGTGAATCCCGTCATCTGCGAGGCAGTCTGTCAAGTCTGCACCCAGGTGATCGGCAACGACGCCGCAGTGGCGTTCGGCGGGGCGGCTGGCAACTTTGAGCTCAACGTGATGATGCCCGTCATCGGCCGCAACCTGCTGTCCTCGCTGCGGTTGCTCTCAGCCTCGGCGGTCTCGCTCGCCGATAAGTGCATCATCGGCATCGGCGCGAACACCGAACGGCTGCGACGGAACGCGGAGTCATCCCCCGCCATCGTCACCGCGCTGAACCCCTATATCGGCTATGAGGCCGCGGCAGCCGTTGCGCACCAGGCGCTGGAGACCGGCGCGACCATCCGTGAAGTCGTAATCTCACGTGGCTATCTGGCGAACGGCGAGATAACACCGGAACAGCTGGATAACGCCTTGGATGTCGTCGCAATGGCCAGGCCGCAAGAGTAACGAATCCGACCCCTCCAAACGCTACGCTGTCGTCGGTCAAACTCACATGTTCCTCTCAGGATGCTGAGTATCTGCTGTGGATAGGGTCCCGCCATGCACGCTGTTATGGGCACCGGCAGGCTGATAGCCGGGCGTTACCGTCTGCAGGGCCCTATCGGCCGCGGCGCGATGGGGATTGTCTGGCGTGGCCGCGATGAACTGCTCGCCCGTGACGTCGCGGCGAAGGAAGTGCAGATCACCGCACAGGCTTCGCCTGCTGATGCAGAGGCGATCTACCAGCGGACGCTCCGCGAGGCCCGAGCGGCCGCGCGCCTGAAGCATCCGGGCGTGGTGACCGTCTTCGATGTCGTCGAGGAGGGCGGCTCGCCGTGGATCATCATGGAACTGGTCGAGGCCCGCTCTCTGGATCAGGTCATCACTGAGGACGGCCCGCTTCCGCCGCTGGAGGCAGCCGAGCTCGGCACTGGCCTGATCAGTGCGCTGGCATCTGCCCACTCCGCGGGAGTACTGCACCGGGACGTGAAGCCGAGCAACGTCCTGGTCACCAGTGACGGCAAGGCCGTGCTCACCGACTTCGGCATTGCCACGTTCGCCGAAGACCCCGGCATAACGCAAGTCGGCATGGTGGTCGGCACGCCCGGCTTCACCGCGCCCGAGCGAGTTCGCGGCGCCGCGGCAACCCCGGCCGCCGATCTGTGGTCGCTCGGCGCCACCCTGTACGCGGCAGTTGAGGGACGCGGTCCCTTCGACCGGCACGGCGGCTCGACCGCCATCACCGCCGGAGTCGCCACCGAGAGCGCGCCGCGTGCGCCGTCAGCCGGCCCGCTCAGCCCGGTCATCGATGCGCTCCTGAGCCGCGATCCCGCCGACCGGCCCGACACCGCAACGGCGGCGAGGCTGCTGGCCGACGCTGCAACGGCCGCCAGGACCGGTGCCCGGCCGCTCGGCGACGGCTGGCTTGCCGCTGAAGCGAGCACGGCCGAGGTCCGGAGCGCTCGCGCCGACGGCGCTGAAACTGACGTCAGCGACGGCAAGCTTGGACAGGCGGGCGCCGCCATGGCCGCCGTGGCTGGTGCTGCTGCCGGAGCCGCGCTCACCGACGATCCCGCCATCGCCGGTGAGGCCGCTCCGACGGCCGATGCCGACTCCGATGCCGCGGCCACGAGCGATGCCGCGAAGCCGGGTGCGGGCAAGCACGCCGGCAGTTCCGCCCCCGGTGAGCCTGACCAGGCCGACAAGCGCGCCGCGTTCCTTGACCCACCGGTCTTCGCCGAGCTCTCGATGCCGGACAGTCCCGGGCTTGCCGATGCGGTCAGTCCCGCCGACGCGGCAGCGCCATCGGTTTTCGGCGCGGACGGCGGGCCAGTGCTGTGGCAGCCGCTGAAGCCACCCACCGGCGGGGCGCAAGGCAGCGTTGCAGCAGGCAGCGGCATCCAGTCCGGGACCGGCGGACCTGGCGGCGCAGGCGGGGCGGGAGGCCCGTCGGGACCGGGCGGCGGAAATGGCGGGCTGCGCTTCTGGCGGCGGAACGGACCGCCGGGCCCCTCGTCCGGACGCTGGCGCCTCATGGTGGCTGGCGCAGGCGTGGCCGCGATCGTGACAGCTGCGGTGATCGGCTGGAGCATCTACGCCCACACCCAGAACACGGCAGCGATACATAACGTGCCGCCGCCCACGATCAGCGCGGGCGTATCGAGCCCGGCCGGGGGTCACGCGAGCCGGTCTGCTCCAGGGCACCATGGCACGACGCCAACGGCTCACACCTCGGTCCCGACGGTCGCGACACATGGCCATTCACCGGCAACCAGCAAGCCTTCGGGAAAGCCGTCGGGGAATCCCTCCGCTCACATCACCAGTCCGGGCTCGAGCCCGTCGCCCTCTGCGAGCTCGTCGCCGATTCCCACCCCGACCCCAACCCCGACGCCCTCGCCCAGCCCGAGCACGAAGACGTCCATACTTCCGAAGGGCTGGGTCTGGCATCAGTTCCCCGAGGCTCTCACTGGCACAGCGGCCGGCTTTAAGATCGGGCTGCCCAGCCCGTGGACGCAGTCGTATTCCGGCCTGATCGCTCACCTCAATCAGCCAGCCAAAGCCTGGCACCTCAACGTCAATCTCGGCTTGTGGACTTACGTCAAACCGCTAGCTGAGGCGAAGTACCTGCAGAAGAGGTACGCGGCGACCTATCACGGATACAAGAAGCTGCTGGTTACGTCTGTCGGATTCGCCTCGATCGGTGGGTTCCGTGCAGTACCAGCAGCCGAGCTGAAGTTCAGCTGGATCCCGGTCGGCGGCAAGGCCACCACGGAACTGGTCGTCCTGGTAACGCTGGCCACCAAGTCCGGAACCCAGCCATACGCCTTCCACCTGTGGGCGCCGTCAGCCAGCTTTAGCGGAGCCAACGGTGTATTCCATACCGCACTCAAGACGTTCCGGCCGTTGCCCGCCTGACCACCAGCCGCCATCCGCAGGCTCGCGCGGCTGCACCGACGCTAATACCAGCCGTCGGCCTCCTCGTGATCCCACGCCCCGCACGGGGTGCCGTAGATATCCTTGATGTAGCCCAAGCCCCACTTGATCTGGGTCGTCGCGTTGGTCTCCCAGTCCGGTCCCGCGCTGGCCATCTTGGAGCCTGGCAGCGCTTGCGGGATCCCGTACGCACCGCTGGGGTTCTCGGCCGTGACGCTCCAGCCACTCTCCTGTTGCCACAGATCGTCCAGGCAGCCCCACTGGTCAGTGCTGAAGCCGAACGACGCGAGCAGCTTGTAGGCGATGCCCTGCGCGGTTGACGGGGACGGCACCGGACCGCTTGGAACGAGCCCAGAGCCAGAGCCACCGCCTCCGCCCGTGCCCACCGGCGACGGTACCGTGCTAATCCGCGGCGTGCTGGTCACGCTGAATGCTTCGGTGGCTACGGTCTGCTGGATGACCTTCTCCCGTGCCGCCATCAGGACCAGCCCTGATTTGCCTGCCGAGATTTGCGCCACGGCGGCGCCGAGCGGGTCTGTAACGGTTCCGGGACGGCCAGTGATCACTAGCAGAGCGATGGCGGTCACCGCGACGGTGGCGGCAGCTGCGGTGACCATGAAGACGCCCACTCGCCTGCGCCTGGGACGCCGGGCCTTGGGCCGTCTCCGGTGCTGTGACAATGCGGTCCTTCCGTCGGCCATGCGCTACCGGACGGAGCGCCCGGCACGCGGACCGCTGCGGTACCGGGCAGCGAGTCGCATGACGGCCGGGCCGGATTTCGGGGCCTCCGCGACCTTGCGTGAGTCCGACCGACTCGATCCCGTCGCCGTCGCCGCACAACGTTGCCAGAACTGGGGACGCCGACAAAGCGTTTCCGCCGAAAAAGCTGTGCCGGAAACAAGTTATTGGTGTCACGCAGATCACAGTTTGGCAATACGTATTGTAACAATTACTCGTTGTAATTGGCTGAACCTGTGATCACAGCACCTCTGGTCCGGTCGCGGCGACACGCCGTGGATCCGGCGTGTCGTTGCGCGATCACCGCGAGCTTCGCACGATATGTCGCCTGACTCGTCCGCCCCTGCGGTCCCAGCGCTTCCGCGCAGCCCCGAACTACGGCTAGCTTGTGTGGCAGCGTCAGCCACGGCACTTGGCCGGAGCTTGTACACGGCAGGGACGGGAAACATGAGCAGCCCCAAGCACAGAGCGTGGACTCTGCGCACTGACGATGCGGAATCGCTGGTGGCCGAAGCCCGCAAGGCTCTGTTCGTGATGGTGGGGTTCCTGGCCATCCTGTGGGTCATCCAGGTCGCTAACTTTGCCGACAGCTACCACCTCGACCAGTACGGGATCCAGCCGCGCGACCTGAGGAGCCTCCCGAACATCCTGATAGCGCCGTTCCTGCACGTCAGCTGGACTCATATCGAGAGCAACTCGGGCCCCTTGTTCATCTTCGGGTTCCTGGCCGCCTACCGAGGCGTCGTGCGATTCCTCGGGTTGACGCTGCTCGTCATCGTCACCAGCGGGCTGGCCTCGTGGTTCTTTGGCGCGCCCCACACCGTCGGGGTGGGTGCAAGCGGCGTGGTCTTCGGCTACCTCGGCTACATCCTGGTCCGTGGCTTCTTCGATCGGCACGGCATCGACATCATGATCGGCGCGGTGATGGCCCTGTGCTTTGCCTACCAGTTCACCGTGCTACTCCCGAAGGCCGGCATCGGCTGGCAGGACCACATTGGCGGTCTCGTTGGCGGTGTGATCGGCGGATGGATATTCCGGGATCGCGGTGCCGAGGCTGGCAGCCGGTCCCTCCTGCCGAGGCGGAGCAGCCCAGCGAGGGCCGCTGCCGGTCCAGCGGGCCAAGTCGCTACCACGAGCGTCGCCAAGCCCGGCCCGGGGAAGACGGGCACCTTCACCGGGCCGAGAGCTGAGCTGCACAAGCAACTGGACGACCTCGGCCTCTAGCGCCCTAGTCGCGAGCTTGTCCCACCGTGACACCGTGGTGAGACAGGCGCAGCCACGCCCCGTCCCGGCCGTTCCCGGTCCCGGTGCGGCGGACCAGTTCCACGACCCAGTCGCCCTCGCTCGACATCCACCGCACGCCCAGAAGGTACGTGCGAGGAGCGAACCGGGCAGAACGGTCTCGGATGGCCGGGGCGTAGGGCCTTTCGCACCCTCGGGCCGACCTGTGCCTAGCATGATCTTGTCGGGCGCATACGGGCCAGCGAGCGGACGGCTGCGGGGTGATCAGCGATGTCGCCGCCCGTGACTTTTTCGGCAGGGCCGTGCCCTAGGCGCCGATGTTCCGGGGGAATGGTCAAGCCAGTGAGCCGAACGTCGCTCAGCGCGGTCCTCGGCGGCCGGGCCGCCGTCTATGCAGCGGTGGGTCTTGAGGGTGCGATAGTCGCCACGTTCTTCGTGGCCGTGCAACTGCTGCTAAACAGGCACTATTTCGCACTGTCGGCGCCACAGTACGGCGCGGTGTACGTACCAGTGTTCGGCGCCGCGGTCCTAGCGGCGCTCTTCGCGGTGTGGGGGTCACGGACGGCTGCGCGGGGCCGTGTGCTGCACCTGGGACTGGCCATGACCACGGTCGGCCGGGCCGCCATGATCCCCGCAGTCGCCGGCGCTGTCCGCCACGCTGCCGTCTTCTTCCCGGATCTGGTGATCATCGGCGCGCTTACTGGTGCCGGTTTCGCCTTGGTTTACTCGGCAGCCACCGCCTTTGAGCTGGATATCGAACCCGATGCGCCGGAGCGCCATCTGCTCCGCCTCTCCCTCACGCTGGTCGCTGGCATGGCCATTGGCCCAGTGCTCCAGATCGGCTTCGTCGAAGCTGGGCTGTGGTGGGTCGTTCCGGTCATTTTCGTGGTGTCTGCCCTGCTGCTGATCGCTGTCAGCCCGCAATCGCGGCTGGGACCGGACGCCGCACGGACCTTCGCACTAAGGAATCCAGCCAAGCGAATCCCCGCCCGTGTCAAGGTTTACGTCCTAGTGGCGTTCCTAGCGGTCGGCGGCGTAGTCATCTGCGTGGCCTGGTCTCAAGTCGGCATGATGAGCCCGGTAGCTGGCCGCATCGGTCCCAGGGTGCTCGGACTCGGGGCTTTCTGGGCGGCGCTGGCTGTGCTCGCCCGCACTGCGTTCTCTGCCATCGACATGCACGCGCCTCTTCGTCGCGAGGCGAGTCTCGGGCTGTTCCTCCTGCCTGCGATCATCACGGTGATCGGGCTGGGAATCGGGCAGGCTGAGACGGCGGTTGTCGGCATATTCCTGCTGGCAGCCGTGGTGTGTGCCGCCTTCTTGCCGCCGGTGTCACAGCTCATGGAACGGCAGCTGGTTGTCCTGCCGCTTGTCGTCGGTGCTGGCGTCGTAGGGATCTATCCCGTCGCTATCGCGCTAGCACGGCCAAGCCTGAGCGCATTCCGTAGCAGCGGCGCAACGCTTCCGCTGATCTTCTCGGTTGCCGGCCTCGTGGCAATATTCGCCTCGTTGACCTGCGCCCGCCTGATCGCCTTCGGCCCGATCTATGCCGTGCAAGGCGGCAGCTCAGGGGTAGTCCAGCGCGCCACCCTGGGCACGACGCAGCGGGGCACTCTGGCTGCTGGTCAGGCGCCCCCGCATGCCCGGCCCTGTACCGCAGTCGAGCTACCGCGCCAGAGGGCGGCAAGCCACGAGGACGAAGATCAGTCCGGCGCGCAAGCACGCCGTCGCAAGAACGGCTAAAAGGAACTCACTTCAGCACCTGCCGCGCCATCACCATGCGCTGGATCTGGTTCGTTCCCTCGTAGATCTGAGTGATCTTGGCGTCCCGCATCATGCGCTCGACCGGATAGTCCTTGACGTAGCCGTAGCCGCCGAGCAGCTGGACAGCGTCGGTCGTGACCTCCATTGCCACGTCGGAGGCGAAGCACTTGCAGGCGGAGGAGATGAACGTCAGGTCGGCCGCTCGGTCACCGTGCATGGCACGCTCGGACTTGGCCGCGGCGGCATAGGTAAGCTGGCGCGCTGCCTCAATCTTCATGGCCATGTCCGCGAGCATGAACTGCAGCCCCTGGAACTCCGCGATCGCCTTGCCGAACTGCTTGCGCTCCTTCACATAACCCGTTGCGTAGTCGAGCGCGCCCTGGGCGATGCCGAGCGCCTGAGCGGCAATGGTGATCCGGGTGTGGTCGAGCGTGGCCAGCGCGGTCTTGAAACCGGTGCCCTCGGCGCCGATGATCCGGTCGGCCGGAATCCGGCAGTTGTCGAAGTACAGCTCCCTGGTCGGGGAGCCCTTGATACCGAGCTTGTGCTCGGGCGCGCCGAAGCTGAAGCCCTCGTCAGCCTTGTCCACCACGAATGCGGAGATGCCGTTCGCGCCCGCCGACGGGTCGGTAACCGCCATAACGGTGTAGTACTGCGACACCCCGGCGTTGGTGATCCAGCGCTTGGTGCCGTTCAGGACGTAGCTATCGCCGTCGCGCACCGCGCGCGTCCTCATGGCGGCCGCGTCCGAACCCGCCTCCGGCTCTGACAGCGCGTAGGAAAACATCGCGTCCCCGCTCGCCACCGGCGGCAGGAACTTCTGCTTGACCTCCTCTGAGGCCGACAGCAGCAGCGGCATGGTGCCGAGCTTGTTCACCGCCGGAATAAGCGAGGAGGAGGCGCAGGCCCGCGCGACCTCCTCGATGACGATCACCGTGGCGAGCGCGTCGGCACCGGAACCGCCGTATTCCTCCGGGATGTGGACTGCGTGGAAGCCGTTCTTGACCAGCGCATCATGCGCTTCCTGCGGGAACTCGGCTGCTTCATCGACCTTGGCGGCAAACGGTGCGATCTTCTCATCCGCCAGGTCGCGAACCGCCTCGCGAAGCGCCTCGTGCTCTTCGGACAGGGCAAACGCTGGAAAGTCGTGGCTCATGCCCTAGATAGTAGGACGTCCTAGGGAACGCGCCAACGCAAGCCAGCCCAGCCCAGGACTCACTGGCCTGGCCCCCTAGGCCGAGTGCCCCCCTCCGGCATCCTCCAGGCCCTGCTCCGCGCGGGGCACCCTACGCCTCCAGCATCCTCGGGTCTTTTCCTGCTCCGCGCCAGGCACCCTACGCCTCCTCCAGCATCGCCCTGGCCGGCCCTCTTCCTGTTCTAGGGCGGCCTGCGAGCGGCGGGTGCGTGCCGCGATGATGAGGCGATGAGCCAGGCCGCCGAGTTGCTGACGCCAGCCGGCGATGAGTTGCTCCGCCGCCTGGCCGGCCTGGAGGTGACTCCGGACCTCGCCCTCCGGCTAGCCACGGAGCTTCGCGGCCAGTACCCAGCCGGGCTGATAGCGGCCGCCCTGACCCAGCAATCGCTACGGGTCTCCGCTCAGGACAAGTTCAGCCGGGCTGCCGACATGTACTTCACCAGAGCTGGGCTGGAGCAGGCATCGGGCGAACTGACCGCGACCCACAGCGCCGGCCGGTTCGCGGGGTTTGCCCTGGTGGCCGACTTGTGCTGCGGCATCGGCGGCGATCTAGCTGCGCTCGCTTCGGCCGCCGACCAGGTGCTCGCCGTCGACGCTGATCTTGAAACCCTCGCGTTCGCGATGCGGAACGTGGCCGTGAACGGCGCGTCGGGCCGCGTCACAGGAATCTGTGCTGACGTGCGCCGACTGCGCCTCGCCGGCGTGGAGGCCGCGTTCATCGACCCAGCCCGCCGTGCGGGCGGCAGGCGCCTGCGAACCGGGGACTCCAACCCACCGCTGGACTGGTGCTTCAGCCTGATCCACCAGATCCCCCACCTCTGCGTGAAGGCTGCCCCCGGCCTGCCGCATGATCTTGTACCTGACGGCTGGGAAACGGAGTTCGTCGCCGTCGGCCGCGCCCTAAAAGAGGCTTTGCTATGGTCCCCGGCTTTTACGACCACTCCACGACGAGCCACCGTCCTGGCGCCCGCCGACCCGATGGCGCCCGCCGACCCGATGGCGCCCGCCGACCCGATGGCGCCCGGCTCAAAAGGTGCGGCGACCCCAAACGACCTGGCTGGGAGGGCGGTACCCGGCCCGTCTCTGGCCAAGAGCACAACGCTGCTGGCCGGCAACGCTCCGCCGGCGCCGATCGCCGACCCCGGCGAGTTCCTGCTTGACCCGAACCCGGCCGTCACGAGGGCCGGCCTCGTCGCCGAACTGGCCTGCGACCTCGGCGCCTGGCAGATCGACCCGATGATCGCATTTCTGTCCACCGACCGGCTCGTGAGCACGCCGTTCGCCCGGACACTCCGGATTGTGGAGTCGATGCCGTGGCACGAGCGCGAAGTGGCCAAAAAGCTGCGCGAGCTCGGCGTCGGCTCGGCAGACATCCGCCGCCGCGGGCTTGCCGGGGACGTGCAGCAGATCCACCGCCGGCTAGCCCTGCGTGGTGACAAGAGCGCGACGATCGTCCTCACCCGCAGGAATGGGCGGCCCTGGGGCCTCATCTGCGAACCGGTCCCGGCGCCAACCGGACGCTGAACACCGAACGCGCACGACGTCGGTGGCCACCTGCTTGCTCAGAACCGTCTGGCGGCGCCTCATCCCCGGCGGCGGGCGGCGGCGCGGCCGCCGAGGTCGAAAGCAGCCCGCAGTGAAGCAGCGACGTAGCCCGGATCGCCGTTGATCTCCTTCCAGTCAAAGTGCACGACCTCGTAGCCGGCCTCGCGAAGCCGCTTGTCCCGCCGCAACTGGCGCATCGCCCGGTTTCGGTCGTCGTACTTCCCAGCTCCGTCGACCTCGGCGATAGTGCGGAACTCGCGCCACAAGAAGTCGACGCGCCCGATGAACTCATCGTCCCTGATCTCGACTTGCAGCTCCGGCGTGGGCAGACCGCAGTCGGCGAACATCACTCGAGCTAGCGATTCCAGCGGAGACTCGGCCCGGCTGTCTGCGAACTCCACGACTTGAGCCGCCCCGCGCACCCCCGGCCATCGCGGACAGGCGACGATGACCGCCCTCAACTCCTTCTTCGACGTCAGCTTCTGCTGCAGCGCCGAGTCGGCCACCACCACGCCAGCTCGAAAGTCCAGCACTCGTGCCAGGTCGATGACCGTCCTCGGCACCGTCGTTACCGGGACGGCGAGCCGCCCGCCGACGTGCTCGGCCGGCAAAGCTGCGCAATGAACGCGGACGCCGGACCGTCCTGACCTGCTGCCAGCGCCAGGCGGGCGAGTGACGCAGAGCCTCGCCGGAGGCGGCCCAAGCAGGCTGAGTCCGTGGAGCTGAGCGGCCGTCTGGTGGCTGACCGCCGCGCTTGGGCCGAGAGCAGCGGCAGCCGCGCCTGCTGCGAGCAGCAGCCGGCCAGTAGGAAGTCTTGGAATGAGGTCGGCCAGATCGGCAGTGGCGTAGTAACCCCAGCCAATGCGCAGCAACTCGCCCCGTTGAACCATTGCGCGAATCTGCCGCGAAGAATTGCCGGCAGCCACGAGCCGCGCGCTGCTGACGATCCCAGCTAATCGGACATTACCTGGCAAATTTTCTGGTCTCATGAACCCAGGATCGCCGTCGGGAACGACAATTCATCGATTTCATGCGCTATCTCGCCCGGTTTATCCCGGTTCGCGCGACCGAAATCCGTGAAAAGTCGCGGAGCCATGGAACAAAACGGGTTAATCGGGCTACAGCCGGCCGGCTTGCCGTCGACCACGACCTTGCTGGCCGCCTCGCGCCCGGACAACGACCTCGCACGTTGGCTCCCAGCCACCCACGACCTCGCCGGGGCGCCTCCCGGCCACCCGACGACCCCGCACGCCCGAATCCCAGTCGACCACGGCCCCGCGCTCCCGCCTCGAACTTGCTGGCCTGCCTCGCGGCCAGCGACGACCTCGCGCCTTGCTCGCCCAGGCAGGCGGCCAGGACCGGCTGACTAGTCGGCTACAGCTCCGCGCCGGATCCGGTCGGCGGATGCGGCTCCGGACCGGCGCGCTCGACCCGCAGTTTGGCACGCAGCGCCTCGCCCTTGGCCTGAGCCGCCGACCGCAGGTCGGCCTGGAACTCCGACATCCGCTGCGCCAGCGCCGGGTCGCCGACGGCCAGGATCCGCACCGCGAGCAGACCGGCGTTGCGCGCCCCGCCGACGGCGACGGTGGCAACCGGGATCCCAGCCGGCATCTGGACGATGGACAACAGGGAGTCAAGCCCGTCTAGGTGCTTCAGCGGCACTGGCACGCCGATCACCGGTAGCGGGGTGACCGAGGCGAGCATGCCGGGCAGGTGCGCGGCGCCGCCCGCTCCGGCGATGATCACCTTCAGGCCGCGGCCGGCCGCGGCCTGCCCATAGCTGAGCATGTCGGCGGGCATCCGGTGTGCGGACACGACGTCTGCCTCCGACGCCACCCCGAACTCGTCGAGCACTTCGACAGCCGCCTGCATCACCGGCCAGTCCGAGTCGCTGCCCATCACAATGCCGACCACGGGACGTCTGGTCATGCCCGAGCCCCCTCGGTCGCCAGCGGTTCCGCAGCCGAGTCCTCAGCACCAGTGGCCAGGTAGTTAGCCGCCCTCCTGGCGCGGTCCCGCGCCTGCGCAAGCGAGCCGCCGAGAGCCGTCACGTGGCCGACCTTCCGGCCAGGACGCACCGGCTTGCCGTACAGCTGCACCTTCAGTCCCGTGTCGGCCGCCATCACGTGGTTGAGCTTGCCGTACAAATCCGGGTCAGTCCCGCCGAGGACGTTCGCCATCACTGCTACTGGCGACGTAGCCAGCGGCGAGCCGAGCGGCAGGTTCAGCACGGCGCGCAGGTGCTGCTCGAACTGCGACGTAAGGGCTCCGTCGATCGTCCAGTGCCCGGTGTTATGCGGCCGCATCGCCAGCTCGTTCACCAGCAGGCCACCCGAGCGTGTCTGGAACAGCTCCACCGCCAGCAGGCCCGTGACATCCAGGTCTCGCGCCAGCTCCAGGCCGAGCTGTTGCGCGTCCATCGCCATGACCTCAGAAAGCTGGGGTGCCGGCGCTAGCACCTCGACGCAGATACCGTCCCGCTGCACGGACTGGACGACGGGATAAGCAGCTCCATGGCCGCCGGGCGAGCGGGCGATCAGGACAGCCAGCTCCCGCTCGAACGGCACGTATTCCTCGGCCAGCAGCGTGAGCCCGTGTGACAGGACGACCCCGGCGTCGGCGGGGCTGCGGCAAACCCAGACGCCGCGTCCGTCGTACCCACCCGATACCGCCTTCAGCACTACAGGCCAGCTAGTGAGTTCGGCAAAGGCGACGACGTCGGCGACCGACGACACGGGTTCGAATCGCGGGCACGGCACGCCGAGGCTGGTCAGCCGCTCGCGCATGACCAGCTTGTCCTGCGTCAGCCGCAGCGCGGCCGGACCGGGCCGGACCACATGCCCGGCCTGCTCCAAGGCCGCGAGCTGCGGCTGGGGCACGTGCTCGTGGTCGAAGGTGATGACGTCACAGCCGGCCGCGAATGCCAGCAGGTCGTCGGTCGACCGGTAGTCGCCAAGCATGGTCTCGGCGGACACCTGCGCCGCACTCTCATCCGGGGCAGCCGCCAGCACCCGGAATCGGATCCCAAGCCCGACCGCCGCGGCTGCGGTCATCCGGGCGAGCTGCCCCGCCCCGACCATGCCGACGACTGGCTGCCGCCCAGCCTGAGCTGTGGCGCCGTGGTTCGGCTGCTGATGATCCATTACCCGCCGTAGCCTACGGGCTTGGCGCCACGGGCGCGAAACCGTCACCACGCTGCCCACGCCGCCGGCACCAGCCGCCAGCCAGTCCTGCCTGCGACAGCCCTAGGCAGGTCCCGCGACGGCCGGCAGCTCAGTGTCCGCGGTGGCATGGGGCAGGAACAGCGCGAACACCGCAGGCCGCGGCCGGACAAGCACTACCTGGCCGCCATCGGCGGCGGCGATCGTCCGAGCCAGGGCCAGCCCCAGACCAGTGCCGTTCGGCGACCCGCTCACGCTTCGCTCGAAGATACGGGGCGCCAGCTCAAGCGGAACCCCGCCACCCTCGTCCCGGACCTCGACCACGACAGACCGCCGCGTGCGGGATGTCCTGATAGTGACGGTTCCGTCGCCGTGGACTAGGGCGTTGTCCAGCAGCGTGGCGATCACTTGCGAAGCGCCGCCGGGGGTGGCGAACGCGAACAGACCCTTCTCCCCTGCCAGCGCAAGGCGCCGGCCGTGCCGCCTGAACGCCGGCTCCCACTCCACCACCTGCTGGTTGACGATCTCGTCCACACTGGCCACGGTCGGGGCGCCAGGCGCGGTGCGCCGGGCGCGGCCAAGCACCTGGCCCACGACGTCTGTCAGCCGCTCGGTCTGAGCCAGCGCGGCTTGGCCTTCCTCGCGCACCACGTCCGGGTAGTCAGCTGCGGCCAGCATTTCCTCCAGCCGCATCGACAGCGCGGTCAGCGGTGTCCTGAGCTGGTGCGACGCATCGACGGCGAAGTCGCGCTCGGCAGCCAGCAGGTCGTTGATGCGCTGGACGGAGCCGTCCAGGCCATCCGCGACCCGGTCAAGCTCCTGGATGCCATAGCGCCGGCCCAACGGACTGGAGTCGCCGGATCCCAGCCGGTCCGCGGCACCGGCGAGCTCTTGCAGCGGACGGGTAAGCCGCCGGGCGGACAACAGGCCGAGCACAACCGCGAGGCCTACGGCCACCAAGGCAACCCCCCCGACGAGCAGCAGCTCCTGATCGAGGTTGCCAGCCAGATCAGCATCCCTGGCCATGACAGTCACCGTGAAGTTGGCCGTGGTGTACGTCGCGGACCTGGATGAACGCTTCGGAGGGCGGACTCCGGTCGTGTAGGGCCCGTACGTGCTCCCGGTGGCCGTAGTCAACAAGACGTTGACATATCGATCGGGGTCCCTGGCCGTCCGCTCGACCGAGATGACGGGAAACCCCTGCGAGGAACGCTGCGTGTAGCTGTTCTGCAAGTTGGTGGCGATTTCACGAGCATCGTGCTGGAGCTCCTGGTTCGCGTTGTCAACCTGCAGGCGGCCGAGCACGAACGCCAGCGGAATGCCAAGGGCTAGGACCGCGACCACCGCCACGGCGAGCATCGAGATCAGCAGCCGCCGCTGCATCGTTCCCGCTCCAGGTCGTTAAGGCCCGCCGCCATTAGCCCGTACTTCACCCGCCTCGCTGTCAGTCGCCGCGCTCGAACCTGAAGCCGACGCCGCGAACCGTAGTGATGTACTGCGGGCTGTGCGCGTCGTCGCCCAGCTTCCGGCGCAGCCAGGACACGTGCATGTCGAGCGTCTTGGTAGAGCCCCACCACTTGCTGTCCCATACCTGCCGCATGATCTGTTCTCGGGTTACCACCTTGCCGGCCTCGGCGACCATCAGGGCGAGCAAGTCGAATTCCTTCGAGGTTAGCTCGATTTCCTCCTCGCCTAGCCAGGCCCGGCGCGCGTCGGTGTCGACCCGCACGCCCTGCACCGTCTTGGTCTCTGAGGCGCCGCGGCGTAGCAGTGCCCGGACCCGGGCTAGCAGCTCGGCTAGCCGGAACGGCTTGGTGACGTAGTCGTCGGCGCCGGCGTCCAGGCCTATCACGGTATCCACCTCGTCCGCCCTCGCGGTGAGGATCAGTACCGGTATTGCCTGCCCGGATGAGCGGATCCGCCGGCAGACCTCCAGTCCGTCGATCCTGGGCAGGCCGATGTCGAGCACGATGAGGTCAATGCCACCGTTCCTGGCAGCCTCGAGGGTGCCAGGGCCATCGGCGGCCACGTCGACTTCATAGCCTTCACGTCGGAGCGCGCGGGCAAGTGGCTCAGAGATTGCCGGGTCATCTTCGGCGAGCAAAACGCTGGTCATGCGATTGATGGTAAAGCCACCTGAAGGTTTTCTGACCGCTTACCGCGCCCGCCGCCGATGTCTTGCCCCCAGCTTGACCTGGACTTGCTATTAGCACGGCAGCTTTGGGATGGAATCAGACGGGTGTTACCCCATGTCTCCGCCGGGAGAATGATCGGTCTTTGCCGCGGGCGGCAGCAAACCGGCGGATCAACTGAGCGCGCAGATCCTCCGGCTCGACCACATCATCGACGACCAACTCGCCGGCTAGCCGGAGCACGTCGATGTCGGCCTCGTACTCGGCCCGCAGCCGGCTCGTCTCCGCTTCCCGCTCCTCCGCCGAGCCAAGGGCCGCCAGCCGGTTGTAGTAGACGGCGTTGACAGCCGCCTCCGCGCCCATCACCGCGATCTTGGCGGTGGGCAGCGCCAGCGTCGCATCGGGTTCGAAGCCCGGCCCGGCCATCGCGTACAGCCCCGCTCCGTAGGCCTTACGGACGATCACGCAGATCTTCGGCACTGTTGCCTCGGACACCGCGCTGATCATCTTGGCGCCGTGCCGGATGATGCCCTGCCGCTCCACAGCGGTTCCGACCATGAATCCGGGAACGTCGGCAAGGAACACCAGCGGGACATTGAAGGCATCGCAGAGCTGGATGAACCTCGTTCCCTTGTCGGCCGAGTCGACGAACAGTACGCCGCCCTTGAACATCGGGTTGTTGGCGACCACCCCGACCGGCTGGCCATCCAGCCGGGCGAAGCCGACCACCAGCTCCCGTGCCCACAGCGCATGCACTTCGAACAGCGAGCCAGCGTCCACGATCCCGCGCACGTAGCGGCGCATGTCGAAGGCCTGCCGCTCACTGACGGGCACCATGGCCCGAAGGTCCATCGGCTCGGGCTCGCATGCGGTAGCCAACGGCGGCTGCTGCTGCCAGTTGCCCGGCAGATAGGACAGGTAGGAGCGCACTGCGCTAATGGCCTCGGCCTCCGACGCGGCCAGGAAATGGCCGACGCCCGAGACCGAACAGTGCATCCGGGCACCGCCCATTTCCTCGAGAGTGGTCTGCTCGCTGACCACCATCTCCACCATCCGCGGGCTGCCGAGATACATGGAGGCATTCCCGTCGACCATTGCCACGAAATCGCAGAACGCCGGGATGTAGGCGCCGCCAGCCGCGGACGGGCCAAACAGCGCGCAGACCTGGGGGATCGATCCGGACGCCCGGACCTGAGTATGAAAGATCTTGCCCGCACCTCGCCGACCGGGGAACATCTGCACCTGGTCAGTGATCCGCGCGCCAGCCGAGTCGACCAGGTAGATCATCGGCAGCCCGGCACCGTAGGCCTGCTCGATCACGCGGATGATCTTCTCGACGGTCCTTGCGCCCCAGGAGCCTGCCTTCACCGTCGAGTCATTGGCCATCAGCGCGACCGGGCGTCCGTCGATAGTCGCAGTTCCGGTGATCACGCCGTCGGCAGGCAGTCCGCTCGCCAGCACGTTGGCGAACGCGCCGTCCTCGGTGAAGCTGCCGGCGTCTATCAGCAGCTCGATCCGGTCCCTGGCGAACAGCTTTCCCTGCGCGGAAGCCTGCTGGTGGTATCGCTCCGCGCCGCCCTTCGCGATCCTGGCCCGGACGTCGGCAAGATCGGGATGGCCGGGGCGGGCTGACTCTGCTGCGGTGTCCTCTGCTGTACTCACGCTCGCGAGCGTACGACAAGCGTGCCGGGACGGCGGGAGTGGAGGATGCTGCCGCCCCGGCACGCGGTCAGTGGACGTGCAGACTGACCCCGAGCAGCACCAGCGGCCATAGGAAGACCGCCAATAGTGCTGACAGCACAATCTTCAACAGGAAAACGGTTATGTACGTGTGCGTATACGCGACGACAAGCCCAATAATCACCCAGATGATGAAGATCCAGCTGTGCTTCCTGCCGCTGAGGATAGCCATGGTTTTGACTCCGATCCGGCACCCAGTACTGAGCGATGACCAAGTGTCCGGGAAAGGCAAAGCCAAACATCGGCTGGCGGATAGCTGGCGGGATTGCGCACCGCGGCGCAGGCGCCTGAATTAAACCGCAATAGTGCGGGAACGAGGCCCTGCACGAAGCACTTGCGACGGAAGCTCGCGGCCGATGATGCGCTCGGCGTCCGCAGCGGCGTCGATCAGTGCTGCCAGGTCAATGCCGGTGTCTACGCCCATGTCCTCGACCATGTGGACGAGTTCCTCGGTGGCGATGTTGCCGGTGGCGCCAGGCGCGTATGGGCAACCGCCGAGACCGCCGACTGAGGCGTCGAAATCGGCGACGCCGAGCTGGAGCGCGGCAAGCACGTTAGCGAGGCCGGCACCCCTGGTGTTGTGGAAGTGCAGGTTCAGTCCGGTGGCCGGGTGCTGGGAGCGGAACTCGCCCACTAGCCGCTGGACCCGGCCCGGCGTCGCCATCCCGGTCGTGTCGCCGAACGAGATGGTGTCCGCGCCGTCGGCCACCGCACGGCTGGCGGTTGCGACCACGCGCTCGACCGGCACGTCGCCCTCGTACGGACACCCCCAGGCTGTGGAGACGATGACCTGGCAGGTCGCCCCGCGCTCGTGAGCCAGCGCGATGATCTGCGCGATGTCGTCCAGCGATTCGGCCGTGCTGCGGTTGACGTTCTTGCGATTGTGCGTGTCGGAAGCGGAGACGACAGCCTCGATCTCGGTCAGCCCGCTATCGAGCGCCCTGGCGGCGCCACGCAGATTCGGCACGAGCGCGGAGTACCTGACGGACGGCGCGCGGCGGATGCCCTGCCAGACAGCGTCGGCGTCGGCCATCTGCGGGATGGCTTTGGGGTGCACAAACGACACGGCCTCGATGCGCTGGACGCCCGTGCCCGACAGCCGGTCGATGAGTTCGATCTTCGCCTGGGTCGGGACGGGATCCTCGTTCTGCAGGCCGTCTCTCGGGCCGACCTCGCGGACCGAGACCTGACGGGGCAGGTCTGACACGGGTGCCTCGTTCCCTGAAGGGTCCTTGCCTGCCCAGGCTAACCAGGCAACGGGGGCCGGTGTTCCCTGCCGAGTTCCTGGCGCACCTCGTACTCACGGGACAGCCGGTCCTGCTCGTTCTCGACCAGCTGGAACAGGGTGGCCTGGACGTGCTGAACGTGCGGGATCTCCGTCAGTACCAGCTGGCCGCGCTCCCCCGGCGACTCGACCACCAGCCGCCCGCAGCCCAGTACCCGGTCGAGCAGGCCCTGGGAGAAGGACACGTCGCTGATCTTGGAGAGCGGGAAGTCGCGGCCGGTCCTGGTGATGATCCCGGCGCGGAGCCGCAGGCGCCGGTTCGTCAGCTCATAACTCGTCGTTCGCCACCGCAGCAGCGGCCGCGCGACCCAGGTGATCACGATCACCAGTGCGACGACGGCAAGGGCGATCCGGGCCGGGCCGGAGTCCCTGACCGCCGAGACGAGCAGCAGCACCGCGAGCAGCCCGACGACCGTGGCGGCCAGGATCAGTAGCGGAGCCAGAACAGTCTTCCAGTGCTGATGCAGTCTCAGGACGACTTCCTCGCCCTCGGATAGACCGGACGCTGTGGCCATAAGCCCTATGCTCACACACGGGGGCTCCGCCCCCGTGATCCCCCGAAAAACCATCACCGCAACCGTTAGATCACGAGCAAAGAAAACCGCCCTAACGGGGCGGTCGCACGTGCACGACGTCGCCGGCGCTCACGGCATGCACGGCGCCGTTGGCGCTGACGAGCAGGCAGCCTGCGCTGTCGACATCCGCGGCGCGCCCGGTCAGCACGCTGCCGCCGGGCAGCTCGACCCGGACGTCCTGGCCGATAGTCACGCAGTACCCGCGGTAGCTCGCGCGCAGGCCGGATGCCTCAGCATCTCCTGGCGGTGTGGTCTCGCACCAGCGCACATACCACCGCTCGAGCTCGCGCAGTGCGGCGACCAGGATAGCCTCGCGCTCCAGGCTCGGCGCGCCCTGCAGCCACAGCGACGTGGCCTGGCGCGATGGCAGCTCGTCCTGGGTCGCGCTCACGTTCAGGCCGACTCCAACCACGATCGCGTCGCCCGCCTGCTCAGCCAGAATGCCCGCCAGCTTCCCGCCGCCGGGCGGCCTGGCGCTGGCCAGCACGTCGTTCGGCCACTTAAGACTGACCTGCAGCCCAGCGGCAGCCCGCAGCGCGGCGGCTGTCGCTACCCCGGTGAGTAGCGGTAGCCAGCTGCGGCGAGACGGCGGAACCTGCGATGGCCGAAGCAGGACCGAAAACGTGAGTGCGGCGCCAGGCTGGCTCTGCCAGCTGCGGTCGAGCCGCCCGCGGCCAGCTGTCTGCTCCTCCGCGATCAGCACGGCACCGGCGGCTGCGCCGGTTCCCGCCTCAGCGAGCAAGTCCGCATTAGTAGACCCGGTCCGCGCTATCACCCGCAGGCTGGTGAACAGGCGCGAGGCGGGCAGTACCTGGCTGGACACAGCGGACTCGCGGAGCGGAAGCCGCGTCGGACTGTTCACTAAACAACTGTCTCGCACGCCAGCAGCTGCCGTGTCAGCCGGGCCTGTCGGCATGCCTTGGCAGTTCTGCCCTAACCTGTCCGCCATGGCCACCGATGCATCCGCGCCGTTGCGCGATCCCGAGCCCGCTGACGCTGCTGACCTGCACACAACCGCGGGAAGGCTGGCCGACCTGGAGCGGCGCAGGTACGAGGCGGTGCACGCCGGTGCCGCCCGGCAGGTCGAGCGCCAGCACGCCAAGGGCAAGATGACCGCGCGCGAACGGATCGATGTTTTGCTGGACCGCGGTTCATTCACCGAGTTCGACGAGCTCGCCCGGCACCGGGCTACAGACTTCGGCATGGCGAGGAACAGGCCTTACGGCGACGGTGTCGTGACTGGGCACGGGACGATCGACGGCCGGCCGGTAGCCGTGTTCAGCCAGGACTTCACTGTCAATGGCGGCTCGCTCGGCGAGGTATTCGGCGAGAAGATCGTCAAGGTGATGGACCACGCGCTGAAGACCGGCTGCCCGATGATCGGAATCAATGACAGCGGCGGCGCGCGGATCCAGGAGGGTGTTGTTGCCCTCGGCTTGTATGGCGAGATCTTCTACCGGAACGTGATCTCCTCCGGGGTCATCCCGCAGATCTCGCTGATCATGGGACCGTGCGCGGGCGGCGCTGTCTACTCTCCGGCGATCACCGATTTCACCTTGATGGTGGACAAGACCTCCTACATGTTCATCACCGGGCCCGACGTCATCAAGACGGTCACCGGAGAGGAGGTCAGCCAGGAGGAGCTCGGCGGGGCGCATGCACACAATGTCAAATCGGGCGTCGCGCATTATCAGGCCACCGACGAGCAGGACTGCCTGGATTTCGCTAAGGACCTGCTGTCCTACCTGCCGTCCAACAACCTGGAAGAGCCGCCGGAATGCCCGACCGACGCTGACCCTGCCGCAGCGCTTGAGCTCACCGACTCTGACGCCGAGCTGGACACGCTGATCCCCGATTCGCCGCGCCAGCCGTACGACATGCACAGGGTCATCGAGCACGTCCTGGACGACGGGGAATTCCTGGAGATCCAGGCCGGCTTCGCGCAGAACATCGTGGTCGGGTTTGGCCGGGTCGACGGGATGTCGGTCGGCGTGGTCGCCAACCAGCCGATGCACTCGGCCGGCACCCTTGACATCGACGCCTCAGAAAAAGCTGCCAGGTTCGTCCGTACCTGTGATGCCTTCGGCGTACCAGTCCTGACATTCGTCGACGTGCCAGGCTTCCTGCCGGGCACCGGGCAGGAATGGGGCGGGATCATCCGGCGCGGCGCCAAGCTGATCTACGCATACGCCGAGGCCACCGTACCCAAGATCACGGTTATCACCAGAAAGGCCTACGGAGGCGCCTATGACGTCATGGGTTCGAAGCACCTCGGCGGCGACATCAACCTCGCCTGGCCGACTGCCCAGATCGCGGTCATGGGGGCCGACGGAGCAGTAGACATCTTGTACCGGCGCGATCTGTCAGCCATCGAGGACGCGGGCGAGCGGACAGAACTGCGCAGGCAACGGATCAGCGAGTACGAGGACACGCTGTTCAACCCGTATATAGCGGCCGAGCGGGGCTACGTGGATGCGGTCATCAGGCCGGCCGAGACGAGGTCGCAGGTAACCCGCGCGTTGCGAGCCTTGCGGACCAAGCGGCAGACCCTGCCGCCGAAGAAGCACGGCAACATTCCGCTCTGAGCTCGCTCCAAGCCAGGGACGAACACCAGACGTAATCGGCTGATTGCGCTCAGGAGGCAGCTTCCCGAAGCTTCGCGCCTGCGGAACCTATTAGAGTCATCAGTACTATGACCGAGACTGGCTCGCCGCCGCTGGCACCCTTGTCGCGTTACGCGATCATGGTCGATGTCGGCTACATCTACGCATCGGCGGGCGAGCTCCTGTTCGGCGCCACCTCCAGGCGGGAATACCGGGTGGACGCCGACAAGCTGATCCAGGCCCTGACCAGGCACGCAGAGGACCAGGTCCGGGGCGAGCTGCTGCGGGTCTACTGGTACGACGCGGCCAGGGACCGGGTCCCCACGATCGATCAGCGGGTGATCGCCCAGATGCCCTGGGTCAAGCTGCGCCTGGGAAACCTGAACACGCGAGGGCAGCAGAAGGGCGTCGATGCCCAGATCCGCGCCGATATGGAGGCGCTCGCCAGGCACCGGGCCATTACCGACGCGATCCTGGTGGCCGGGGACGAGGACATGGTCCCGGCGGTCGAAGCGGCTCAGGCCTTCGGCGTTCGCGTCCACTTGTGGGGCGTCGAGCCGCCTTATGGCACGAACCAGGCCGAGCGCCTGGTCTGGGAGTCCGACACAGTCGATGTGCTGGAGCGATCGTTCGTTGAGCCCTTCTTCACCCGGCAGCTAGCGCCCGAGCCAACTGCCTCCGCGGCCGAGCGCGGTTCGGTCCGGGTCGGTCAGTCTGCCCCGGTGCCGAGCGCCCAGGCGCCTTCCCCGGCGCAGGTATTCGGCGAGCGGCACATGTCCAGGCCGATGTCCCGGCCGCTGCCGATTACCCACCTGCCCTCGAGCCGGCTCGGTCCAGACCGCGAGCGCGTCGAAGAGGCGGGCGAGCACGTGGCGCAGAAGTGGATCCTCACCCGAGGCGAGGACAACATCCGCGACCTGTTGCCTGGCCCGATCCTGCCACCCGTCATTGACAAGGAGCTTCTGGTCGACGCAGAGAAGGAGCTTGGTCTCTCGCTGCGCTCCTATCAGGAGGCGAGGGAATGGCTGCGCGACGCATTCTGGGCTAGAGTGCACCGCCAGTTCGGCCTCGGCGTCGGCAAGTCGAAGGGATAACTGACGGTCGTGCCCGCTAACGTCCAGGTAGTTCGAGGCGAGCCCACCGCGGCTGAGCTTGCGGCCATTCTCGTCGTGCTAGGCGGCCGGGCTAGCCGCACCGTACCCACCCAGGGTGTCGGGCCGCGTCGCTCGGCATGGGCGGCCAGGGACCGGATGATGCGTCCGCCAGTCGTCGCCGGGCCGGGTGCCTGGCGAGCAAGCGCCCTGCCTGGCCGCTAGCTCCACACCTAGGTTTCGCTGGCCGGCTCAGCTCCGGGCCCGGCTCGGCGACACACTGGCGTCCTGAACCCAGGCAGTCCCGACATGCCTGATGATGGCCGTTATGCAGCCAGGCCGGCCGATCCGCCACGGGCAGTAGCTCTCACCTAGACTCCTCCACAGTCGAAACGAGGAGACAACGCACGTGCGCAAGGTCCTGATCGCCAACCGTGGTGAGATTGCAGTGCGGATCCTGCGGGCGTGCCGTGACGCCGGGCTGTCCAGCGTCGCCGTCTACAGTGAGGCGGACCTCAATGCCCTGCACGTGACGATGGCCGATGAGGCGTATGCGCTGGGCGGTCAGACAGCGGCAGAGAGCTACCTGAATATCGGCAAGATCCTCGCGGCGGCTGCAGACAGCGGCGCTGATGCCGTGCACCCCGGGTACGGCTTCCTGGCCGAGAACGCTGACTTCGCGCGCGCGGTCATTGACGCGGGACTGACCTGGATCGGCCCGCCCCCGGCGGCCATCGAAGCGCTCGGCGATAAGGTGCGCGCCCGGCACATCGCCAAGGAGGTGGGCGCTCCGCTCGCACCCGGCACCGACGGTCCGGTCAGCGGTGCCGAGGAAGCGGCGGCGTTCGCCGCCGAGTACGGCCTACCGATCGCGATCAAAGCCGCCTTCGGCGGCGGTGGCCGGGGCCTCAAAGTGGCCAGGACTACCGACGAGATTGCCAGCCAGTTCGAGTCTGCCGTGCGGGAGGCTGTCGCGGCCTTCGGCCGTGGCGAGTGTTTCGTCGAGAGATATCTGGACAAGCCACGCCATGTCGAGACCCAGTGCCTCGCCGACACTCACGGCAACATCGTGATCGTCTCCACCCGCGACTGCTCGCTGCAGCGACGGCATCAGAAGCTGGTTGAGGAAGCACCTGCTCCGTTCCTGTCCGCCGAGCAGGACAAGCAGCTGCGGACTGCCTCGGCAGACATCCTGCGCGCCGCTGGTTACGTCGGCGCCGGAACCTGCGAGTTCCTGGTCGGCCAGGACGGCACGGTCTCCTTCCTCGAGGTCAACACGAGGCTTCAGGTCGAGCACCCGGTGACCGAGGAGGTCAGCGGCATCGACCTGGTGCGGGAGATGTTCCGGATCGCCGACGGTGAGCAGCTGACCTTCAGCGATCCCGAGATGCGCGGGCATTCGATCGAGTTCCGCATCAACGCCGAGGACGCAGGGCGCGGCTTCCTGCCCGCGCCCGGCACGATTACCGGCTGGCGCCAGCCGTCCGGACCAGGCGTGCGCCTTGACGCAGGGTACACAGCCGGCCAGACGGTTCCGCAGGCGTTCGATTCGCTCATCGCCAAGCTCATCGTCACCGGCGCCAGCCGTCAGCAGGCGCTGGAGCGTGCCCGCCGGGCCTTGGCTGAGTTCGAGATCGATGGCATGCCGACCGTACTGCCCTTCCATCGGGCCGTCGTCAGCGATCCAGCGTTCACCGACGAGCCGTTCCGGGTGCACACCCGTTGGATCGAGACGGAGTTCGCCACCGAGATCCCGCCGTACGCGGGCAGCCCAGCCGCTGCGCCCGATAGCGAGGCCCGCGAGCGGATCACCGTGGAAGTCGGCGGGAAGCGGCTGGAGGTGACTGTCCCAGCCGACTTCGGCGGTGCGGCCGCCAAGTCGGCCGCTGCCGCGGCCCCCAGGGCAAGGTCCGGTGGTCGGCGCAGCGGCAAGGCCGCCGGAGGCACTCCAACAGGCGATGAGCTGGTTAGCCCGATGCAGGGGACGATCGTCAAGATCGTGGCGGCGGACGGTGAGCACGTCGAGGCCGGCGATACGATCGTCGTCCTGGAGGCAATGAAGATGGAGCAGCCGCTGACCGCGCACAAGGCGGGGACGGTCTCCGGGCTGAGCATCGCGGTCGGGCAGACGGTGCCGGCCGGAGCCGTGATCTGCCAGCTTCGCTGATGGCCAGGCTGCCCGGTGATCCGAGCATTCTCGGCTGGCTTAAGTTTGCCGCGGGATTCAGGCTTCCGGATAAGAACCTGGACTGGGTCCGGCACGAGCTCACCGACGCGGGGTGGCGCGCCAGGACCGTGTGGCGGCACCTGGCTGTCATCCTTCCGATCTGCGCGCTCGTTGCGGCGGGCCTGCTGGTGCTCTCGCCGGCCCCAGCGTGGTTCGCGGTGATGATGGTCGGGCTGATTCTGTGCGGCAGCGTGTTCACCGTTACCGCCTACGCCGACGACATCAGGGCCAGCCGGCTACGGCAGCACGGCCTGGACGTTCCCGACGATCCGGATCTCGGCCGCCCTACGCACTGACCGCGTGGCCCATCGAAGGCACAGGGGCGCACAGGGCGCGGCGTTACGGCTCTCGCTATGCGGCTTTAGCTATGCGGGAGCGTGGACCGCAGTTCGACCGGACCGGCGTACTGGTCGCACAACTGCTGCAGTTGCCTGGCCTTGTCGGTGAAGGACGGGTCAGAAGCCCAGGCTGTTACCAGCGGCGCCGGGAGCAGGATCCGCTTGTTGTCGAAGCGGACGACGGTGACGGTTGCCAGCTCGGCCGGCGCGCCTGAGGTCCTGCCCCAGACGGGGTTGGCTGACTTGTAGCCGCGGCGCCGGTATCCAGGCGACAGCCGCACGCTCGCCGCGCCGTAACCGCCGACCTCGATAGCCCGCACAGAGCTCCAGGGCACGTGCCGGTTGCCGTACCGCCGGATCTCGATGCCAGCCGGCGTCAGGGTTGTCTGGAATCGGCCGCGCCACAGGTACGAGATGCCGTAGCCCAGGGCGACCACCGCTGTGATCGAGCCGACGTAGTAGCCGATCAATGTTGTGCTGCCAATAACTACTAGCACGGCCGTGATCAGCAGATACTGAAAGAAACGGGCGATAAACGGCCGCCGGTAGCCAGGCGGCGGCCGGTACACCGTCGCTGCAGTGGCGGGCTCACCGCTCGCCGTTACATCCGGTGCGCCTGCGGTGTCGTCCATCGCAGCATCCCTTGCTCGCCTGGGAGCAGGGACCCGCCTGCCGCGGCGCCGGACGACTGCCCTGCAGCACGGTAGCCTACGGCAGCTTCCTGCCAATGCGGAAGCTTTTGCGTGTGCATCATAACTCACAATTCGTCATATTAAATGTAAGCTGGGTTTTTAGGTAAGCTTAGCCATTTAAGTCGGCCGACCGGCGACAGCATCATTAACACCGCAAACGGCTTAAAGCAAAAGGGCTCGTCTGTGCAGCCAGCAAAGGCCCGGCGCGTCATCCCGCCGCCAATGACTACATCAGGTACAACAGAACAAGGCCATGACCCCCGGCCATTAGCCGATCAGTACTCCTGGGGAAGTTGCGTGAGCGGCCACAACAGTTGGCGAGGTCGAAAGCTCAGCTCTCGCGGGGCCGAATGCCCGCCCAACGGCTTGGAGGCAAAGCATGACCTCTCTCGCAGGCACGGCTCCCAGCAGGGTCGGCCGAGTTCGCTGGCGACGGTTCGCGATCACCATAGTCCCAGCCCTAGCGCTCGCTGCCATGCTCGTCATGCTCAGCACGCAAGCAGTCTTGGCCGTGTCACTTAGCATCTCCGGCGAGGCTTTTACCGTTACAGCGGGGGTACTGAAAGGCTACGGTTTTGAGCAGTTCCCGGTGGTAGATCATTCGGCCATAAACGACCTGCCAGGAAACTCTAACCATATTACCCTTATGGCCACTGCGATCCGCTCGGCCAAAATAAGTGACCTTTGCCAAGATGTCAAGATTGGCCCAATTTCAATGGTGATCAGGGCTGGCGGTGGTTCGACCCCCGTTTCCGCCACCGACCTGGTCGTCGACGCGAACGAGTTTTCCGGAAACGCGTCGTTCTTCCATCTGAGCCAAGGCCAGGATGCCAGCACGCTTACCCAGGTCCCTGGTGTGCGAGGTCCGGCAGGCGCGTTCGCTCTTCAGGCTTCGAGGGTGACAATCACGCATTTGCGACAGCACGCGTACGCCACCACCGCGGGGACCTTTACGCTCCCCGGGTTTAGCCTCCGTCTCGGCGGAAGCTGTTAAGGGTGTCTGATCTGAACCCTGCCGATAGCGGCGACTCAGCAGAGCCCGCCCGGTTGCCGCACCGACGCTCGCCCGGATGGGGCCAGGTGCCCGACCGCGATGGCGAGCCCGAGCGTCGGCTCCGGCAGCCGGAGCGCAGCCAGCTACCTGAACGTCGCACGCCCGAACGCCGCCCCCGCCCGAACGCACCCGGCGAGTTCCCAGACCGCCGCCCACCCGAACAACGCCGCCCACCCGAACAACGCCGATCCGACGGCGGCCAGCTACCTGAACGTCGCGCGCCCGAACGCCGCCCCCGCCCGAACGCACCCGGCGA